>Ga0315549_1004563_pt1 | contig 11609 bp, 9 predicted proteins | sample SalMarSW160200MG_FD_203101 | JGI IMG/M metagenome (GOLD analysis project Ga0315549, IMG submission 203101) | Salt marsh sediment microbial communities from the Plum Island Ecosystem LTER, Massachusetts, United States - Salt Marsh Sediment SW1601-200 ... | reverse complement strand
TCTTCACCAACAGCAATATTTTGTGAAGTTAAACTAACGAATAAAACTGCTACAATAACAATAAGAAAAATACTTCTAAAGACCCAAAGCAACATAATTATGAACCTCCCAATTATGACAAAATTCTATTTTTTACAATCGAAATTGTCATTATACCCTCCACCTGAGATGTTATCAATAAATACGTTACCGCCATTAACTGTCTCTCAACAGCTTCAATGGCGCAGGAACAACCATCTCCAATCCGCCACCGATTAACACAAGTCAACTTTTGGTATGGAACTGGCTATTCTTCTGATAAGCCAATAATAAGGTTCATACAAAATAAATGTGCTTTGTCCATTTATTTGGTTTATTACAAGATCAGACCCACTACTGGCGGATTTAGCCCACAAATTTATTAGTGGGCTAAATATAAGATAGATTTGTTCTTGCCATAAATAAGGATAGATATACAAAGCGCATTTATTTTATGCAAATGGTATAAGTTGGTTCGATGGTTGTATCCCGATTATCGAAGCAGTTTTTTAATCCTTGATTTAAACTGCTCACTTTTGCTCGTTTTCTTGCTCTGTATTATTATCGCTTTCGGTTTTGCTCTCGGCATCAGGATTTTCCTGAGGTTGCTCGATTTCTTCCTGTTCAACCTTACCGTTTTTAACTTCTGCCGTTTTACTTTTGCTTACGCTTGGCTCGTTTGTTTCAGACTGCTTTTGTTCATTAACATTTTCCTGGGTCTCTGCGGGCGGATCCTTTTCGGTTCCAAAAGATGAACTATGAACTTTTGAGGAGTCTTTTTGTTGGTCTTGTTTGGCTGTTTGCTCTTCAGTTGTCCACTGAACTCTTCGCAAGCTCAAACCGATCTTACGAGCCTCTGCATCAACCTTTAGAATCTTAACTTCTACTTCGTCGCCCAGCTTAACAACATCCTGAGGTTTCTCAATCTTGTGGTCGGCCAGCTCAGAAATGTGTAAAAGTCCCTCCAGATCCGGTTCAAGTTCAACAAACGCTCCAAAATTAGTGAGCTTAGCTATTCTGCCTTTGATTATGTGGCCGGGTATATATTTTTCCGGGATGGCATGAATCCAGGGATCCTCGATCATCTGTTTTATTCCCAGCGATATCCGCTGCTTCACTTCATTTACTTCAAGAACGATACATTTTATTTCTTTGCCCTTCTGTAGGGCTTCACTGGGATGGCCATATTTCTTTGTCCAGCTAAGGTCAGAGATGTGTATCATACCATCGATGCCCGGCTCTATCTCCACGAAGGCACCAAAATTAGTAATACTCCGCACCTTCGTGGTAACAATCGTTGCGGTCGGATATTTCTGAGTAGCTATCGTCCATGGGTTCACTTCAGTCTGTTTCAATCCCAGCGAGATTTCCTGTTTTTCTTTGTTTACGTTCAGCACAACTACTTCGATCTCATCACCAAGATTGACCATTTCACTGGGATGTGCCAGACGCTTTGTCCAGCTCATCTCACTGATATGCACTAATCCTTCGACCCCATCTTCAAGCCGAACAAACACCCCATAGTTCATTATATTTACAACCTTGCCCTTTACCCTTACTTCAATCGGGTAACGCTCTTCAATATTTTCCCAAGGGCTGTGCGTCTTTTGCTTCAGACCCAGTGAAATCTTCTCATTTTCCTTATCAACACCAATTACAATGCATTCAATTTCTTGATCAAGCTTAATGACTTCTGAAGGGTGTGATATTCTGCCCCAACTCAAGTCAGAGATGTGCAGCAGGCCGTCCAGCCCTCCCAAATCCACAAACACACCAAAATCGGCGATGTTCTTCACCACACCTTTTCGCAGTTGACCAACCTCAATTTCCGATAATATTTTTTCTTTGCTGCTTCGGCGCTCTTCCTCAATAAGTTTGCGTCTCGATACGACGATATTGCGGCCTTCAACATCGATTTTAAGGATCTTGCATTTTACTTCCTTGCCGATAAATCTGCTGATGTCGCCCGGCTTTCTAATGTCCACTTGTGAAGCCGGCAGAAACACAGGCACTCCAATATCAACAAGCAAGCCACCCTTAATTCGCCTTATAACCTTGCCGCTGACAACATCTCCCTCCTTGTTCGTATTGATAATAGTCTCCCATCCTCTGATAACGTCGGCTTTGTGTTTGCTCAGCAAAATAAGGCCGCCTTCTGAGTCGGTATCCTCGAGCAGCACTTCGATTTGTTTACCCGGAACTATATCTTCGGGACCGCTAAATTCGCTTGCATCCACAACTCCTTCGCTTTTCAAGCCGACCTCAATAATGACATCGTTACCGAGCTGTGACACGATAGTCCCTTTTAGAATAGTCCCCGGCAGACTTGAATCCACCTTCGTTCGCAGGGCTTCTTCCAGAAATTCATTTTCTTTATCGCTGAACAACTCCTCGACCTGCTGGTTGAGTTTCTCTTCTGATAAACCTAATTTGTTAACTATGTTTCTATCTACCATAAATCTGGATTCCTCTGCCTGCACCTGTGGTGACTGCACAGGTTACGCAGGAGCACATGTGTGGAGTCTGAATTCTTGACTTCTCGACGCCCCACAAACACGGCGATAAGTCATTGTGCAACTCAGCACAAATCTAAACTTTTTCTTTATATTTACAAAAAAGCATTTACTCACACAGCAAATGCACGTCACGCGTCTATACACAAGTGTATTTGTTTAACGAGCACATATATTATAAAGATTCCAGATTCTTCACAAAATCATCTATTACGCACTGCGGCGTCGAAGCACCTGCGGTAACTCCCGCTGTTTTGTCCCTTAGGGACGAATCAGCACCGGCTGTATTGTTACCGGAAACTATACTTTTATCAAGTTCATTCCAATTTTGCAAATGAAACGTTTGCTTATTTTCTTTTTTGCAAAGTTCAGCCAATTTTTTTGTGTTGGCACTTTCCAGGCCGCCGAGCACAAACATTATATCAACCTGCCTGCATAATCCCACAGCCGATTCCTGTCTTTTTATTGCCTCCCGACAAAGAGTATTGATTACTTTCATCTCACTAAAGCTGCTTTGGTCTATCGCACTAAGCATCCTGCCGAGGTACTCCGGGGTTTGGGTAGTCTGACAAACGATTCCCAGCCTGGCGTTTTTAGGCAGCTTATGCAAATCCGACTCATCGGCAATAACCACAACATCCTTTGCACAGCCCACAACCGCCCGCACTTCTGGGTGATTTTCATCGCCGATTACAACTACTTTATAATTTTCTTTTGCCAGCCCCTCCGCTATGTGCTGCACCCTCTTAACAAGCACACAAGTGGCGTCGATTATTTTAATACCTTTTTCTTTAAGCTTTGCTATCTCATCGGGGGCCGCACCGTGAGACCGGATAATAACCGTCCCGGAATCGATTTCGTCCACGCTATCGATAGTTTTTAGGCCAGCTTTAGCCAGGCGTTGAACTACATCTCTGTTATGAATAATCGGCCCAAGGCTATAAACTGTCCTTTCCTGGGATAGAACTTTTTCAGCTATTCGAATAGCATTTCTAACCCCATGACAAAAGCCGCAGGTCTTTGCAACTAAGACTTTCATAATATTCAGTTTAGCGAATTGTTATCTGTTACTCCAGAGGCTCAAGGTAAATATTGCGGAACTCTACAGGAGTACCTTCGCTTTGCAGGCATATCCTGCCGGATTTCTCTGAGCATTTTGTGGCTGTGTTCTGCAAAATGCCGTTGACCAATACAATGACCCAGTCGTCTTTGCAAATTATATCATAAGCGTTCCATTGCCCAATCGGTTTCTCGCTGCTACTTTTGAGCTTTATGGTTCTGCGTCCCTTGACGCGCTGGCCTGTCCGCCCTCCAGAGGCTTCCGTCGGACGGGCCTTGGCGTGCTCTTCAGTCTCGACGCCGCCGATACACCAGAAATCACCGGCGTTTCCCGATTGTAACTGGCATTCAAGGCTCTTCGGCCAAATTACATCCTTGCCGCTATTATGAATAAGAACACCACTATTGCCGCCCTTTTCCGGCCACCGCCACTCAACGTGAAGAAGGTAGTTGGCGTAATGTTTTTCTGTGCGCATATAGCCATTGGGCTTTCCTTCGCAATGGATCACACCATCCTTTGTTGACCAGGTCTTCGTGACATCGTGATTCGGGTCCGGCACAAAGAGCTTCCAGCCGGTAAAGTCTTTGCCATTCCAAAGGACGATTTTCTCTTTCGGAACAATCAGTTGCTCTTGCTGCGGCTCTGTCGCCGGCGCAATAAACAGCGCCATTGTTACTGCCATCACTACTGTCGATATTCCATAGCCTTCCATAGAAATCTCCTTTTAATATAATACTGGATTTGTTTTGGTGTGCGATGCACACCTGCTTGTTACCTGCCACCTTTAGATTATTTCTTCAAAAATCCGTAATTGTGTGGCTGCTTGCCTTGCCTGAGTCTGCACTGTTTTTGCATCTGCCGAAGCTTATCCGTCAGAATCTCCGCAAGCTTCTCATCACCAAAATCTTTTGCTTGCTCAGCGGTTATAACTTCGCCATAGCAAACTGTGACCCAGCCGGGCGAGAATATCTTTTTATACCTCGGCCAGCATTCAAATGCACCGTCAATTAATACCGGCACAATCGCCGCTTCCGACCGCCTGCACAAAAGGCCAAAGCCCGGCTTAAACTGCTGGATTCTCCCATCGCTTGTCCGCGTGGCCTCGGGAAAAAGACAAACGCCTTGCCCTTCTTTGAGCTTGGCGATAACTCGACGTATTGGGGCGATATTCGCCTGACCCCGTTTCACCGGTATCGAATTGACCGAGCGTATCAATGCTCCGAAAAACCTGTTGGAAAAAAGCGATTCCCTCGCCAGAAAATGCAATTGCCGCCTCAAGGGGATACCGCAGAAAATCGGATCCAAAAAACTCTGATGATTGCTCGCTAATATAAAAGGACCCTGCTTCGGCACATTCTGTGTACCATAAGAGCGAAAGTCGAAGAAAAGAGCACAAAAAACTCTGAAAATCCAGCGAGCGAGCCAGTACCATATCACTGAGATCAGATGACAGACGACAGAGGACAGAGAACAGAGGATGGAGGACGGATTTTCTATCTTCTGTCTTCCGTCTTCTGTCTTCTGTCTTCCGTCTTCCACGCAGCGTAAAACTTTTTCAACAACCTGTTCCAAACTCAAATTAGTTGTATCGATAACAATAGCATCGCGAGCCGGCTTAAGCGGGCCGACGAACCTGCTTTCGTCGCTTTTGTCTCTTTGTTCTATGTTCTCTTGTATTTGCTCGAGGCTTTGGACGCCTCCTTTTGCCTGTAGCTCGGCTTGTCTTCTTCTGGCCCTTTCCCACAAATAAGCCTTCAGATAAAACTTTATATCAGCATCATCAAACGCCACTGTGCCTTGGTCTCTTCCTTCGGTGACTATTTTTTTCTGCTCCGCTGCAAATTGCCTTTGCATCCGGACGAGCTCAGCCCGCAGCGAAGATTTTGCGGCAATATAGTGGGCATTAGCGGTTACTTGGGGCTGGCGTATCTGCTCAGTTACATCCATCCCATCAATGTAAACTGCCATCCGGTCTTCTTTAGCCGAAAATTGAAAGTTGTTTGTCTGCATGACCTTGAGCAGTTTATTTTCATCGCTCATATCTACACCGGCCTGCATTGCAGCAAGCGTCACAGCACGGTACATCGCACCGGTATCAAGAAAACTTGCACCGAGTTTTTTTGCCAGCCGCTGAGCAACGGTGCTTTTACCACTGGCCGCAGGACCATCAATCGTAATAACCAAATCAGCCATCTCAGACTTGGTAACTTGTAATTGAGTCGATACTATTTAACCAATAACCATTTAACCACTCACCAATTATCCTTTGCTCAGCTTGATAACGATAATGCTTGTATCATCAATCTGCTTGGCGAGTCCGACAAACCGTCTTCTGTATCTTAAGATATTCTTAAGCATCTGCTGTGCCGAGCCGTCGGCATAGTTCTTTGCTGTCCCGATCAATTGTTCCTTGCCCCATAACTGGTCATCAAAATTAACTGCGTCAATCAATCCATCGGTATAAAAAAGTAAACTATCGCCGTCTTTTAGCTCTACAGTTTCAATCTCATATTTTGCCTTTTCATCAACACCAAGTACCAGGCCGCCCTTTTCCAAATCCATAATCCGGCCGTTTCTTATCAGTACAGCCGGCTCATGTCCACAATTACAATAGCTTATAATCTGTTCTTTAGCGTCAATGACAGCGTAAAAGAGCGTGATAAACTCACCGTCGCTACATTCTTTGCACGCCATTTTATTGAGCTTATGGATAGCCCCTTGGCTCCAGAAGATGTTTGCAGCACATTCCAGATCTCTCTCCAACAACTCATTATCGCTGAAACGCTCGCCAGGGTTGAGTCGGATGTTATCCTCGCCGTATTCGGTATCCATGTAAGCCCACAAGGCACCTCGAAACAGACTCATCATAAGTGCAGCAGGAATCCCTTTACCAATTACATCAGCAATCGCTACCGCAACGCAATCTTTGGTAATTTGAAGAAAATCGTAAAAATCCCCGCCTACGTCAAAACAAGGAATGTAAGTAGCCGCGATATCCAGTCCCGTTATCCGTGGTGCGATTTGCGGAATCATCTTTCGCTGGACAAATCCTGCCAGCCGCATCTGCTCAGCCGCCCGCGCCCCTTCAATCTTCTCAGCATACAGCTTGGCATTGGTTATCGCTACGGCACACTGTGAAGCAACCGCACGGGCAAGGTTTATATCATTCTCGTCAAAGTGCTTTGGCTTTGGACTATAAAGCCGAAGCACGCCGATCGGCTTATTCCTGAATTGCATGACAACGGTGAGCTGGCTGACCAAGCCTTCTCTAACGGTCGCATCTTTGTATTTGACTCTGTCATCGATCCGCATATCATCTAACACCACAGCTTCACCCGCAAAAGCAGCTTTAACCACAGTGTCATCTTTAGTGACTGGCCCCTTGTTGCGGTATTCTTCGCTAAGCCCATAAGTGCTTCGCATCTTCAAATCATTGGTCTGCTCATTCAGCAGACGTATCGAGCAGGCCTTGACACCTACGATCTTCACTGCTGCCTCGGCGAGCTTATCCAGCACCTCCTGAAGCGAGAATTCCCCTGCCACCAGCGTGGTAAGCTGGTAAATCTGCTCGTCTCTGGCTATTTGTTTTTTTGTCTTTCTTGGCATAATCTTCTACCACCGCGTGGCACGGCCATCCCTTCGACTTCGCTCAGGACAGGCTTGGCCATGTTTTCACGGGCTGGAAGCCCGTGCTACTAAGTCAAGCTGGATTATATTCGACTTTGGAACGTTCGTGAACCTAAATCTGTTTTATACTTACCCAACGCTGAAATTGTTCATTTGCATGAATTGATTTCGTTGATTAACATAATGCAATCAGATTCATGGTTACTGGTTATTGGTTATTGATAATTGGTTATTGATAACTGGTTATTGGTAACTTTTAACCATTTAACCGATTACCGATTACCATTTACCAGATCTGAAATGAGCAAGATAGCCAAACATATAATTTTCTCCGGGCATGTTCATGGCGTGGGCTTCCGCTTTACCGCGCATCGGATGGCTAACCGACATCAGCTAACCGGCTTTGTCCGCAATTTGCCGGATGGCACTGTTGAAATGCTTGTTCAAGGCTTTGGACAGAATATAGATGATTGCATCGAGGATATTAAAGGTGCTTTTGCCGGCTATATAAGAGAAACGAAAATCAGTGAAATTCCCTTCGATCCAAGATACAAAGACTTTGGAATCACATTCTGAGATTTTACGTTTAATCGTCGCCGTGCCAGCGACGGCTAAACTATTATTCTCCCAGGTGGCGGACGATGCCGAGCTTGCGAGGTAAAATTAAATCTGCCTTTCTTGTTGGCTGGTCTTCTTTAAGACTGTAGTTGACATCCATAATTTCAACAAATTCTGCCGTATATTCTTTTAATACGCCACAATATTCAAATGTCTTATCGCCTTTAACCACGTCAAGTACAACTTTATGACCGATATATCTTTCCAGCAAAGGCTCAAAGGAAGTCCCTACCGAGCCCACCAGCTCTTGCTTCATTTGCGTGACATACTTATCTTGAGAGGTCAGCATCTTGCCCGCAGGCATGGTTTTTTTGGCCTGGCTGATTAGCAGATTTACTATCTCCATCACCGAATCTTTTATCGTTTTGAAAATGTTTTTTATTCTTCTTTTAGTTCTCCGAAGCAATGTTGGATGATAAGTCTTTTTTAGCTCCTTTTGTCTTTCTTTCTTATTACGTTCGTTTAGTTCGTCATGGAATCGAATTAAATCGGAAATGTTAGGATACTCATATTTATATAGAATATAGCTTGCCTCATCGTGTCCATCTTTGTCTTTGTGTTTTTCCGGATAGATAAATTCCAAGCCGGTATTTTCCACCCTTAGCTTGCCCCAGACTACTTTGCCTGACGTTACCTGGAGTGTTACCATATTGCGGGAGAAATCCTTCAGGCATTTATCTTTGCAGATTCGTCTGATAAAAGCGCCAACAACCGCAGCCAAAACAATGAAAATTATGGTTATAGCCGTAAAAGGAATAGGGACAGCAGCGATATAAACCATAAAAAACATCCCTTAATATTTAGCCACCCAGTTTACTGGGGGTTATGAGGATTTTGTTTAAACCTCTGCCAATATAACGGTGTAATTTTTGCCGTAATACTTTGCACATTTCGGACAGGTGGTATAGAAAAAGTCCCGCCTGCCCAAAGTATCTTGCGAAGGGTGAATCTTTTGCGAAGGATGGTACGGCGGGCAGGACATTTTTTTAATTTCTTTTGCTTTCGATTTGACGTAGTCCTTCATTTCTTGTGCCCATTTGCCTGCATTCTTGTACGGGCCTTCAAAAACCTTTGTTAGATAGGTTCCTGAGATTCCGGCCATCTCCGCTCCGGGCACATCTTTACTCACCGCGATATAAATATTGGCACCCCACGGAGACTTCTCATCCGAAAGCATAAGGGGCTCCGGCTCAAGTGCGTCTGCTTTCTTTATCATTTCCATATTTCTTACGATTACCTTCCCGAAGTTGACAGGGATGTGCATAAAACTTTTGACATGGTCTTTAACAAATAACCTATCTTCAAAAACTATCTCTTTCTCATCCCACGGCTCGGGATTAAAGCTCGGACAGCAACCCGTTTCTGATTGTTCATATAGTTTATCCATATCAGTTTCTCCTTTCACCTACCTTGAGGATAAAACTTGATCCTCAAAAAGCGCGGCCAATAGATACGCGCATCTCGTGCCATCTGACAAAAATCAGTTGAGTTGCAAACATACGTTACTATCAGCTCATCTTGCTTAGAAATCTCCGGATGTCCCTTAGCGGCATAACAAAAATAGGTTTTATGCCACTTGGATTCCGGACACTCATAGACCTTGTAGGCGTCGCTCCATGGTCCCACCAGCGTCGGCGATAAACGCATCATTATATTTTCCGACATGCCGTTTTCTGTGTAGATAACGACATATTGCTTGAGTTTAGGTTGGTAGGATACTGAATACTCAGTCGCTATACCATCAAATAGGCCGGAAATGTCATTTATGTCGCCCTGCCAATCGCCGTTATGGAAGAAACGCCACTTGTCAAATTCAGTTATTTTATCTGCTGGCGCGCGAGCAACTATCATACTGCGTCCGCCAACGCCCTTATCCCAATCTTCGCGGGAGCCATAAATATATATAAAGTCACCATCCCTTATCAGTGCTGAGCCAAAGAATAGATTGCCTTTATCCGAATATCGTCCCCACGGAACCTTGTACTGCTTGATCTGCCACTTACCCGGTTCTTGCAATGGGTTGTCCACCTCCCCAAGCCATGTCCCTATATGCTTGAATCCAAAAACACTTTTTTCGTCGGTCTTGATTATTTGCATTAGAAAAAAGTATAGCTTTTCGTTTGCCGCCACGCCATGGAATATCCAGAACCAACCGACACCGTCAGCAGGCCTGATAAAGGCTGCTGGCTTGCCGTCTTCCGTTGTACCCCAAAAAAATTTAACGGAAGCTGATGACGGATCCTTGCCATGATGAAGGGCGATTGAATTGTTCACCATTGTTGCTTTTTTGTGCTTGCCATCAATAATATCACCGATCCATGTATCGCCGTATAGCCAAAGCGTTACATTATCAGCTAATGGTACTGAGTACGCGGCATCTGCACCGGTCCAGCCTTTTTCATTATAAAACAGCGAATTATATTCCGGTATCGGCTCAATAGAATATTTTGGCACCGAAGCAAACGCAGAACCAAAAAGTAAAGCAATAAGCAAAAACGCTTCGCTTATTAAATCTCTAATAGTCATACGCTTTGACAAAATATTAGTCTCCACAAAACCAACACTAAACCGAGTTAGCATTTTGGCCATCTACCCCAGAACTTCTTGCGAGTTCTACCATCGCCTTCTAATAAACTTCTAACTTGTAGCTTCAGTACCACCATGATATTCTAAACCGAGAATAAGTATAGCACCATATTCAAGTTTAGTCTAAGCAGTAAATAGCCACCTTGGGTGAAATTTATCAGAGGCACGTCGGACCAAAGACATATCGAAATGGGTATCAAAACTTCAAAATCCTGAGTTGTTGTGTTATAATCTCACTTAATGTATGGTACTTAGAGGGATTTCGATTGAAACATTAAATATTTAGCCCCACGTTTTACGTGGGGTTGTCCTGGTGAAACTTATGGCGTTACCTGTAGTGGCAATAATTGGTCGGCCGAATGTGGGCAAAAGCAGCCTCTTAAACGCCTTGGCCGGTGAGAGGATAAGCATCGTAGAGCCGACCGCAGGTGTTACAAGAGACCGTATCAGCACCATCATCGCAAGAGACCTGCCAGAGGCGGGCTACTTTGAGCTTATCGATACCGGCGGATATGGAATAGTCGATACCGACCAGTTAAGCGAGCATATCGAACAGCAAATCCTAAGGGCGATTGAGTCGGCAAATCTTGTCCTGTTTATGGTTGACATTCGCGATGGCCTTGTACCATTTGATAAGACAATAGCTCAGCTTCTGCATAAGCACGGTCTTGATGTTATTGGCGTGGCCAACAAAGCGGATAGTGCCAAGATGTTTGCAGACGCTGCGGAATTTGCCGGTCTCGGCTTCGGCGAGTTTCTTTGTATCTCAGCAAAGAACAATCTAAATAAAGCTGTCCTGCTCGATAGAATCTTTGAGAAGCTTACTAACTTAAAAGCTTCAAGACCCACTGAGCCGGTAATGAAATTGGCGATAGTCGGCAAGCGAAATGTAGGCAAAAGCACCCTCTTAAATGCCATCGTCGGCTCAGAAAGAGTCATCGTCAGCGAGACGCCCGGCACGACCAGAGACGCTGTGGATGTGCGTTTTGAGAAAGATGGTAAAACTATTACCGTTATTGACACCGCAGGAATCAGAAAAAAGGGCAAAATGGCCGATAGCATTGAGTTTTACAGTTACGTCCGTGTGACTGACTCTATCCGCCGAGCTGATGTTGTTTTGTTTCTTATCGATGCTACTGAGCCTGTTTCGCAGGTCGATAAAAAATTAGCCGGCTTTATCACCGAGC
>Ga0315549_1004561_pt1 | contig 11615 bp, 11 predicted proteins | sample SalMarSW160200MG_FD_203101 | JGI IMG/M metagenome (GOLD analysis project Ga0315549, IMG submission 203101) | Salt marsh sediment microbial communities from the Plum Island Ecosystem LTER, Massachusetts, United States - Salt Marsh Sediment SW1601-200 ... | reverse complement strand
CAAAGACGCCACCTAAACTACCGGGAATCCCACCAAAGACGCCACCTAAACTGCCGGGAATCCCACCAAAGACGCCACCTAAACTGCCGGGAATCCCATAACTGCCAGAACCAGGCCCAGAGTTGCCTCCCGAAGAGCCGCAACCCCCGGGCGAAGAAGAGAAGACAGGCGAAGATACCCCTCCTGATATCGGCGAGGCCCCCGAACCGGTGCCAGGAAAAGGTTATCCATATCCAAAACCGCTGCCAAAACCGCTACCATCGCCAATAGAGCCTCCTCCAGGTATTGTATTTTAGCCCAAGCCGCTCAGGATTTTGGTCCCTATCATGCCCAGCATGAAACCCAGGTTGGGCGGGAAAAGATTTAAAGAGGGGTGGGGAGTGTTTACCGTTTACCGGTATACACCGTATTCCTTGGTAAAATCTATCATAGCCCGCACGTTTTCCGGCCTGGCGGTGTTCAGTACTGACCCGCAGGACAAAATAAAGCCGCCGTCTTTACCGGCAACGTCTATAAGCTGCTTGCAGTAGGCCTTAACATCATCGGGGGTGCCGGTGCTTAGTATTGCCGCCGGCACATTCCCGTAGATGCAGGCTCTATCACCCAGGACTTCCTTGGCCCTGGCCATATCCGTTTCGTCAAACCGCCACGCCACCTTGCCCCTGGGTAAATCACTGATAATCTCCAGGCGCGTATTGTAGGCGCCTTCGGCAAAGGGTAGCGCCATGAGGCCTTCGTCAATTAAACCCAGTATTAGCTTTTTAAAGGTGGGCCAGTAGAACGTCTTGTACTGCTCATCAGACATAAATCCATCGGCACCTTTGTGCAGGGGCATTAACACCAGAGGTATAGATGCGGAACGCGCGCCTGATGCCCCCATCTCAATCATCAGGGGTGTCAGACTTTCCAGGGCGGCGATAAGCTTATCCGGTTGCCGGTACATATCCATCATTATGCCCCGTGTTCCCCTCATGGTATCACCGAGCAAGTCAAAAGGCGCCCGGCAGCTGCCGCCGCCCAGTATTGGGAACCCGGCCGCCATTACCTTTTTGCGGCTGGCGGTGAGAACCTCTTTCCATTTCATAGCTTCCTCTCCCGCCTGGAAGAGGGCCTCAAATGCGGCGCGGATTTCCGGCCTGCCGTACGGCAGGACAAGGCTGCCTGCGCCACCCATTTCAATTACCCTGTGAAATGGAGAGAGCTTGCTGAAGGGCTCCAGCGCGCCGATAATGCGTGGTAGGTAAACCCTCATCCAGAAATCGGACGGGTCCCGAATCAGCGCGTCATATTCATCGGCTTTCATATACTCGCCTTCAACGCACTGGAAAGGCATATTGACACCAACGCCATGCCCCGGCCATACAAAAAGCCTATAGTCAATAGTATCGTAGACCTTTCCCAGCCCGTAGGGGCCGCGGTGCGCATCCGGCTCAAAATCAAAGGTATATTTTTCATATGCCTGGCAGGACTTATCGTAGTCGTACATGGATTCTCGGGTTGTTATCCCGGCATAACGGGCGGGGAAAAACCCGACACTGGGGATGACCGGTACCCTGTCCGGCACTTTCAATTGAAGGGCGTCCTTTATCCTGGTTGCCCTTTCCCGGTACGCCTTCTCAGCTTCGGGGCTGATAAAATCTATCCCCTGTGGCGCAAGCCAGGACTGGAACATCTCCTCCAGATTTGCTTCCGGGGATAATCCGGCTTCTTCCTTGTTCAATCTACTTATCTCCTATCTATGCTTTAGCAAGTGATACTGCTTATCGCCCCCGATTTTGGAGCTGTTATAGAGAGAAGCCTTGCTATTGAGAAAAGGTCTTCGTGGTCATATTAACACAGCCGGGCGCATTTTGAACCCCTGTATCTCACCCCATCATCAAGTTGGGTAAAAACAGGACCACTGCGGGAACAAACAATAAAAGGGCTACGTGAAAGAAATCAGCTATGAGGAACGGAACCACGCCTTTGAATATGGTAGTTATGGGCACATCTGGAGCTATCCCGGAGATGGCATATACATTCATGCCTATAGGCGGGGTAATCAGTCCTATCTCTACCATTCTTACTACTATTATGCCGAACCAAATTGCGTCAAAGCCCAGGCTTAGAACCAGGGGGAAGAAAATGGGTATGGTGAGCAGAATCATCGTCAGTGCGTCCATAATGCAACCGAGGAATACAAACACTAACATGATAAGTACCATGATGACCAGGGGGGGCAGGGGCAGCCCGCCGACTACGTCGGCGAGCACAAACGGAATTTGTGTCACCGCCATGAAGTATTTAAAAATAAAGGCGCCAATCAGGATACCGTAGAGCATACCGGTGGTCTTCATCGTCTCAACCAGAGCATGCTTGAATTTTTCCCAGTTTAGCCGCCTTCTGAACAGGGAGAAAAAGATAGCCCCGAAAGCGCCCACTGCCCCGGCTTCGGTAGGGGTAAACCAACCGGCGAAGAGACCCCCGAGGACGACGGCAATTAACCCGACTATCTCGCCGCAGCTGGCAAAAGACGCCATCTTTTCTCTAAAACTGTAGGCGGGTCCCCGAGGGCCAAGGCCTGGCTTCCAGGTGCAAAGAATATAAATGGTGGTCATATAGAAGAGGGCCTCAAGTATGCCCGGCACCAGGCCGCCAATAAAAAGCCTGCCTATGGACGTTTCGGTGATTATCCCATACGTAATAAGGCCGGCGCTGGGGGGAATAAGCTGGCCTATCGTCCCCCCAGCAGCGACACATCCGGTAGATAGCGCCGGATCATAGTTATACCGTTTCATTTCTGGTAAAGCTACCAGACCCATAGTAACTGATGTGGCTATACTGGAGGCGCTGACAGCAGCAAAGCCGGCGCATCCTCCTACTGTAGCCATAGCTATACCCCCGCGTTGATGCCCTATCCATTTAGCGGCAACGTCGTACAGGTCCCGGCTCAATCCGGAGGCAAAGATAACGTGAGCCATAAGCAGAAAGAGGGGCAGGGTGGCTAAATCCCAACTGGCTACCGTGTCAAATGGGATCAGTCCCATTTTGGCGATGGCGGCACCTTGTGATATCAAGACCCAAAGCCCGCCAAAGCCCACTACAGCCATGCCAACGCCAATGGGCAATCCAAAGGCTAGCAGGGCAAAAAGAGCGGCGAAACCGATAATGCCTATAGTAATCGGGCTCATCTTTTTAACACTCCCCTCAGCGCCCTAACCAGGTCCGTTATATATATCAGACATAAAATGGCCAGGCCTAACACGAAGATCATTCTGAACGGGAGGTAGGGAATATCGAGCAGGTCGGTCATTTCGGTGAGCCACCTTTGAGACAAGACGTTATAACTGGCAAAGGCTATCACTGCCCACGTAGCCAGGGAAATCAGGGACATGAGAACTCCAAGAATTGACTGCCACCGCTGGGGTAACCGGGTGACTACGATTTTTACAACAATATGACTATTATGTACCGCCGCATAGCCCAGGGCAAAGGCAACGGCCACGACTATCATAAGCGTAGATATCTCGTAGCTACCAGGTATAACATGCCCAAAAAGGCGGTAGATAATGTTGGCCACGATAAGGACCATCATCCCTGTCAGGAAGGCAGCCCCAATAGCCACACCGCCACTACTGAGCCGGCGGAAAAAAGCTAACACCGTAGTCTATTCCTCCCACCAGTTAGCGTATAATTCTTCAACGCACTTTCCTCCGTCTCTTGCCCCGGGGCAAGAGACTATCGCCACTCTATGTACAGGAGTGTAAGTTTCTCTATTCTTTAGTTAAACCTTGCTTTGAGTACTAGTCTGCGAGGCGGCGTACCTCCTCGTAAATCCCGGTTCCAGGGCTTCCAGCAGCATCCAGCTTGGCTGCCTCGGCACGACATACGGCATCCATAATACTATAAACCTCGGCTAAGTCCGCCGGTGACAGCGTAATGAACTCAACACCGTTCGCCTCGGAGATAGCCACGCCCTCCTGGTTTACCCGTTCTCTGGCAATGTTATCCTCTTCACTCCAGAACGCAATGCTCTTGTCAAAAGCCTTCTGGACATTCGAGGGCAGGCTGTTATAGCTATCCCAGTTCATTCCCCTCGACGGGCGAACCGCGCTCTGCAGGTTCAAGACAGTGACGTACTTTGCCACTTCATAAAAGCTGAATGATTTGAGGGTGTCGTACGGGGCGAAACAAGCGTCTATAGTCCCTTTCTGCAGGGCGGTATAGGTCTCCCCCATTGATACATAGAAGGAATCTGCTCCCAGCGCTTTAGCTGCGTCTATGTACATCCCCGTAGCTTTTATTATCATCCCCTGGAAATCAGCTACAGTGCGGACGGGTTTGGTGCTGATAAGCTGGTAGTTGGATGCCACCGACTTTGCCATAATCTTTAAAGCAGACCATTCGGCGTCCGTCTCGGGGAATTTCTTGAATACCGAATCATAGATGGCCACATCGGACTGCCAATCGGGTACGCCGTAGGGAAACCCCAGCGTTCCCAGCATAATGGGGAAGCCTGTTCTGGGGGACAGATAGGAAAGATCGGCTACCCCGGAAATGAGCTCAGCGGTATTTTCCGCCCGGCTAACCAGGGTTGCGCCCCAGTACGGCGTAATATGAACCTGGCCCTTGGTATCCTTTTCTATCTTGTCTATCCAGAGTTGATCAGCCTGGGAGAAGGTGTGGTCTGCGCCTTCGGTCTGGCCGTAGGTCAGTTCTATGGTTTCCGCCGGCTCTGATGTACAGGCGCCAGAGATAACCAGCGATACTGCCAGCATAGTTGCCAGTAAAACTAATAATATCCTGTTTTTCACTTATTTACCCCCTAATTTTTTACTTTTTGTTGAAGATAATCTGGTTATTATTTTCCTATTTACCCCACCTCCTTTCGTATTTAGTTTAATTGGTTACAAACAACCTATATCAATGGATTGCTATTTCATTCCCGTCCCATTCATACCGGGCGTTTAGAGAGGCGTCTTTGGTTATTTTAACCATGTAATTGAAAACCTGCTGGCCCCTCTCGTCATTTTTGAGTATCTCCGGCTGTCCCTTCTTATTGACAAAACAGGGGAGGTAACTTACCCGCTTAATCTTACCGTCGCTTATGGCGCACCTGGCAATGATTGTTTGCTTTGCCTCAGGGTGGAAGGGATACGTTGGATATTCAGGGTCCGGCGCGAAGCCGAAGAGTTCCTTCCTCCTTATAGCCCACTGCTGGGAGTCCTCTCCGGGCTTGGGTGTCAGGGCCCGGGTGACGGTGACGAAATTGCCCAGGCCGTGAAATATCGTTTTTCCCCGGTACCGCTCGATTCCTTTGAGTATGTGAGCGTGGTGACCCAGGATAAGGTCTGCTCCGGCATCGATGGCGGCATATGATATATCTTTTTCATACTGTGCCAGCTTGGCCGGCACATGGCCGATGCCCTTGTGCAGGGCTACCGTCAGAACATCACAAAGGGGCCTCAGCTTCTGGATATCAGCTATCATTGCTTCCAGGCTTCTGGGCTCGGCGAAGGTGTATATTGAAGGAGGACCTCCGGGAGTGGCATGGTCCAGTTCATAGTGGGTGAGAATATTAACGTAGGCGCAGCCCGGTTTCTTGGCGGTTGCCCAGGATTCCCTGGGTCCAACACAGTTGTAGGATAAGAAACCGAAGGTTGTGCCGTTACGCTTGACTATAGCTGGCTGCCTGGCTTCATCGATGTTCATGCCGGCGCCGCAGAAGGCGATGCCATAATTTTTAAGGCCGGCTATTGTGTCCTCTATCCCCGCTGGCCCTGAATCCCAGATATGGTTGCCAGCGAGGGTGATTGCGTTAAAGCCGGCGTAGGGTATGGCGCTCATGTTGGCGGGGTCACAGGGTGGGGCTGCCACGTCTGTAGATGAACAAATACCACGGTTCGTAAAGGCGACTTCTCCCTGTCCAACTACCACGTCGGCTGAACGCAGCACCGGCGCCGCATAATCAAAGAAGCTTTCGGCCTGCGGCTCGTCAAGAATTAAATCCCCTACCGCCATCATTGTCAGTGTCTTGTCCGTCATCCTTTTTCTCTCAAGTCGGCTTTCCGCTAATTAATGTAAGATTCTTTCTTCAATAAATTTGGAAACCTGGGCTTTTATCTTCTCGTCATCCCATTCTCTGGCGTCAACAACGTCGGCATAAATAGTAAGCAGCGGTATGCCGGCATTTTCAAAGGCAATCCTGGTGAACTTGCGACTGACATCGCGTATGCAGCTTTCAGATACTATCATGACCGCCCCGCTGCACTTATGCAGCTTTGCCTCCTTCAACAGCCAGTCCGGCTGGCGCAGGTGCTCCCCCATGCACAAGTGGCGGCTGGCTAAGGCTCTCAGCGGGTCGTTGAGCAGGTCCCGGGCGTAGCCGTCGGCGGCAATAGAGAGGTATATGGAGCAGGCAAAAACAGCGCCGTACTTTTCCTCAAAGTACTGGTAAAAGGCGGTGTTGTGCCAGAGTCCGGCCCCAATCCACATCAGCCTGAGCTTTTCATCTTTATAGGCGGCTTCGCCTTTATCTACTTTATCCTTTACTTCCTCGTAGAACATCCTGGCCTGGTCTAGCCCCCACTGTGTGCCCCGGTGCCACTGGGAATTCATAGTGCTGGCGAGCTGGTCGGGTACGCTTACCGGGCAGGGGACGGTCTCGGCTATCAGGTCGCGTGTCTTCCTGTAGTATTCTTCCTGTTCATTTATCAGCTCCATGATTTCCACAAACCTGGCATGGCTGAATGTCCTGCCGGTGGTAATCTCTAAAAATCTTATCAGCGCTTCCAATTCTTCAGTCCTGAGGTCCAGCCTGTGAGGCTCGATTACCTCATCCCAGTGATGCTTTATCCTTTCCCACCAGCCGGTATGCGGCGCGGTTGAAGTGCTGAACTCCAGGGGAAAGAAGTGGCAGCCATATTCACGTGCCCATAGCTCAAATATCTTTGAATGTGAGTCGCAGGTAAGTTCCGCCAGCAGCACGGTGGGTTTGGGCAGTCCCCCCCAGGGGGCGCGCTCCGGGTCATGGTCCATGGTGCAGGCCAACGGCAGGCAGCAGTAACGGCACAGGTTCCTTTGATAGCCCCGCTCATTTAGCAAATCAAAGTAATAGGGAGACAGCCGCTTGGCGGAAATAATTGCCGACCACCACTGGACAACCACGGCCGGTATATCCATGGCCAGGAATATTTCATGGGGTGTATCGGCTTGTATCAAAGCGAATGGCTCGCCTTCGCTTATTCTTTCCCTGGTCTTCTTGAACCATTCCTTCTGGTAGACAGCTCCTTCAACGGAGCTTCTTAACTGCTTGACGCTTCTTTCCATCTGCCTGCCTTTAGCTTTGAGCTTATCGTTGCTTCCTGCGTCACTCATCCGTTAACTCCACTTTTTTATACTGCACCAGCAGTAACCCGCTCTATCTAAATATTCCCTGCTGCCATAGTGTGATAAACTCCTCATCGGACATACCCAGAAGCTGGGTGCACACGTACTCGGTGTGTTCCCCCAGACAGGGGGAGGTCTTCACCTGCGCCCTGGTCTTGAGCAGTTTATAGGGAGGGGTGGGGTGCCCGAAGACCCCTATTACCGGGTGCTTTAGTTGCACCAGAAACTCCCTTTCTTTGAGCTGAGGGTCGTTTTCCATTATATCCTGCATGGTTTGCACTACGCCCGCCGGTACGCCCGCCGTCTGCATTATCCGCATAACCTCTTCAGCCCGGTGTTTTTTAGTCCATTCCGCCACCAGCGCTTCCAGCGCATCCTCGTTATCCTTCCTGGAATTCAGGGTGGCGAACCTCTGTTCTTTTGTCCAGGGCGGGTCACCTATTGCCCTGCAAAAAGCCCCCCATTCCTCATCGGTAAACACCCCGATGGCGCACCACCGGTCATCTCCCCGACAGGGAAAGACGCCGTGAGGGGCGGCATAGGCAATGCGGTTACCATTGCGGGTCTGCAGGTGTCCGTTAGCCTCCCAGTTAAAAAGGGCCGGGGTAATTTGATGGGCGCAGACCTCAAGCATGCTGGCGTCTATGTATTGCCCCTTCCCGGTGCGGCGCTTATAGTCCAGGGCGGCGACGATGGCGGTGGCGATAAGGAATGGAAGCACGACATCACCGTAGGGAACATTAGGTCCCACCGGTCCCCTGTCCGGCCATCCGGTGAGGTCAACATAGCCCGACAGAGCTCCCCCTGTTCCGTCAACTCCCCATTCGTGCGCCATAGGGCCGGTCTGGCCATAGGCGCTCCCTTCGGCCATTATTATATCGGGCTTTATGGCACTAATCTGGTCGTAGCCAAAGCCCAGCCTGCCCATTGCCCCCGGAACCATGTTGGCATTGACTACATCAGCCCACCGAACGAGCCTTTCTATAACGCTCCTTGATGGAGCGCACTTTAGATTGAGACATATGCCGAGCTTTGAGGTGTTGAGATGGGTAAACCATGGTTTATCATCCGGGTTGGTTGCCGAAGACATGGAGGTCATCCGGTTTGCCCTCGACAGGTCTACGCGGGTGATAGATTCGACATGGACCACCTGTGCTCCGTGGTCAGCAAGTTGCTTGGAGGTTAAACTGCCCACCAGAGCCCAGCCAAAATCCAGGACCTTTACTCCGGCTAACGCCTGTTTTTCCATACTTCCGCTTGTTTCTTCCATCTTAAATAACGCCCGCCTGTTTTAATGCCGTGATCTCAGTGCCCGATAGCCCCATCTCTTTGGCATAAATTTCTTCGTTATCCTCACCGATGAGCGGCGCCCGCTGTCTGACAAAGTTCTCCGTCTGGTTGCACAGAAAGAAATGCTTTGGATAGGTAAGCCTGGTGCCCAATTCGGGATGTTCCAGGTCTACCCAGTAGCTCCGCGCTCTAAGCTGCGGGTTTTCAAGCACATCGGCAGGGCTGTTTATCACCGCCGCATTTATTTTCCTCCTGAATCCCTCCTCGGCGATTTCTTTCTTGGTGTGGTTCATGAAAAACTTGCGTATCGCATTCTGGTGAACGTCAAGCTCTTCCCTGGATATTGCGGCGAAGTCAAATTCCTCCCAGTTTGTCACCTTTTTCAGCGGATTCTCCAATCCGTCGTCGTCAATCCACTGCGACAGGGCGCGATTGCCCCGCGCTCCACCCTTACCGCCCATATACGGCCAGAACACATACCCGTCCTTGCACTGCCAGAGCCACTGGGTGGCACGAGCACCAACGGTGCGGATGGTGGCATTTCGTTTTATCAATTGCTTGTCAAATTCCCAGACAACAAGGTTTGATGAGGTTCTGCTGACGGCTACCTCCTGCAGGGAAACATCAACCTGCTGTCCTTCGCCGGTCATTTGACGATGGTAATGGGCAATTACCGTACCCAGAGCAGCCGCAGCATCGGAGCGGAAGTATATGGAATCGGGGCCCTCCCTGACCGGCGGCCGGTCCGGGTCTCCGTTGGTTGCCAGTACTCCACTCATGGCGGAGGCTATCAACTCGCTCCCCTTATATTTAGCATAGGGGCCTTTCTGCCCGAAGGGGGTTATAGAGGTAACAATAATCCTGGGGTTTACCCTGGCTAATGCCTCATAACCGAGCCCCAGGCTGTCCAGATAGCCCGGAGTAAACGACTCCAGCACGAAATCGGCCTCCTCCACCAGCTTACGGAAAAGGTCTTGCCCCTGGCTTGCCTCCAGGTTAAGGGTTACGCTTTTTTTATCGGTATTGAAGGCAAGCCAGTGCAGGCTTTTCTCAGGGTCCGGTCCGTCATTAAGGAAAGGGGGAATAGCCCGTGCCGGGTCTCCGCCAGGTTTCTCAACCTTTATTGTTTCAACCCCTAAAGATGACAGAATCTTGCCACAGGCGGACCCTTTCTCATCGGTCAGGTCCAGAGCCCGAAAGCCGCTCAATAAACTGTCAGCCATTATCTACCTCTGCCTGCCTATAGCTTCAACAAATTGCTTGATACGGGTTTTTATCTGCTTCTTATCAATATCTGATAGCAGGTATTTCTGCATCTCAAAGCATAAAGTCGGTATGCCCTTTTCTTCCAGCGCCTTTTTCTGGTCAGGGTACTCCCAGGCCGGGGCATTATCCCACTCAAGAAAGAAGAATATCGCCCCCTGCGCCTTAGCCTCTACGGCGCTCTGGAGACAATAATTCACCCTCCGGTCCAGGGAATGCATCCGGGGGCAGGGTGCTTTGAGATGGTATCTTTCGGCAATAGCTTCCAGAGGGTCAAGGGACTGGTCAACCGGGTCTTCAGAATACCTGTTGCCCCAACAGTTATCCTCACCCACAATAGTAGCCTTGCCGGATTCAACAAGTTCATAGAATTGCAAATTATCAATAGGGCTTCCTTGAACAAATAACCTTACTCCGTCCCTGGCCGGAAGCTTGCCGGCTTCCTTAAGGAGCTGCCTGAGCAGGCTGTTATGTTCCTCTTTAAGCATAAACATGGATGAGCCGATTATCTGGAGCGCTTCCACCCCTGAGATGCGCGGTGGCCCGGCTGCCCTGAGGGCGGCAACTTTCCCAATCAACATCTTGTTTTCGTTTCCGATGGTTATGGCTCTTGACAGCGATTCGTTGGTAATCTCTTTCCCCGACCATTCCTCAAGTTTCTTCTTAAGTTCACTCACCCGGTCACGAATGTAGAGGCCGGTGAGCCAGAACCTGGTGTGAAGCATGTCAAAAAGATAGAAATCCGGAAGCCTGAGGTCAGGGGTAATCTGTTTTATCTTATGCAGATAATCGTACAGGGCGACAACGGCGTCCCTGGAATGGGGGATAATCAGGAAATCCAGGAAATCATACCGCCCGGTCAGAAGCATGTTAAACATGGAACGCACATCAGGCTGGTAAAAGGTTTCAGTGTAGCTGTCCGCTACCTCTGTGCCACCCCACGGGTCACCGCTGATTCTAAGAGGGAAAAGGCCGGCGGCTGATATCATTTCCTCGGGGACATCGTTGCAGAAGTAACCTGCTACCTTTCCACCTTTTTCCTTCCATTTCCTGGCGGCCAGGTCACGCTGCTGGTAATGCTTTTGCATCGTCTCAAATGCGTCCATTCTTCTTGTCTGCCGTCTCCTGCCTAAGACTTAAGGCCGGTAATCTTTTCAATTAATGCAAGTCTTAGTTTGCGGGTCAGGTCTACCAGGGTATTAAGTTCATCGTCATCGAGACAGGATCTGATTTCTTCCTCAAGCAATGTAACAACTTTAAGCTTTGTCATGATGAACGATAGGCCTTCTGATGTTGCTTCAGCATAAACAGTCCTGCGATTGTTCTTGGGATGGTACCTTCTTATCAAACCATCCTTTTCCAGCCCCTCAAGCAGCTTGGTCACGCTATTTCTGGACCGGAGCAAGAGGTCTGCAAGCTGGCTGGGCGTAAGTTTTCCCCCTCTTGTTATTATGAAGAGGATGGCGTTCACTCTCAACCAGCTGATATCACCCTTTGTCCTGATTTTAAGATACCTGTTTATCACGTCGGAGAAAGCGATTATGCGAGAAAGGTGCATGGCCAGGATTTCCTGACGTATTGCCTCTATATTACTGTCGCGCGCAGATTGCTCCGTCATGTCTTTATCCTTTCCTGAAGTGAGAGTGACTAAATGCCGATTTGCTGTATTTCCTGGGTTATTATACAGACTTGGG
>Ga0315549_1004558_pt1 | contig 11623 bp, 6 predicted proteins | sample SalMarSW160200MG_FD_203101 | JGI IMG/M metagenome (GOLD analysis project Ga0315549, IMG submission 203101) | Salt marsh sediment microbial communities from the Plum Island Ecosystem LTER, Massachusetts, United States - Salt Marsh Sediment SW1601-200 ... | reverse complement strand
TTTTCTTCTTTTTAACCTTTTTCTAAAAGAAACATGTTCATCTTGGTGATCTCTATAAAATTGGCGGTAAAGTTTTTCTAAATTCTCCTCATTTTGAGCAACAAATTTAATTTTTTTTTCTAAACCATCCTCAAAAAATCTATTTATTTTAAATTTTTTTGCAGGATTTCCTTGATAGATCCAACCTTCTTCCAATTTTTGCCCAACAGTTGTTAAAGATAAAGTTCCCAAAACGGCTCTTTTTCCAATATGAGTTCCTGGCATCACTACAGAATGTGTTCCTATTCTAACATCATCTTCTATTACTGTTTTTTTTATTATCAATAAATGTCCGACAATTATACTAGATTGAATATGTGATCCTTGGCCTATAACAACATTTTTTCCAAATTTTATAAATTCAGTATCTACCCATCCTTCAAAAAGAGAATTATGAAATGTCGTTTTTACACCAAACATTTTAAAGCATACATTATCTAGAAATGGAAAAGGAAATTTATGTGCTAACCATAAAGGCCATTTTTTAATCATATTGCGGATACACCAATATCTATAGTCTTTATCGCTTTTATCCCTAAGAAATACACCTTCTTTTGGTTTATGTATTGCATTAACTATTGAAAACATAATTCTAGCAAAAACTAGGGATATCAAAACAAGTTCAATATACCATAAAAACAAAGCAATTGGTAAAAACGTATAAAAATGAAATGGTCTAGATGGTTTTTGTGGTATTGCAGAAGGATCTCCATAATCCCATAAAAAATGCCAATATAACCAAAATTGAAGTATAATAGGAATAAGACTTGCCCAAATCAAAAAAATATAAAAAGTAATATATTTTTTCTTGGGTAAAATAGTGGCAACAAAGGGGCCAACTCTTAAACTCGTAGGTACTGACATTTGAAACACCTTTTTAAAAATTAAATTAAATTTTTTTTATCTTCATCTATATTAATTTCATGATCTACTTCAATTCTTTGTTCTGCATCTATGTCTTTTTTAACTATTTTATCTCTCTTTTCTATAGTATCTATATTATGTTTAAATTTTCTTGCTGGAATACCAACGTAAATCCATCCTGGATCTAGAAGTTGATTAAATGCCGTTAATACAAATGCTCCTGTCATTGATTCTTTTCCAAAAAATGTTCCTGGCGCAACAGTAGATTGACCTCCAACTATAGCATAATCATCTAATACTACTTCCTTTATTATTAAATATTTCCCAATAACCATGGAGCTCATTACAATTGCACCCTGCCCTACCATCACACGCCGACCGAATTTTATAAATTCAATATCACACCACGAATCATGGAGATGGCTTGAAAAATCTATATCTATACCAAACCATCTAAAAGCAAAAATATCTGCAAATGGAACAGGCCAATTATTCATTAACCATATCACTAATTTTTTTATTTCAATTCTCAAACACCAAAATTCAAAATCATGATCTCCCTTTTCAGCATAAAAAATTCCCTGTTTTGGTTTATGAATCAAATTAATGATAACTAAGATTAATTTACTGAACATTACACAAGCTAACGTAAATATTATTAACATTGCAATAATATGCAAAGGGACATATAGAAATAAGATAGCAACATGAACAAATATAAATTCTGGTGGTTGATATGTCCACCAATATACAAGAGTTATTATTCCACTTAACCAAAGTATTGGAATATAGACAATTAAAAATTTTAAATTTATTCGACTTATTGCACTACTAGTAATAAAATCAATTGTGTAATCATCCTCATCATATTTTTCTTCTTGTTCAAACTCGTCAATTTCTTTTTCACTCATTTTTTACTCAACTTTTTTTTTTTATCAGCTAATTCTTTTGCTTTTTTCAAATCTTCATCAGTTACTTGTAGAAAGTTTTTTATTTTTCTTGAAAAAATTTTACGAATAGGCATCCCAAAATAATAATTATTACCTTTATTTCTCGTATATTTTTGAGTAACTCCCCATGGAAACACATAAGAGTCATCTTCTAATTTAGTACCGGGGCCAATATGAGTATCTGCTGATAATGTAACATTATCTCCCAATTTTGTCTCAAAAAAACAGATATTTCCAAATATACCCTCAACTAAATGGCTTGTTACTGAGGAATTTGGGCCTATATAACAATTTTTCCCTATATCCACAGCTCTATCTGCTACAACTTGTTCTTCTATTGTAGTGCCATTTCCAATCTTGACAGATCCTATAAAATTAAATAACCGTTTATATAACCATGGGAATAAACCTTTTGTTATAGCATTTTTTGGATATTTTGTTAAAAAAGATCTCACATGATAAAATTTAGAAGCTTTACTTCGAATATTCCTTGGAATATTCCCATCTTTAGAAGGAGAAATTTTTTGAGTCAAATTCCACCAAAACCGTACAATTAATGCGGCAAAATATAAGTGTAAAATATAACAAACTATAATAACCAATGGGAAAAGGATTAATGATAGAAATGGCAATAATTCAGTAAATAATGCAATAAAATCAGTATTAATTAATACATAAGGATAGAAGAAATAATAAATATATGTGAAGAATACTATTCCCGGAATGAACCAAGAGATAAAATAAACTGACATAAGAGAAAATATAAACCAAAATACTTGCAGTTTTTGTTCTTCTTTAGGTATATTATTTTGATTATTTTTTATATCATTATTTTCCCCTACAATAGTCAAATTATTTCACTTCATCTAAATATTAATTTTTTAGATCTGATGGTTTTAAATCTTTAAACACAAAAATAATATATTTCAATCTATTTTTTTTTTTAATCTTATAATCTATAAAAATTTCTTGATGCTAAAAAGATTATTTTTTACCGAACTTACACACACTTTTTCTTTATATACATATGAACATATCTTATATATAATTATTAACAAAAGTAAAATTGTATAATTACAAATCAATTAATTAAAAAAATAGAATAATTTGTCGGAATTAAAGAAATTTAATAATAACTTTATGGGAATTATATAAAAAGTAATATTAAGGAAGAAATAATAATAATTAAATGTAAAAAAAAGATGATCTATAACGTACAGTCATAAAATTAAAAATAATTTAATTTAATTTAGAATTAACTAATTTCGTGAGGAGATAAATTGCCTAATAATTCATTTTCATTATCTGATCTTTATCCAAAATATATAATAAACAGTAAAGGAGAAAAAAAACCTTTTGATGAGAGTAAAATAGCTTCAGTTTTAAATAAAGAAACTGGATTAGATATGCATATAGCTGAAGATATAGCCGAAGATATATTAAGAATAATTATTGGTTTAGGAGTAGATGAGATAACTACAAATCATCTAAGAGAACTAGCATGTGTTGAGCTTACTCAAAGGGGTATGAATAAATATCGAAATCTTTTTGCTAGAGCTATTAATTTAGAAAGTATTAGTTTTAAATTAGATGATGAATTCATTGAAAAGTTTAAACATAAACAACCTGAATGGGGTCCATTGGGATATATTACATATAAACGAACTTATGCGCGAATTATCGAAGGGGAAAAAAGAAAAGAAGAATTTTGGGAAACAATTAGGAGAGTTGTTGAAGGATGCTATTCTATTCAAAAGGAACATTGTCTTAAGTTAAGTTTACCTTGGATTAACGATAAAGCGCAAAAATCAGCGCAACGAATGTTCGAAAAAATATGGGAGTTTAAAATGAGTCCTCCTGGACGGGGATTATGGATGATGGGAACAGAATTCATAGCAAGACATGGCTCAATGGCCCTCAATAATTGTGGATTCGCTTCGACTGAAGATATTAATCTAAAATATTCAAAAGCATTCGAATTTGTTATGGATGCTTTAATGTTAGGTGTAGGAGTTGGATTTGATACTAAAGGTGCTGGAAAAATAAAAATTAAAAAACCACAAGAAGAACATTTTAATTTTATTCTTTCCGATAGTAGAGAAGGTTGGGTAGAAGCACTTAGACTGATGTTAGAAGCTTATTTTCTGGGAAAAGAAGTACCAATTTATGATTTCTCGGAAATTCGACCTGCCGGAGCACCAATTAGGGGTTTTGGTGGTATTGCCTCTGGACCTGAGCCATTAAAAGACATGTTAGATGATATTCAAAAAATCCTAGAAAATAGAATTAACCAACCAATAGCTTCCGTAGATATTGTAGATATTATGAATCATATTGGAAAATGTGTAGTAGCTGGTAATGTAAGGAGAAGCGCTGAAATTGCCTTAGGAGATCCAACTGATTTTGATTTTGTATTATGTAAACAAGATAAAGAAAAACTTTATTCTCATCGATGGGCAAGTAATAATAGTATCTTCGCTAAAAAAGGAATGGATTATTCTTTTATATCAGATCAAATAAAAGTTAATGGAGAACCAGGTATTTTTTGGCTTGATAATGCAAAAGCTTTTTCACGGATGAATCAAAAACCAGACTATAAGGATAAGAAAGCAGCTGGGGTTAATCCTTGTATTACTGGGGATACATTAATAGCTGTCGCTGATGGGAGGAATGGTGTTTCTATAAGACAATTGGCAGAAGAAGGAAATGATATTCCTGTCTATTGTAAGAATAATGATGGGATTACAACAATTAGGATGATGAGAAATCCCCGAATTACAGGTTATAATAAAAAAATATATGAAGTAAAACTTGATGATGGTAGTAATATTAGATGCACTGAAAATCATAAATTTCTTATGAAAGATGGATCTCAAAAATCTGTTAGTAACTTAAAACCTAAAAATAGTCTATTAATTACTCCCAAATGGCAAACTACTTGGTCAGAGATTATGGGTGAAATCAAAAAGAAGAAAACGGTATATTGGTTAGTAAATAATGGTAAAAAGAACATATTTGAACATATATTATTTTATGAAAAATTGAATAAAACTAAAATTAAACCAGGATATATAATTCATCACAAAGATCGGAATAGTCTAAATAATAATCTCTCTAACTTAGAACTTTTATTAAAAGATGAACATGATTCTCTTCATGATATTTCTGGAGATAATAATCCTATGAGATATTGGTATCCTCATGCGAGTATAGAGGAGAAGCAAAGATATCTTAGAAGAATGTCAAAAGCAACTGCAAAGGAAAGTAATCCTCGTTATTCTGGCTTTACAAATCAACAACTGTATGAAGAAATGCTCTCAATAATTAGAAAAACTGGAATTCCTTTAACAACTCCAGTTTGGGTTGAATATTCAAGAAATTATAGTTATATTCATAATTTTAATGAATTTAGAGGGAAATTAGTAAATCTAATCAAGAAAGCTAACATTGATTCTGGTTTTGAACATTTTGAAAATCCTGCTTTGATGAGAGAGTATAAAAGATACATTAAGCTATTAGAAACAAGTGATTTCGAAGTGATTTTTAATGAAGGTATTTGGCTTGTGAAACATTGTGAGTTATGTAATACTGAATTCCAAGTAAAATATAGAGAAAGAGAAAGATCTTACTGTTCTAAAAATTGTTCAAATAAAGTTTCTGCTTTAAAAGCAGGAGTTGCGATGAAGGAAAAAGGAAAAACTCAAAGAGAAATCGCAAAGAAAAGACTTTTTGAACTATTTGAAGAATATGTATGGGATAATAATGAAGTACCTACCTTATCAGAATTTTTATTATATCTAAATGAGAATAACATCAATGATTTCAGAACTGCAGGTATTTACAAAGGATATCAATATATTCTTGATATAATTACAAAAAGATATTTAAGTAATAAGATTTCAGTACGTTCACTTCATAAGAAATCATATCGTAAAGAAATGGCTTTTCAACTAATATCCGAAGGATTATGTAGTAATCATAAAGTTGTTTCAGTTGAGTATATAGGATATGAAGATGTATATAATGGTACTGTTGATGAATTTCATAATTACGGTATAGTCCTTAGTGAGAAAAAAACAAATTCAGGAAGACCAAAATTAGAAATGGTTTTTACAGCGAATTGCGGGGAACAAACACTGGAATCCTTCGAACTTTGCTGCCTTGTAGAGACTTTTCCTTCAAAACATGACTCTTATGAAGAGTATGAAGAAACATTGAAATATGCTTATCTCTATGCAAAATCTGTTACTTTAGTTAATACTCATTGGAAAGAAACTAATGCTGTAATGTTAAAGAATAGGCGAATGGGTATTTCCCAAACAGGAATAGTTGAAGCATTTGTAAAACATGGAAGACGCAATATGTTGAATTGGTGTGATAAGGGTTACAAATATTTAAATCAATTGGATGAACAATATTCTGATTGGCTTTGTATTCCTAAATCCATTAAATTAACTACAGTAAAACCTAGTGGATGTTCCGTAAAGGATACACTTGTTAATACTAATAGTGGAGTTTTTAGACTTGGTGAATTAGGAAATGAAGATGGAGAACAATGGCAAGACTTAGAAAATATAAAAACTACATCCAAGAAATGTATAAATAAATTTTATGTTAATGGTAAAGTAAAAACTAGGATTATAAAAACTATTGATGGGAACATATTAGAATCTTCTTTAAATCATAGATATAAAATTTATGAGGGAGATCTAAATAACTTTAATATCCAAGAGATTGTATGGAAAAATGTTAATATTATTCAAAAAGGAGATAAACTAGTATGTATTTTAGATGATTATCATAAAATTGATGAACCTAATCTTATTCAAGTTGATAAACCATATATAAATGTGTCTGAAATAAATCAACCAACTAAAATGTCCCCTAAATTAGCTTGGTTTATAGGATTACTTTATGGAGATGGATCGGTACATAAGAAAGGAATAAGGATTTCATTTAATCGAAAACATCCTACTCTAGTACAATCTGTCTCAAAATTAGCAAAAGAATTATTTAATATAGATACATTAGTTGATGATGATCATAGTATATATTTAAACTCTACTTATCTTTTAAAATATTTAGAGGAAAATGGTATATTAAAAGATTATTGTCATGAATTAGAAATTCCTTTAGTAATTAGAAAATCAAGTAGAAAATCTATATTATCATTTATCAATGGTCTGTGGAGAGCAGATGGTGGAATACATCACCTCTCAACATGGACTATATGTACTGTTAGTGAAAAATTTGCAAGGGAATTATTAATACTATGTAGATCCGTTGGACTAAATGTTAAAATAAAACCTTTTTCTCCTAATACTGAAGCATTTGGTATTAAAGATAGATGGATAATACAGTCTAGGTTAATGGATTTAAAAAAATTAAGATATGTTTCAAAAGATCTAAAGAATAGATATATTGAATTTGAACGAAAAAAATATTGGATAGATTATGTAGATAATATTAAAGAGAGTGAAAATTATACATATGATATTTCTGTTCCAGATGGAAATGAATATATTGCTAATGGAGTAATATCACATAATACTGTTAGTTTGTTGCCAGGAGTTCCTCCAGGAATTCATTATCCTCATTCAAAATATTATATTAGGAGAATCAGAATATCTAAGAATTCCGATTTAATTACTCCAATAAGAAAAGCAGGATATACAATTGAGGATGATAAATATTCTCATAATTCTTATGTTATCGAATTTCCTGTTCATGAGAAAAATTTTGATCGTTCAAAGAAGGATGTTTCCATTTGGGAACAAGCAGAAAATGCAGCGGATTATCAAAAATATTGGTCAGATAATCAAGTTTCTATTACAATTACTTTTAAACCAGAAGAAGCAACTGAAGTTAAACGAGTTCTTGAATGTTATGAAGATAAATTAAAGAGTGTAAGTTTTTTACCGATTAAGGAACATGGTTATGAACAGGCACCCTATGAAGAAATAACTAAAGAAAAATATGAAGAAATGATATCTAAAATACAACCCCTTGATTTGGATGAAACTTCTGATAGAGCAATAGGGGAACAATTTTGTGATAGTGACTCATGTCAAATTAAATATTAATAGAATCTATTTCTTATTAATAACGGAATTTGGTAAAACTTTTTCAATTTCTATAGCAAAATATTAAATTGCGTTTTGAGTGAGAATGTCCGAAAAGTATAATGTCACCAAATCATTCCCTTCTTTCAGTTGATTTATTATTAATATATAAAATTCTTACTTACTTTTCTCATACAGAATAAGAAAATCATCATCTGATTTTCCAATACGATTATAACCCATTTTTTCATATAGGTACTTGCATTTTGTGCTATATTTAGTTGTCCCCAAAGACCATATCTTAATTTCAGGATTTTTTTTTTTCCATTAATACCAAACTTTCCTTTCCATATCCCAAATTCTAATAATCAGGATGTATTACAAAGTCTTCTAATTCAAAGTGTTCAAAATTAATTTTATGAAGCCAAAAGCTTCCAATTATCTTTTTATCCATAATTATTAAATTATAATTAAGAATTTCCAAATAAATTAATATTATAAATTCTTAATAGAGAAATGGAATCAATCTTTTTGTTTGGCTTTTATATTTAATGTATTCTTCTCCAAATTCATTTTCTAATATCTTTTCTTCATAAATCATCCGTTGTCTAAATACTAAAAAATACGTGATTAGACATAAAGTAGTAAGAATTATAGCACAATATATTAATCCAAATCCTAAAACTCCCAATAAAGTTCCTAGATATATTGGGTGACGAATAAATTTATAAATTCCAGTATTGATTAATTTATGATTATCTTCTATTACTAATAATCCGGTAGCGAATCGACCAAGTTGAATTCTGCTCCCTATTAAAACAATTCCTGCTATAATATAAATAATAATTCCAAATAAAGATATAAATATACTATTCCAAATTGGAACATATACAGAGATAAATATTTTATTCTCAAAATAACTTAATATCAATATAATGGGAGACAGAACAAATAAAATTAAAATTATTAATGAAAATTTATCATTTTTCTCTTTTTTCTCGGTCATTGGTCTTAGCATTGTATCAAGAAATAAAAGAATGAAATACAGTATGAGATAAATTTGATAAATAAGAATTGTATACATCTCTATAACAAATACTAAAAAACAAATATTATAGTAAATGAAAAAGATTAAGAAAAATATCATTTTCTCTAATATTATTTTACCTTTATTTTCGCTCATACACTATCAATTACAAATAACTTAGTTATTATATATAAAGTAAAATTTTGTTTTAAAGTTTTTAACTATATATGTTATATATTTAATTATTAGGAAAAAAAATTCGATAAAAAATTGAAAGAATAACTAATTTTTAGATAAAATAGAGATTTAAATATGAGTCTTCAAGAATGTTTGGTAAAACGTAAAGATTGTTCAGGTGAAGGGCAATTTTTACCCCTTTCTGATATTAAAGATATTTGTAATTCAACACTTCAAGCAGCACCTACAAAATGTTTATTTACAATATTACCTGATGGGCCAGATTATGAAGGTGGTATTTATCAATATGATAAAGATGGGATTATTCTTTTAAATAATGAAGTAAAAACAAATTATACAATGGAAATTTATCCAGAATTGATTTTAAGTGAAAAAATGAATTTAGAAGAATTTATTCGTGTTGGTATTATTTGGCAATATCTTTCACTTAAAGCTGAAAGTATGAATCTTGGAGTGTCACAACGAGCAAGAGCTCCAAAAAAAATAAATCAAATTATAAATAACCTTACAAATCAGGATCATACCTTTTTATATTCTGTTGCAGTTCGAGAAAGAGATCGAGATTTTTTAATTGAAGATAAATTACTTCCTATAGAGAAGAAATTAGAGAAGGGTATTTTTCTTCTTGATACACCAATTTGTTATAGAGATCGAGCGATTTATAAAAATGAATTCAAAGGTGTGTCTTTAGATAACGCAATTTTTAATAAAGTAGATAAAAAAATTCCTAATCCGAAAACATTATATGAGATCTCACAATTACTTTGGGCTTGTCAAGGAGAAACAGATCATAGTACCCATGGAAATCGAGATGATTTAAAAAAGAATGGTTATGGTCGTGTTCATGCATCTGGATGCGCTGGTTATGCTGTTTATCCTGTGCTAATTGTAGAAAATCTTGCTAATCTACCAAAAGGTGCTTATATTTACAATCCCATCGGATTTTCTGGATTAAATAGGTGGGTTCAAGTCAATGAAAAGATATATTATGATCATTTTATCAAAAAATATAGCTCTGAGGATTTAAAACTTAAGATTGAAGAAGAATTTGAAATTAAATTTTCTAATTATCTTATTTTATTATGTATTGACAGAAAAAAGCCTTGTTCTGGATTTATGCATAGAAAAGTAATGAATACAACATATTGGGCTGAGATTGAAGCGGGTATAGCTTTAGCAGGACTTCAACTCCAGGCTAATGCATTAGGTCTTCAGTGGCAAAAAAAAGTTATTTCGACTACAGATGATCCCAAATATAGAGATTTATTTAATCTCGATACATCTGAAAGCTTAATTAATGAAATGGCAAAAAAGTTACTAAAACTCCCAAAAAATGAGAAATTTTCTCTTAAAGGAAGCCTTATTCCATTAGTTTTATTTTATCTCCAAGGATAAATATGACTAATTATTATTATAACGGTTTTTTCAATAATATCTTCAATTTTCTTTTTGCAAATACTTTTTTTTTTAAAATAATTATTTTGAATTATGAATTACAACTGGAGAGAAATAGGTATTCAAGTAGGAAGTATTGATCCAAATAAGGATTCAAACTCACCAATTGGTTCTAAGGGAGGAAGTATATATGCCCAAAAAGCTATAGAAATTATGTTGGGCGATGATGAAATTAAAGAAATGGTTAACCATATTATAGAATATAAGGAAGAAGGAGAAATAATGGTGAGTGTTCTTAGGCTTATAAAATCTACCAAAGCGGTCAATTTTGCTTATAATATATATAAAAACTCTGAAGGGCAAAAGGCTTCAGCAGCGGCATGGGTTATAAAACATATAGCTCATCCAATAACTATAAAATGGGTTGAGGAGTTTTTAAATGATGATAATGTAGCGGGATACGGGATGGGGCTTTTAGATCAATTGGCATATGAGGATTGGATTGATTTTGAATTGGTAGAGCCTTTACTTATAATTGCTGAAAATTATAAATCAGAAGGAGTTAGAGATCGAGCTAAGTCCATAAGAGACTATTTAAACAATAATGAAGATTGAAAATAAATAAAATCTTAAAATAAAAATTATTTGGTACTATTTTTTGATATTTTCTATGGTTTTTTAATAACGATTATATTTTCACTTTTCAAATAAGAAGGAAGAAAAAATGAAAAAGAAAGCTTTAATGATTGGAAAATTATTAATTTAAGAAATAAAAAAATGATTTTATTTTCTTATATTTATTAGCTTGTCTTTTTTTTTCTTTATGTTTATTATTTATTTTTATTTTTTATTAAAATCAGATCGATTTTTTACATTTTTATAAAGTTTAAATAAACAATTTCCATTTCATGGAGAAAATGGATTATGGAGCAAATATAATCGTATTTTTTTAGATACAAATGTTTAATCACAATCAAAAAAAATCTTGGTGTTTAATTAAGGAAATTTTTAATGTTTTTTTTTCAGAAAAGCAACCCCTAACGATGTTCATTATGTGCTAGCAAAAATAGAAAAGAATAGATACATCA
>Ga0315549_1004557_pt1 | contig 11623 bp, 10 predicted proteins | sample SalMarSW160200MG_FD_203101 | JGI IMG/M metagenome (GOLD analysis project Ga0315549, IMG submission 203101) | Salt marsh sediment microbial communities from the Plum Island Ecosystem LTER, Massachusetts, United States - Salt Marsh Sediment SW1601-200 ... | reverse complement strand
GAATGATATTGGATCTATTTCTGAAGCTTATGCTTATGCACACTATAATGTTTTAAAGGCTGATGGAAGTACAATTAATGCTTATTTTGGAATAGATGGAATTGCTCCATTTCTCAAATATAAAAATAAGGGTAATTTTATTTTAGTAAAAACATCTAATCCAAGCAGTAAAGATTTTCAAAACCTATTTAGTATTTCATTAGAAAAAATTCCTGAAGAACAAACAGAAATTAATTTAAGTCAAATAGAAAGTTCTTCAACACTCAGAAGGAACTACATACACATGGCAGATCTAGTTTTAAAATGGGGAAATGAACTAGAAAAATTTGAAAATTATCATAATTTAGGTGTGGTGGTCGGTGCTACATATCCAAATGAGTTAAAAACAATTCGAAGAATTGTTAAGAACTCATTTATTTTAATTCCAGGGTATGGTGCTCAAGGAGCAACCGCGAAAGATATTAAATACGGATTCAATGAAAATGGATTGGGTGCGATTGTTAATTCTTCAAGAGCAATTATGTTTGCTTATGTGAAAAATAAAAATTATCCTCCAGAAAAGTTCGCTGAAGCAGCTCGGGCTGAAGTTGTTAATATGATTGAAAATATTAATAAAGAGATTAGTTTATAATTTTGAAAAATAATATAATTATTTTTTCTGTAAAACTTAATGAGATTGAAAAATAGAATTAAAATAATTTTATTTAATTTATTGAATTGAGGGTGCTTACTAAAGTTATTATGAAGAATGTCAATGGTATTGCATATAAGATAAAAACAAAGATAGATTTACCAATTCCGATTTGATGTAAAACATTTATCATATTTACACCAACAATGATTGCGGTTATCATAACTGGAATCATAATCCCAGGATCAGGACCTTGATCATTAAAAGAACCTGAAATTCCCATAAACATCACTGGAGTAAAAACAAAAAAAACCAATCCTGTTTGAATTCCTATACTAATAAGAATCCACTTAAAATCTGTTTTTTCCATTGCTTTACTAATCTTCAAACCAATTTTTAAAACAATAACCTCTAATATAACAAATATTATGGGTGCGAGGATGAGAGGGACAACTAATCCGTAATCCATGCCTCCTTCTTGCATTAAGATAAAAATCATAATTATATCAATTAAATATAAAATAATTTCTTATAAAAGATATAAAAAAGATTTTTGATTTAAATTTAATTTTTATTAGTAGACTTGTCAGTTTAAATAATATAAAATATTTTCATCTAATAATTAATATTACCTGAAATATTAGGAGGTTTTTTACAAAAAAGTAATAAAGGAATGATATGCAATGGAAAAAGAAGAAATCGATGAAATAAGGATTTTCGTTGTTGTCTGTAGATGTGGTATTAATATATCTGAAATAATTGATTGTCCAACTCTTGTTGAATTTTCTAAAACATTACCTAATGTTGTTAATGCTGATGAATATATTAGTATGTGTACAGAAGCGGGTGCTGAATTTATAAAGAATAAAATGACTGAATTTAAAGCAAATAGATTAATAGTTGCAGCATGTACTCCAAAAACCCATGAACCTGTATTTAAAAGTGTTCTGGAGTCAATGAATATTGATCCTTCTTATCTTGAATTTGTAAATATTCGAGAACACAGTAGTTTTGTTCATAGAAATGATAAAAAAGGAGCTCAGAAGGTAGCAGAGGATGCAATTAAGTCTGCAATAGCAAGAGCTATATTGTTAGAACCGATAAAGATTAAAGAAGTAGATATAACTAAAGAAATCTTAATTATTGGCGGAGGTGTTGCTGGATTAATTGCTGCGATTGATCTTGCTGAAGAAGGATATGCTATACATTTAATTGAAAGTTCACCTACTATTGGTGGAAAAATGGCCCAATTAGACCGAACATTTCCAACTGATGATTGTTCTATCTGAATTTTAGGACCAGTTATGCTTCAAGCAGCCAGAACTAAAGGATTAAATCTTTATACTTACAGTGAGTTAGAAGATATTAAAGGATTTGTTGGTAATTTTGATGTAAAAATAAAAAGAAAAGCTAGATATGTTAATCAGGATTGTAATGGATGTGGTGCATGTGAGGAAGTATGTCCTGCTATAGGCTCTAATGAGTTTAATGAAGGAATGAATCCAAGACCTGCAATTTATATTGCTTTTGCTCAAGCAGTTCCTTCTTTAGCCCAAATTGATATGACAAAATGCATTAAATGTGGATTATGCCAAAAAGTATGTGAATTAAATGCTATAGATTTTGATCAAAAAGACGTTATACAAGAACTTAAAGTCGGTTCAATTATAGTAGCAACAGGTTGGGATGAATATATACCTCCTAATGGGTATTTAGGGTATAATACCTATCCTAATATTATAACTCAATTGAAGTTAGAAAGGATGCTTGCACCTAACGGTCCAACTATAGGACATTTAATTCGACCCTCAGATGGAAGGCGACCAAATAAGGTATTATTCATTCAATGTGTAGGCTCCAGAGATTTAACAAAAAATACCTATTGTAGTTCTGGAGTGTGTTGTATGATTTCAATTAAAAATTCAAAATTGATAAAACAACATTATCCAGATATTGAAGTATGTGTTGCTTATATGGATATAAGAGCAGCAGGTAAGGATTATGAAGAATATTATACGGCTTCAAGAGAAGAAGGCATTAAATATATTAGAACTAATATAAGTAGAATTGGAGAAGATCCCAAAACTCATAATTTAAAAATACTTATGCAAAATACATTGAGAGATACAAATGAATTACAAGAACTTGAATTTGATTTAATAGTGTTATCTTGTGCAATGGTTCCTCCAAATGAAATTAAAAAGATCCAAAAGTTATTAAAATTAGAGACTAGCCGAGATGGATTTTTTAAAGAATTTCATGCTAGATTAAATCCAATTGATACTAAAATACCTGGTATAGTACTTGCAGGAGTTAGCCAAGGTCCAAAATCAATAGCAGAATCTATATCTCATGCAAGAGCTGCAGCTTCTTCTGCTGCAAGATTAATGAGCAAGGATAAATTTCGTATTGCTCTAATTAGAGCTATTGTCGACAAAGAAAAATGTGCTAAATGTGGACTATGTGAATTAAATTGCCCATATAATTCCATTAAGCTTTTTGATGATGGAGCAGAAGTTAATGAAATATTATGCAGAGGATGTGGTACATGTTTAGCAAATTGTCCCTCAGAAGCGATAAATCTTAGGTATTATAGAGAAAAGCAATATGAAAAGCAAATAGATGCTATTTTAGAAGAGATATAAAGAGGTTGATTGAAATAACAGTTGAAAATGATATAAAGATAATTAGTTTTATGTGTTGGAAGTGAGGTTATGGTGCTGGTGATATGGCTGGAACTATTCGAGCACAATATCCTTCCACTATACGTCCAATTAGAATAAATTGTACTGGTAGAGTCACACCTAATCTACTAATTCGCGCAATAAGTAAAGGGGCAGATGGAGTCATTGTAGCAGGTTGATATCGTGGTGAATGCGATTTTGAAACGGGTAATCTAGTAGCTGAAAGGAATATAGAGTATACCCGAGAAATTCTTAAAACAATAGGTATTTCAGAAGAACGAATACAGATGTTTCATTGTAGTGCCGCAGAAGGTCAAAAATTTCAGCAAGAAGTTATAAGGATCTCAGAAATAATACGAAATCTTGGCAACAACCCTTTTAGAGAATCAGAAAAAGCAAATAAAAATGAAGATTTAAAAAAAGGGAATAAGTAAAAAATCGAATAGAATGACTCTTATGAAAAAAAATTAGTCATAAGATGACAACCTTGTGCTGGTTGATTCGATTCAACTTATTTTTATAAATATAAGAGTAATTGAGAATTAAATATTATAGAATTAACAGTAATTAATTTTGATATAGGATTAAATATCAAATATTTAATTTTAGTTAGGATTTATTGTATTTATTTATTAATTAAATTACTAAATATCCAAATAAATAGAATTGGAACAAAATTATAAATTTTTAAGGTATTAATTGTTCGGGATGAACATAGAACTTATCGTAGCATTCAGGGCAGTACCATTCCCCCGTTTCGGGGTAATATATTCTATCACTTTCTAATTCATGACAAATATTACATTCTACTATAGATCTTCTAAGAGGGGATTCTATTGCCCAGTATTGACCATTTAATTTTCCAACTTCTTCCCAATCCTTATCAGTTATACCTTCTCTTAAAGATCCATTAGGGGTTGTTGTAATCGCCCATTTTTTATCTTCAATTTCTTGTTCGTTTTCTTTACTTGCGATAAATATTAATTTTCGAAATTCATTTCGAATTTTTTGCAGTTTAGGATTTTTTATTTCGATTTTTCTGAATTTTTTCATGGTCAACATACTTATAATATAATTTTCCTCATATATATTTTATCTAACTGCTTAGATTTTCTAATTTGAATGTCCTTTTGATAAATTCTATATCTTTTTGAGTGAAAAGATAAGAGAAGTCAAAATCCTCATGAAGATCTGAAACTAATTGTATATTTTTTTTTGCTAAATCCCAAAATCTTTCTAAGACGGGATTGCTTCCATCTGACAATTTGAAATTTTGCTTTATAAATTCATAAATATTTCCTTGTTTAATCAAGTTTCGATTACGATTAAATCGTGCTATATTATATTTATAATTTGCATCTTCAATCCACCAATCGGATACCTTTCCTCCAAATATTTCAAGGTCTCCAAAAACTTGTCTTATGTCATTTTCATCAATATTATCCTTATCTAATTCCATAAGTGAGATAATACCCTCTCTAAGTTGTTCCTGTAATCGAACTCCTTCTGGTGTTCTAGCGAGAGAATTAAACCGTCCATGCCAATGTTGATTAAGAATAAATATCCGCTCAACTTGGAGTAAATGCTTCTCATTAATACCAAAATGATGGGGTTGAAAAACACCGCCTTGAGTATTAACATTCCCATCAAATATTGTTGGCTCAACAGGTTCGCAAGTGAGAGGGTAAATTCCACCTAATTCCGCAAGCTCAACAATAATTAACAATGCTTTATACCATTGCTGAAAGAATATAGGGTCATATCCTCTTTGAATGGTTAAGCTTAGGTGTCGATCAGCAGCATAATTCCTAATTGAATCTATTGCCTCTTGATATATTGTTATTTTTTGAATATCATTTTCATTATCCTTAAATTCTTGAATTTTACTAAAGTATTTTATTAGTGTCTTTTTACCAATATTTGAATTTGCACCTGTACCTCTAAGTTTCTCTGTCAAGACATGTGATAAATTAGTTTCTCGTGCAATTTTTCTGAATGATAATTGAAAATCCTCATATTTTATGGCAAATGCTCTCCAAATGGTAAAAATTGTCTTATATTCGGCTCTTAAATATTCTTTACTGTGAATTATTTGAAATCTAATAGGATCTTCCTTTATATAATCATATTCGGGGTTATTAAATACAAAATCGTCTATAAGATATTTGATATAAAGCTTTAAATCAGATAAGGTATGTAGGCTTATTTCTAGATGTAAATCTCTAAAGGTGTTCAATGTCCATTGTTCCACAGTTGATTTGATTTGAAATAATTTATTTAAATAAGCTCTACTAGAGAGTATAAAATTTCCAATTTGATCATATTCTCCACCAAATAGTAATTGAGATAAGATTTTTCGATCTTGGATTTTCTCTAGTATACCATTAAAAGGATAATGAATTATATCTTTTAATAATCTTTTTCTCGGACCTTCTGGTAGATTTTCTAAAACTTCTTCCCCTTTCAAATAATCTTGAATTTTATTTACATATTGTTGAGTAATAAATTGAATTTGACTCATGATAATCTCTATATCCTGAGTTGAAAAATCTGTTTTGCTACTTAAAGCAGTTTCAATATCAAATTCTAAACTAATTAATGTTTTTATATCTGGTATAGCAGTGGGATTATTAACAAAATTATGATAGAAATGTCGAGTTTCACGACCAATAAAATCCTCTAAATTTTGAAATGCATTATTTTCAAAGGTATTTAGAGGTGCGAATCTTAAGACCTCTCCAATTTCCAATAACATTAATCGTGCTTCTCTGTAGAATTGATTTTTTCTGTTAAATCCGAACAATGAATAAGCAATTTCAAAGAAATCATATATAGCAAATAATTTACTTTCTTTTTCTAATTGGAGTCCAAGATTATATTCTGATTGTGGTTTATTAAATTCATTTTCATAGATTTCATTTATTTTGTTTTCAATTCTAATAAACCATTTATCCAGTGTATCTTCTCCAATTTTAAAAGGGCTTATGTCAAGCGTACTTTTTAAATTCTGTATTATATTCCTTAATTTCGCATTTCCAGTTATTCCAAGTTCTTCTACTGCTGTATAGTACTTTTTATTCATAATTTCATATCTCTGATATTAATTAATAATATATGAAAAAATTACTAATAAAAAATCTCAGTTATATATTAAAAAAATAGAGAAAAGATAAAATTTAATTTTAATGAAGAAAAATAAAAGATAATTTACTAAGATAAATTTGAATACTCATATGAAAAAAGCTAAAAAAGAACAAAAAGGAAAGGCTGAGAAATTATTTGAAAAAGCAGATGAACTATTTGAAGCCTTACTATATAAAAAAGCAGCGAGATATTATTATTTAGCAGGAGATAATTATTATGAAAATGAAGATTTTAATATGGCAGAAGAATCATATTTAAAGGCAGCGCATTCCTTTATTCAAAAGGATAAGCATTTAAAGGTTATACAATCATTAAGAAAATCGGCCAATTCTTCTTTACAATTAGGAAATACAGAAAATGCAAAAAGTTTATATGAAAAAGCTTTAGAATATGTAAATAATCTTCGAGAAGGAGAAGACAAAGAGTATAATTACATCTTATTTTCATCTTTATCATATATATGTTCTTTTGTAAAAGGAGAATCGGATAAGGGATTAATCTTAGTCAAAAAAATACAAAAGAAAGTAAACAAGGATTATTTTAAAGAGAATCCTTTAATACATTTAGTCACAAACTTAACAATAGCTATCAGGGAGAAAAAAAAAAATTTTATTGAAAAGATAATTAGCGAATTTAATAAAATAAAATTAAAAGAAGTAGAGAAAAAACTAGTAAAGATTTCATTATTATTAGGAAAAATTCAAGTTTCAATTACTCCTGAAATTAATCTAGATAAAGATAAATATACAACAAAAGAAATAGTAAAGATGACATTAGAGATTTCAAATGATTCTATTAGTGAAATTTTAAAAGATCCTTTTTTTGAGCATGAAATAAATGAAATTGAAATCTTGAATTTTAAAATAGATGTTACCGAAAATTTCTCTTCTCAAACTAAACCAAATCTACCGCTGAGATTTGACTTACAACAAAAATTCCATCAGGAATTTATTTTTAAACCACAATTTCTTCTTGATAAATGTCTTATAGGACCAGTAAAGATTAAATGTAAATTAAATAAAAAATATATTTGTTATTTTGAGGATAGATCTACGTATAATATAAATTTAGTGGCTCCTCCAACATTTTTAGAAATATCCGTAAAGAATTTAAAACCACCTTTAATTGAGCAAACATTTCCTTTTGAAATATTAATTGAAAATAAAAGTGATGGAGAAGCTTCAGATCTCAGTATTGATGTTAAATTTCCAGAAGGTATAAAGGTAATAAGGGGGACTATTCAAAAACAGATTTATTCTCTCAGATCTAACGAAAATATTAGATGGGAAATAAATGCAAAACCTCTTGAAGCGGGTGATTTTGAAATTGAAATACATCTGAAGTTTAAAGATCCTGATCAAAATATTATAGAAGAAAAAAAGAATTTTCCATTGGCAATAAAATTATAATACTCTCTCTTTTTTTCAATTATATTTCAATTTTTCTTTAACACTATTATTTTAGTTAATTTAGTTTTATACCACTGTGAACATATTGATTTTTGAATTTTAAAAATTTAAATTATAAAAGGATAATATATATATAATAGCACTGAAATTAATGATATTATGAGATTAAAAGTAAAAAAAATAAATTTTGAAACAGGTAACATGAAAGATGTTGTTCTCAACCATATCGATGCAGAAAAAATTGGTCAGAAAGTAGGTGAACGTGTTTTTATTAAAAATATTGAATCAAAAAATTTAACTGAGAAATTTTGGGTAGCTATTCTTAAAATAGCATATTCTGATTCAATAGTAGCACCAGGTGAAATTGGAATTTTTGTTGATACCCTAAGAGAAATGAAATATTTAAAAGACAAATCCGAAGTTTCTGTTCTTCCTGCTGAACCTCCAAATTCATATAAAAATATTCAAAAAAAAATAAAAGGATTTAAATTAAATGCTGATGAGATAGATTCCATTGTAACTGATGCTGTTTCTGGGTATTTATCTAAAATTGAGATTGCTTCATTCATAACGGGTATTTCTATTACTGGTATGGATGAGGAAGAAATGACAGCTTTGACATTATCTGAGGGGAGAAGTGGTCGAAAATTTAATTTTGGCCCGGAAGTCTATGACAAACATAGCACATAAATTTACAATAAGTAAATTTAGCTAAAAGGTGGAGTTCCGGGTAACAAAGTCTCTCTGATTATTGTCCCAATCATAGCATCGGCAGGATTAACAATTCCAAAAACAAGTACACGAGCGATAACTTCTCCTTCTGGAACCGCTGATTCAATGGAGGTATTAGCACCCATATCATTTAGCTCCGAAAAGGTAAAAGAATTTATCTCAAAATTGGGAGCATGTATCATATGGGGTGGTGCTTTAGATATAGCACCAGCAGATAATGTATTAATTGAAGTAGAACGACCTCTTCATTTTGATCCAGTAGGATTAATGATCCCATCAATATTAGCAAAAAAATTAAGTATGGGTGTAAAAAAAATAGTTTTAGACATCCCTGTAGGTAAAGGAACAAAATTTCCTACTCCTGAAGATGGAAAAAATTTTGCATATATTTTCAATCAAATAGCCAGAAATGTTGGTCTAGAAGCGGAGTGTGCGTTAACATTAGCACACCAGCCAATTGGTCATTGTATTGGTCCAGCAATAGAAGCTCAAGAAGCTTTAACATTATTACAAGATTATAGTACTGGTCCTAATTCATTATTAGAAAAATCAACCTCTTTAGCTGGGATACTTTTAGAAATGGCTGGAAAAACACCAAAAGGTGAAGGACAAAAATTAGCAAAAGAAATTTTAAAGACTGGAAAAGCATATGCCAAGATGAAAGAAATTATTGAACTTCAAGGAGGTGATCCTGAAATAATGCCCGAAGATATTAAATTGGGCCCTCATAAAAAGGATTTCTATTCATTTAAATCAGGGCATATAACTCAAATTGATAATTCTATAATAAATCTGATTGCCAAAACAGCGGGATGTCCTTATTCAAAATCCTCTGGTGTAAGAATATATAAAAAACAAGGAGCTAGAATAAAGGAGGGAGATAAAATATTTACTGTTTATTCAAACACTCAGACTAAATTAAAAAGGGCAGAAAAAGTTTATAATAGCACAGGTGGTCCCATTATTTTAGGTGGAATGCTTATTGAACGTATTTAATATTTTTTATTATTGAGTTTTATATAAATTTACTATCTCTCTAACTGTGGTAATATCATTCATAGTTTTATCATAGCGAAATCTTTGGAATACGGGAAATCTCATTGAATAGCCTAGTGAGGAAAATTTTTCACTGATAGTAATTTCATCTCCAATAATTTCTATAACTACTTCTGGGGTAAACCAAACATCAGGTTTATCTTCACATATTACATTTTTAGGTATTTTTGAGACTTGAAATTGCTCCATTTGTTCCATTAGTTTTTCCATGATTTCATCTGTCCAACCTGATGCAATTCTAGTGAAAGCTAAAAATTTATCTTTATCTTGATCATATACCGCTCCTAAATATGTACCAAATACTCCACTTCTTCTACCTCTACCATAAAAGGCCCCTATTAAAACAATATCAATTGAATCTTTCAGTTTCCCACCCTCAAGTCCTTTTAATTTGATCCATGAATAACCCCTATTTCCTGCTTGATAAAATGAATCTTCTTTGATTGATTTAGCAATAATACCTTCCGTTCCCTTATTTCTCGCTTCATTGAAAAAATCTAATAATTCTTCTGTAGAATTTATTAATTTTGATTTAACTATTTTGAGTTCATCTCTTATTTCAACTATTTTCTCCAATTTTCTCCTACGTTCTAGTAAAGGTTTACTGATAAATTCCTCATTCTCAAACATAATTATATCAAATAGGAATAAACAAACAGGAACTTCTTTAGCAATATTTTCTACATCATATTTTCGCCTTCTTTTGCTTAAAACTTGAAACGGACGCATTTTCTCATAAAAAGCATCCATAGCAACTACTTCTCCCTCTAAAATTACATTCTTTGCTTTGATGTTTTTTTTTATAATATGACATACATCTGGATATTGATCAGATATTGTTAGCAACCTTCTTGAATATAATATCACCTTATTTTCCTTCTTATGGATTTGAAGTCGTTCTCCATCAAGCTTATATTCACATATGAATGGGGTTCCTAATTTTGTTATAATTTCTGAATATGGGACACGGGAAGCAAGCATCATTCTGATAGGAATACCATAAGTAACTTTAATTTTCTTTAATTCTTCAATACCTTTATTTGCTAATATCATAGATATATCTCCCAAATCAGGATGTAAATTATAAGCTTTTTCAATTAAATCCCTATTATCCTTATTTCCAGTAAATCCTAAAGCTAGTCCATCAATTATCGTCTGTGTTGAAACTCCTATTCTTAAAGTTGATGTAATTATGCGTAACAAATATTTTATTTCTATTGGTGTCATTTTGATGAATAATCCTCTCAATGTACCAAACTTTTTTCCAAAGTGTTCCACTTTATGAGAACGAATTCCTTCTTCCGATGCTATTTTTTTTAATTCCGAATATAAATCTGAAATTTCTAATGAGGATTGATTTTTGGTATTTTTATCTTCAAAATCAAACAAGGATTTTTGTTTTATTCTTTTAGATAGTATGATCTCAGCAGTTAATCCAATATCTCCCTTTTTTATCAAAATATCTTTTATCTTTTTTCCATTAATTCCTGAATAAAGAGATAAAGCTTCAATAATCATTTTTTCTGCAATTCCAATTTTAGGAAATTGTTTAATGTTAGAAACTAAATGTCCTTGCAAAAGATAAATAATTTTATCTAAATCATTGAAATTTGCCATCTTTTTTATATTATTTAAAAAATTCGATAAAATATCTATCATTTCAAGTCTTTTAGTCGTACTTTCTAAATCTGAAAATAATTGAGCTAATATTTTGAACTTCATATGTCTAATTGAAATTATTCATGAAAATATTAAATTTTTCCTTTTTCCAGATAAGAGTATTTTTTCAGAGTATTATTCCTAAAAAAAATTAGGAAAAAATTATTTTAGCAATTTATTTAGTTTTATAAATTTTTGTTGAATTGCATTTTTAATGTTGGTTGAAATCCCAGTGAATGAATTAGAACTAAATTTAATTCTATCTTCTGAAATTGAAAAACTGCAAATAGGACCATCCATCATCTCAA
>Ga0315549_1004554_pt1 | contig 11625 bp, 8 predicted proteins | sample SalMarSW160200MG_FD_203101 | JGI IMG/M metagenome (GOLD analysis project Ga0315549, IMG submission 203101) | Salt marsh sediment microbial communities from the Plum Island Ecosystem LTER, Massachusetts, United States - Salt Marsh Sediment SW1601-200 ... | reverse complement strand
TTGATACTGCTTCTTTAAAAATCTTTAAACCGTAACTTGAGGGATATCTGTGATTTTCCGGGACGTTTGCTTCTTTACAGAGAGTCTCTACAATATCCTTTGATGTTGGTATATCCGGATCACCGATTGCCAGACTTATCACATCCAATCCTTCTCTCCTTTTCTTGTTTATTAATTTATCGATTTCTGCAAATAAATAAGGAGGAAGGGACTTTAATCTTTCGGCTTCTTCAAAATGCATTGGATTCCTCTCTATGTTAATTATTTATAAAAAATAAATGCCGTCAAAATTGTGTTCCACTTTACCTTCGAGGTAGATGATATTATCCCTGGGATCCCAGGAGATATCCAATTTCCCTCCCGGTACATTGACGATAACTTTATTTATACTGACTTTTTTTAACTTTATGGCGCAGACTGCGGATGCACATGCACCTGTGCCGCATGCAAGAGTTTCCCCTACTCCCCTTTCCCATATTCGTATATTTAATTCTTCATTGCCGCTGACCCGGACAAATTCCACATTAGTCTTATTTGGGAAGATCCTGTGATTTTCAATTCTGGGTCCCCATTTTCTAACAGGAAAAGTATCCAGGTCCATATTATTTTTTAGAAATATCACACAGTGAGGATTGCCTGTGGAAACACAGTTAATGATAAAGTCTTCAGAATCGATTTTAATTTTATAGTTAAAAATCTCATTTACTTTATTATCACTAATATTAACAGGAATATTTTCAGGTTTAAATTCGGGACTGCCCATATCTACTTTAATATCTTTGACTTTACAGCTCTCTATTTTGAGAAATACTTTTTTTATTCCTGAAAGTGTCTCAATATTGAAATTCTTATTTTTTTTATTTAAAAGATTTTTTTCATAAGCAAACCTGGCCACACATCTTATTCCATTTCCGCACATTTCTGCAATCGAACCATCCCTGTTATAATAATCCATTTTCAAATCGGATATTTTAGATGGTCTTACCAGGATCAAACCATCCGCACCTATACCAAAATTCCTGTCACACATCCTTATTATCTGATCTCCGGATAATTTTATATGGTTTACGGTTGCATCTATTAATATAAAATCATTGCCCTGGCCATTTAGTTTTGAAAATTCAATTTTTTTAATTTTTGATATCATTATTGATCTGTTTCTGTATTATTTTAAAAATATCTCTGATTAGTTTAAAAATGTTATCATAATTATCCGCGCTTATCCAATTAATTTTAGTCTCTGCGTTAAACCAGGTCATTTGTTTTTTAGCAAGTCTCCTGGTATTTCTCTTGATATCGCTGACGCATTTCTCAAGGGTTATTTCCCCCTTTAGGTATTTTACCAATTCTTTGTATCCAACAGCCTGTAGAATGCTGCGGTAATTTTCATATCCATTATCAATTAATTCTTTTACCTCTTCAACCAGTCCTTTTTCAAACATTCTGTCTACCCTTTTATCAATATTGTTATACAATTTTTTCCTATCAAGTGTGATTCCGACAGAAATAGCTCCGTAATCGGATTTATGGTTCTTCCATATATTCTGAAGACTGGAAAAAGTGTTGCCTGTGATTTCGTAAACTTCAATTGCCCTTATTATTCTCCTCTGATCGTTTTCGCTTATTTTCTTTGCATAATGCGGGTCTATTTTTTTTAATTTCAAATAGTATCTTTCTATACCATGATTCTCGATATCTTCTTTTAACCTTTTTCTTATATCCTTATTTTCATCCGGCATAGGATCCATACCGCTGATTATTCCTCTAATATATAATCCAGAACCCCCTACAAGAAGAGGAATTTTATTTTTGAGAAAAAAATTATTTTTGATTATTTTATCGCATATTCCTTTAAACTCCATAATGCTTAAATCATGATCCGGATCAAAAATATCAGTCATATACTGCTTTATTCCGGAATCTTTCAGGTCATATTTATCTGTTCCTATATCCATTCCTCTGTACACCTGCATCGAATCTACCGATACGATATCCGTTTTAAGAAGCTTCGCCAGAATTATCCCGACTCTGCTTTTACCGGCACATGTAGGACCGCAAATGACAATGACTTTTTTTAAGTCAGTTAATTTTTTAATAAGTTTATCAAGGCAGATACCACTATTTCTTAATTCGTTTCGTATAGATTTGATTAAGGAATTTTTGATTATATTCATTTTATTTATACTATCAAAATTATTATGATTGATATCATTAAACCAGTTTCCCCTTAACATAAAATGTTCTGGCATCTATTATGATAACCGGAACTATCTTTCCAATAAGATTGCTTTCACCTTCGAAATTTACAATAGTGTTATTTTCCATTCTTCCCTCCAGAAGGGCATTATTTTTGGGACTGTTTCCCTCGACCAATACTTCAAATTTTCTGTCGATAAGCTTATTATTTTCCTCAAAAGATATCGTATTCTGGACCTCAAGTAACTGCCTGAACCATTTTTTCTTTTCATCAAGAGGGATGCGGTCTTCCATATCAGAAGCTCTGGTCCCTGCCCTCGGAGAGTATATAAAAGTAAATGCTCTGTTGAACCTTATTTTTCTAACCATTTCCAGGGTATCCAGAAAATCTTCTCTCTCTTCTCCTGGAAAACCCACTATTATATCGGTAGTAATTGCACAATCAGGGATTTTGTTTCTTATATTTTCAATAATGCCGGTGTAGTCCTTTTCGGTATAATTTCTATTCATCTCTTTTAAAATCTTATCTGATCCTGCCTGTAGGGGCAGATGAATATGCTTTGCAATATTATCTCTGTTTTTTATGACATCTATAAGATCATTGGAGAAGTCTTTTGGATGTGATGTCATAAACCTGATTCTTTTAAGGCCTTTTATATCAGATATTTTTCTAAGAAGTTCCGGAAATGTACATGGTTCCCTTAGATTTTTTCCATAGGAATTTACATTTTGCCCCAGAAGTGTCACTTCGATTACCCCATCAGATACCAGTTCTTCGATATTCTTTAGAATTTTTTCTGCTTCTATGGATCTTTCATATCCTCTTACCGCAGGTACAATGCAGTATGAGCAGTAGTTATCACAGCCAATGGTTATTGGTACAAGTGCTCTTAAACTATGCTTCCTTCTTACTTTAAAAAGCTCAGGATCAAATCCATTATCTTTAATGGAACATATGTTCCTGCCGGTTGAAATCCTTCTGTTTATAAGGTCCGGGAGATCTGCTATATTATGTGTACCAAAAACAACATCTACGTAAGGGAAGTCTTTGATTATTTTTTCTTTAAGGTCCTGAGCAGCGCACCCGCCTATACAGATAAGAATATCTTTTTTTAAATTTTTTATTTTCTTTAAATTTCCTATATGCCCATATTGTCTGTTTTTTGCGCTTTCTCTAACGGTGCAGGTATTAAGGATGATTATATCGGATTCTGAAATATCATCTGTCTTCTCATGTCCGGTGTTTTCAAGTAAAAACTGGATCCTTTCAGTGTCATTTTCATTCATCTGGCATCCGAAAGTTTCGATATAAAATTTCATAAATATGAATATCCTTGCTTAAAAATTGTGAATATATAAATTTAAAAGGTGTCGGACTTATAATTCAAACAATTATTTGGACTCGATACTAAGAACGATAGCAGTTTTTATTTCCCCATTCACTTCTATATCTTTAAAATAAGGTATGCATATTAATTCCTGACCGGTAGGAGCTATAAATCCTCTTGCTATTGCTATGCCTTTTACGGCCTGGTTCAATGCTCCCGCACCTATGGTCTGGATCTGCACCCTTGACTCGCTTCTGATAATCCCTGCAATTGCACCTGCTACCGAATTGGGCTTTGATTTTGAAGAAACCTTGAGCAATTTAATATTGCTATCCATATTATTATTATTGCTATTTTAATTTTTATTCTTTTTGCTTCAGTTCGATCGATATTTTTATAATATTATTTGCCTTTTTATATTCTATGTTCTCTCCGGTAGTAACGAAATATTTATCTCCTAATTCTCTTATCTTGTCTTTTGCGGCTTTAATTATACATCTAATCTCGTCATCTTTAAACCTGCTTGCCAATTTGGATTCATCATAGAGTAAAAGCTTCTTATCAGACGTTTTGCTTTCATTATCTTTATCGGAATTTCTGCTTACCGGAGGAACCTTCAGGTCATTATCTGAATCAATTTTAAGAGGTTCAAGCGCTTTTATTTCATTATATATGATTCTCTGAATACCTCTCTGCGATATATCCATATTGAAAATGTTTTTAGAGATAATCTCCATCACCGTATAATTATCGGTAAGTATGGGAATTTCGGTTACTTTTATATTATTTTTTTGTATGAATTTAATTAATTTTTCCCACTCGTCAAATTCAGGATAATTATTTTTCTTTAAGTCTTTTCTTGAAATTTCCCGCATTGTTGAAAGTATCTGAGTTGGGCTTCCGAAAAAAAAGTTGATTTCTCTGTTTTGAAGCTGAAACTCTATTATAGTTTTTATTATATTATTTACACCGCCGATAATGTTTAAATTTCCATCTGTTTTGATTATCTGAGGCATCAACGATTGATCTTTCTTTTCAGGAATTTTCGTTAAATCTATGTCTATATAAAAAGACGCACCTTTTGACTTTTCGGAAAATATTATTTTTATATCATCAACACTTAATTTTATTGAGAATAATGCCATTCCCCTGCCGTGAAATCCGTAAGGATCTTTTATGCCGTTTTCAAGTTTGGAAGTCACTCTTGATTCAAAAATGAGATTCTGCAGGTTAGGAGGGATACCACCGCCGTCATCTATAAAATATATTTTTCTTCTTTTGTCTTCTATTTTTTTTGTTCCGATAAATATATTACTGCTGCCGGCATCCCTGCTGTTGCGGATCATCTCTACAATTATATCTTCAACGCTATTTATATCCTGAAGCGCCTGTCTCCTTTCGGCTTCGGAAATTTTCAGTCTGACATATCCGTTCCCCAGATCCTCCTCGACGTTAAGTGAATCCTTTATATTTAATTCAGACAGGAATTTTTTTAAATCGGAGTTATTTTGCATATTCGACTGCTCTGCTTTCTCTGATAACAGTCACCTTTATTTGTCCGGGGTACTCCATTTCTTTTTCTATTTCTTTTGCTATTTCTTTAGCCAGAACAAGAGACATCTCTTCATTGACTTCTTCGGGTTTTACCATGACTCTTATTTCTCTTCCGGCCTGTATTGCATAAGCTTTTTCGATTCCCTTGAATTCTGTTGCAATTTTTTCAAGACTTTCAAGCCTTTTTACGTAGCTTTCAAGTGTTTCTCTTCTTGCACCCGGTCTTCCGCCTGATATCTGATCGGCTGCCTGTATGATCACATCCAATACCGAGTTAGCTTCAACTTCATTATGATGAGATTCGATTGCATGACATATCTCTTCATCTTCATGAAGTCTTTTAGCAAGTTCGGCACCGATTATTGCATGTGATCCTTCTATATCATGTGTCAGAGCCTTACCTATATCGTGAAGTAATCCTGCTCTCTTTGCCTTTTTTACATTCATCCCAAGTTCCGATGCAATCACGCCTGCAACATAGGCTACTTCTTTTGAATGCAGCAGTACGTTCTGGCCATAACTGGTTCTGTATTTCAATCTTCCAAGTACTTTTACGATCCCTGGATTTATTTCAGATATTCCTGCATCAAAAACTGTCTGTTCTCCCTCCACCTTGATTTCGTTATTTATGATCTTGCTTGCTTTTTCATACATTTCTTCGATTCTGGCAGGGTGAATTCTTCCATCCATTATTAGGTTTTCAAGTGTCACCCTTGCAATTTCTCTTCTTACAGGATCAAAAGAAGACAATATTACGGCTTCGGGAGTATCGTCCACGATTAAGTTTATTCCTGTAAGATTTTCGAAAACTCTTATGTTTCTCCCCTCTCTTCCTATTATCCTTCCTTTCATCTCGTCATTGGGTAAATTTACAACCGATACAGTAGTCTCACTTACATGATCAAGGGCACATCTCTGTATGGCCTGAGAGATTATCTTCTTTGCCAGGGTATCAGCATCTTCTTTCAGCCTTGTCTCTATGTTTCTAATCTCTTTTGCCGACTCATACCTCGCTTCTTCTTCTATTTTTTTTATCAGGATCGCTTTTGCCTCCTCTTTTGTTAGTTCGGCAATAGCTTCAAGTCTTAGTATTTCTTTATCCAGTATTTCATCTAATTTCTTATTTTTGATTTCAAATTCTTCTTTTTTTTGATTTATATCCTGTTCTTTCTTTTCCAGGTAATGTGCCTTTTTTTCGATAGAGTCTTCTCTGCCCTGCAGCCTGTCTTCCATCTTTCTAATTTCGAATCTCTGTTTTTTGATTTCCTCTTCGGAATGTGTCTTTAAATTTTGAATATCCTCTTTACCTTCAAGAAGTATTTCTTTTTTTAAAGTCTGAGCCTCTTTTTTAGCATTGTTAAGCATAAGATTTGCTTTTTGCTCAGCCGAGCTTAACTTTGAATCAATGATATATTTTCGGAAAAAGAATCCTACTACAAAGCCTATTATTATTGCAATTCCCAGCGAAACTATTTTTATTAACAGATCCATTTTATAAACCTTCCTTCCAAAAAAAAAGTCGAGTTAATCACCCGACCTATAAATCAATTTGCACTATTTAGTTTTAAAATCGAATATACCTAATAATTATCTTTGTATAATAAACCAGACTATTAAATGGAATAATTAAATGCCACTAATTATGTAAATGTTTTATTAAGTATATTTAAATCACTTTCCGCCTTGATTTTCCTCATTAAATCTATCATTAGCACTGTAAAATCACTACTTTAATATCTTTACTTAAAAAATCCGTTAATTTTCTTTTACTTTAAAATCTTTTTTAGACCGCTAATAAGATTTCTAAAAAACAAGTGCAAGCTAACTTATAAATCAAATAATTTTATTAATAAACGTTTTTATTTTAACTATAGCATCGGTTTAAGTCAATACAATTTAACCTGATTGTCTGCAGTAATAGATTGTTTTTATCAAAAAATTGTATTACGCCTCTATTGAGATAATTTTTATGTCATCAATGTCTACAGCTTTTATTTTTTCTCCGGAACAATAAATGCAATTTAAGATTAAGGTTTCAGAAGTAAAAAATTTTCCGCAGGTTCTGCATTCTAATTTTATTTTGCCTTTTTTGAATTTAAGACCGGCGCCTTTCAGGATCTTATCTTCTTTTGTCATAAAATTATAATAGAATTCAATCGATTGGGGTTCTATGTGAGCCAGAGGACTTATTTCAAAACTAACTTTTTTTACCTTTTTAATATTATGTTTTTTTATTAAATCATATAATATTTCGATAATGGAACATGTTATGGAATACTCATGCATGCTTAATATTTGATTATTATTTTTTTGAAGTACCTTTTACCCTTCTGGATAACTTTTTTATCTATATTGATTAAATCAAATTCCATATTGGGGTCATCGATTTTTTTATCGTCGATTTTTACTGCCCCCTGAGAAACCAGTCTCCTTGCTTCACCATTGGATTTAACCAGACCGGAACCTACCAGTAATTGAACCAGGCTTATTATTTTATCTTTTAATTCTGCCGGGTCTATAATATATTTATCGATTTTATCGGGAGTTTTCTTTTTTTTGAAGATTAAATCAAAGTATTCTTCTGCTTTTAAAGAATCATTTTTCGTATAAAGGTTTTCTATTATTATTCTTGCCAGTTTTCTTTTAGCTATGGATGGATTTAATTTATCGGTTTTTATGTTATTTTCAATTTCTTTGATTTCTTCACTGGCCAGTCCGGTTAATAACCTGAAGTAATCTATCATGATATTATCAGGGATAGACATTATCTTGCCAAAAATATCCCGTGGATGCTCATATACTCCTATGTAATTACCCAGACTCTTACTCATCTTCTCGGTTCCATCAGTACCCACTAAAATAGGCATAGTAATAGCTATCTGTGGTCTCTGAGAGAATTCTTTTTGAAGCTCCCTTCCCATCAGCAGATTAAACCTCTGATCGGTTCCCCCTAATTCTATATCAGCTTCTATGGCAAGCGAATCATATGCCTGCATTATCGGATAAAAAAATTCCATTATTGCAATAGGTGCATTGCTCTTATATCTCTTTTTAAAGTCATCTCTTTCCAGCATCCGTGCAACCGTGAATCTTGATGTCAGATCCAATATATCATCGAATCTTAAATTTTGAAGCCATTTAGAATTTTTTAATACTTCGGTTTTTTCCGGTATAAGGATCCTAAAGGCTTGATCCATATAAGTTCTGGCATTTTTTTCTATAGCCGCCGGAGATAATCTGGGCCTGAGAGTTGACCTTCCCGAAGGATCACCTATCCTTACAGTGTAATCTCCTATAATCAGGATAGCTTTATGACCCAAATTCTGGAACTGTCGTAGTTTATTCAAAACAACTGTGTGTCCCAGATGAATGTCTGGAGCTGTCGGATCGAGCCCTAATTTGACTTTTAAGGGTTTATTCTCTTTTATGGATTTTTGTATTATGGGTTTCAGATCTTCTTTAATTAAAATATCCTCGGTACCCGATATAATCACATCCAATTGTTTCTGTAAATTTTTTTCCATGTCTCGCTTTCCGTCCAATATTTAATGATTGAAAAATCAAAATAAATATTAACATAATAATTGCATATATGTCTATTTAAAGTAATCCATAAATTTTTAGGTAATCTTATAAAAACAGGAAAAAGTCTGAATTATATCCTTATTAAGAAATTCGGTATATTGTTATTTGACTGGTTTTTATATAAAATTCCATAAGTAATAGTAAGGGATCATATTGAAAGCGAATGATCGGATATGGCTGTAAATCGTAAAAAAGTAAGAAGATTTCTAAAAATATTTTTTATCACAGTTGCTATAATAATTTCAATAATTGTAGTTATAGGTCTGGTACTTGTTATATATTACGTAAATTCCCTGCCCACACTCGAAGAACTTACGCCGTCACCTATTGCCGAGACTTCCAAGGTCTATGCTCTGGATGGCAGTTTGGTCACCGAGTTTCATGCCGAGGAAAATAGAGAGATCATTTCATTTAATAAAATGACCGATTATATAAAGGATGCAATAGTAGCTATCGAAGATAAAAGATTTTTTGAACATCAGGGAGTAGATTACAGAAGAATTATCGGAGCATTTATTACCGATATAAGATCCGGCGAATGGGAACAGGGTGCCAGTACGATAACACAGCAGTATGTCAAAAATATATACTTCAGTCCTGAGAAGACTTTTAGAAGGAAAATTAATGAAGCTCTGATTGCGATTCAGCTTGAAAGAAATTATACAAAAAATAAAATTCTGGAAATGTATATGAATACAATAAATTTCGGATCCGGTGCATACGGAATCGAGAAAGCTTCGGAAATATATTTTGGCAAGAATGCCAGTGAGCTTAACCTTCCCGAATCAGCCCTGCTTGCAGGTCTCTTAAGGGCACCCGAGATATATTCGCCATTCAATAATATGGAAAAAGCAAAATCGAGAAGAGACCTCGTTCTGCAGCTGATGTATGAACAAAAATTGATAGAAACATCCGAATATCTTAATGCTCTGGCCGAACCGATAATATTGAATGAAAGTTCGATTGTTAGTACAGATCAGGATAATGCCGGAAGAATCGCTCCGTATTTTATAGATTACGTAAAACGTAATCTATACGATCAAAAATTTACAGATTACGATGTATTCAAAGGAGGACTCCGTATTTACACAACGCTTGATATCGATCTGCAGGAAAAAGCTGAAAATGCATTTAAAAAAGTTTTTCCCGAAGATATAGAACCTTCTTATTGCCTGGTCAGTACTGATCCTGAAAATGGATATATCTATGCCCTTATTGGCGGAAAAAATTATGATACCAGTAAATTCAACATTGCAATACAGGGTAAAAGGCAACCCGGTTCAGTATTTAAGGTACCTGTTCTGATGGAAGCCATAAGACAGAATATTTCTCCGAATAATACATTTAATCCAAATGGACCAATCATAATAGATATGGCAGAAGGACCGGACTGGCAGGTTGAAAATTACGGAGGTCAGAAGTTTGATATCGACCAGATGTCGATTGTGGACGGTACGATAAATTCCGTAAATGTAGTCTATGCACAGCTGATGATGGAAGTCGGAGCAGAAAATGTCGAGAATCTATGCAGTGAAATGGAAATTTATGATATCGGCAATAATCCGGCAATTGCCCTTGGAGGGTTGGAAACAGGTATAACTCCTCTTGATGTAAGCAAGATTTTTTCCACCCTTGCTTCGGGTGGATTTTATCGCCAGCCAGTAAGTATCTTAAAGATAACTGATTCTGAAGGTAATATATTATATGAGTATGAACCAGAAGAAAACGAATCAAACCACAGAGTTCTTGAGGAACCTATCGCCTATCGTATTACTCAGATATTAAGTAAAGTCATAGAAAGTGGTACGGGCAGGGGTGCCAATATAGGAAGACCGGCTGCGGGTAAAACAGGCACCACAAGTGACCTCAGAGACGCCTGGTTTGCAGGATATACCCCGGAACTTGTAACAGTGGTCTGGATGGGTAACCTTGATAATAGGCCCATAGAAGCCATAAATGGCAGAATAGTTGTTGGAGGGTCTTATCCTGCTGATGTATGGAGAGAATTTATGATGGCAGCAGTGGAAGATGTACCTGTTTCTGATTTTGATAAACCGGATAAAGAACTTATAGATATTGAAATCTGTACCGAGTCCAACCTGCTTGCCACTTTTTGGTGCCCAAAAGAATCCATACGATGGAATATATACATAAAAGGAGAAGAACCCGAAGATATCTGTAATATACATAACAAAATAGAAGTCCCCAATGTCATTGGATCGAACATAGATGAAGCAAGAACATTGTTGGAAAGTTTAAATTTCGTAGTAGAAGAGATTTATGATTTTGATGAAATATTTAACCTGAATTCTGTTTTCAAACAAAGTCCGGAAGCAGGTACCATTCTGGAATCGCTGAAGGGAGAAAAACCAGGCATCACTCTTTATGTAAGTAAGGGTCAGGCGACCTTTACTATGCCCGGACTCATAGGAATGGATCTGAAAGGTGCCGAACAGGTTATAAAAAGCTTTGGTCTTGTTGTCAATAGTATAATATATGAATTCAGTGATACTCTATTATCGGGTTATATTACCAATCAGACTCCTGCTCAGGGTTCTATAGTTACAAAATCCGCAATAGTTGTTTTATATATCAGCAAGGGCGAGGATCCACAATCCGTGACCCCTGATTTAATTGGAATGACATCCGAAGAAGCTACCAGTGCACTTTTAAATGCCGGTTTTGAAAATGTCACAGTTATTCTTGAAGAGAGTGAAGAAGAAAAAGATCTTGTTTTCTTACAGGATCCGGTCAGTGGTACGATTTATGATAAACTACTTGAAATCACCATTAAAATCAGCAAGGGCATAGAAGTACCGGATGTCACAGGAATGACAAAAGAAGATGGAATGCTCGAACTTGAGGATCTGGGATTTATAGTTGAAATACTTCCTGATCCTGCGTCTGTAGGAAATGTTGTGAAGCAGACTCCTGCTGCCGGGGAATATCTGAATTATGGTTC
>Ga0315549_1004546_pt1 | contig 11642 bp, 8 predicted proteins | sample SalMarSW160200MG_FD_203101 | JGI IMG/M metagenome (GOLD analysis project Ga0315549, IMG submission 203101) | Salt marsh sediment microbial communities from the Plum Island Ecosystem LTER, Massachusetts, United States - Salt Marsh Sediment SW1601-200 ... | reverse complement strand
AAAAATATTGGTGTTATAGGAGAATATTCAAAAAATTTAGCAAGAATGTTTGATTTAACCTTGCAAGGAAAAAAGTATTGTGATTAGAAGCAAACTTTAGTTTGCAAGGATTTTTTTTTCTATTTTTTCTATTTTGTAAAAGATTGAATATTGATTTGGTTATATATGAATACTGATTTCTATTATTTTTAACATTTCAGGATTCTTGATTATACAAATTTTTATGTTATAAAAAGAAAAACATAAATATTAAATACCATAAGTATATTTTTCTCCATAATTTTCCTTTTTAAAGTGATTATTTTTAGTAATTCAAATTTATTTAATGAAGAAAATGCTATTAATCATGTAAATAGATTAGCTTTCAGTCGTAAAGCATCGACTGATGGAGAAATTAAAACACTTAATTATATTACGGATGAATTAAAAAGAAGAAATATTGAATTTAAGATTGATACTTTTCAATGGGCTAAAAATTTCATGATTCTATTGAAATCTGGTTTTCTTATAACTCTATTATTTACTATTATATATGAGATCATATTATTTTTTCCCAATATTATATGGATGATTATTTTACTTAATTTTCTATTATTAGTTATACTTCTTATAATTTTAGAGAATCTATTGAATTTAAAGCGCATAAAATATATTGGAAGAAAGAATGAATCAGATAATCTAATTACAACGATACAAGCTAAAGATTTGTATAGAAAAAGACCTGTTATTATTTTCACAGCACATTATGATTCAAAATCCTATAAATACTCAAATACCCTAATAAGAACTCTATATATAAGCATAGTATGTTCTTTTCTAATTTATTTTATCATTACAACCTTTCTTTCGTTATGGGTATTTATTACATTATGGAAAATATTGATTATAAATGATCTATTCCTGACGATAAGAAATCTAATATTTATAATTGGTTTATTATTAAGCTCCCTCTTGATTATTATTTTATTTAATCATATTAAGAATGAATCTGTTGGTTCTATTGATAATGCAAGTGGTATAGCGATTTTATTAGAATTGGTTAAATTAGTTAAATCCAATCCTCTAAATAAAATAGATATTATTTTTTTATGGTGTGGTGCTGAAGAATGGGGATTATGGGGATCAAGACAATATTGTAAAAAACATTTTGAAGAATTAGATAGTGATTATGATTTAAATAAATCATATCTTATAAATGTTGACATGGTGGGTTCATATATTGGGTTGGTTGATAAAGTTGGCTTTTTTAAAAAGAAAGAAATGAATAAAAATATAAATAATGTTATAAAAACTACTGCAAAAAAAATGAAAATAAAAATAAACCCTGAACATGATATATTTGGAGCAGGGAGTGATCATAAGACCTTTCGCTTATTTTCAAAAATATATAAGAGAAATGGATTTCAAGTATGTCATTTTAATTCAAATAAAGATATGAAATATATACATAGTATAAGGGACACACCTGAGAAATGTTCTGCTGAAACCTTAAATAATTGTATTGAATTATGTAATAATACGATAAGGAGCATAGATTTGAGAGTAGAATAATTAAAAAAAGTCAGATAATTTTTGTTGCTTAATTTTTGGATTATCAGCTAAACTTGTAATATATTCTTCAACTAATTCCATACTTTGGCATGTATAGGCATCTAAGTTAAAATCTTCGCATAATTTTATTGCTCGAGGAACATATTTATGAATTCCTCCCTTATTCACGGTTAAAATGATATTATTTCCACATTTAGGACATTTCCCTGAATTTGAAAGGGGAGGACGACGATATTTTTTGTTGCATTTTACACACCGGAACTCTTGGACTGAAAACTTACGTAAATTTCCTAAAATGTCTGGATTAAAATGAGTTGATAAGATTTTGGTTGCAACATTTTTAGCATCAACAGCTTTTATTATTTTTGCTAAATGGAGTTGAGCTTCAATTTTATCATCCATTGATTCATAAGTTTTATATGCTGTCACTTTTGGTCCTAAATTAATATCTTTGGTTGGAATATTAAATCCAATCTGTTCATATTGTTTATTTGTTCCCAATCGATTTTTAACAATATCCATTATTTCTTCAATTTCATTAGGAGAAACATATCTTTGGGTTGCTTCATAAAACTCAAGAGGATATCTATATAAAGTATCAATATTATGTGCTTCGCTATCAATTTCATTAGGATCTAATAGAGTACCAATAACGAGTGTGGCATCCATTCTCCCACCAATCTTACTTGGTAAATAATTTCTAGAAAAATTAAGTAAGGGATCTAAGAGGAGCATGACTGCATCTTCATCACCGTCGCAGTTCCTGCGCTTCGCAGCATGCCAATAAGGATGAGCATAAATCGAACGAGCAGGTGAGAATCCAATAATTCTTCCGATGATTCCTGCGCTTGTATGTGGAGCAAGCCCAACGGTGAGATGTCCTATAAGATCATCCCGTTCTTTAACGTTATAAAATCTTTTCATTTGGTAGAAGTATTCTAACTCTTCATCTAAGAATTTTGATACTTTTATAAGATATTCCGCACAGTCATCTGAAAGAAGGATATCTTGTACATGTAGTTCGATAATTTGCTCATCATCAACAAGAGGTGATCCCTTATAGTCATATTCATAACCTAATTCCTTGAGTTTATTGATTGTAATTCCTATTTCTTTTGGTTTAAAATGAGTTAAGGGAATATCTGTAGCATCATATCGAACTTCTGCCGTTTTATAAACCAAAACACCATTCCTTGCCCTTAAAATACCTTTCTCTACAGGTTCAGGTACTTTAAATGCATTAGTTAATCCAATAATCCCTTTAATTTTTTTTGGAAAGGTGATTTGAAGTTTTTTTAACACAGAGTCCATATGTGATTTAATATCAAATGATTTTTCAAATGATGCTTTTAATGGTTGTTTACATTGAGGACATAGTTTTTTTTCATCTGGATCAACTGCAGGATAAAGTTTTTTACAATTAATACAAATTGATGTTAAATCCGTATGAGATTTACATTTTGAGCATGTATTAAATATATTAATACTTTTACATTTAGGACATATCCTTCTACATACATCAATTTTTATTTTACCTACTTCAGTTTTATTTTCTTCAGCATTTCTCAAAGTTCTTTTTTTATCATATTTTCTCGAATCAAAATCATCATTTTTTATTTTAGTATTTTCTATTGCTTTTTCAAATAACCGAGAACTACCAACAACATCGCTTAGAGGAAATAATGAATGAATTCCTTTCATAGTTTTTCTTTCAGATTTTTCAGGACGCCCCATTCGAGACCCAATAAAATAAGGGGCCTTGTTCTTAATTTTAATAGAAGTTATCTTACTAAAATAAGTAAAAACATCATCTTTTTTATCAGGTTTTATAGATTTATAATCTGATAAATTGAATATTTTCTCATAAACCTTATTCATATCCGAACTGAATAAAATTTTATTATCTTTAATTTTATGAAGTACAAAAGCTTTTTCAAGGATTTTCCTAATAGATTGTTCATTTTCTAATCTTATAGAATTCTCATTTTTAATATAACTTTTTCCAAAAGCTTCTCGAAGTATTTCAAGTTCATTAACCTCTAAATTCCCCCAATAATCTGTATACTTAGGATGTAAAGGTATATTATATTCTAAAGAAAGTTCAATTGCTAATTCGGCTGTTGGAATATTATCAAATGGATTATCTATATATTTTTTGTATTTATGATTTTTATTTTCCTTCTTATTTATCTCATTTTCAAATTCTAATACCCACCATTCCTCAACATATCCAGAAGGGATTAATTGATGATTATTTTCTGCAAATTCTCCATAACCAAAAATAATATCTCCAATAAAAAGTACCTTTTTAATCATAGGAAATATTTTCTCAGCTTTATTCATTGAATCAATTCGAATAACATTCCCATTCTTTAATTTTACAATTGGAGTTTCAATGGAAGTTACTGGACACACACTAGTACTCTTACCTGGTCTTTCAATTCTCAGTTGAGTTCCTATTGCAATAAATTTATCCAACAATATCATTGATACAGGATGCATTCCTCCTGCTGCCAATCCAGTATTTCGTGACCTTCCATATCTTAATCTATGGCCTCCAATACGAGATGGGTGGCTAAATACGGGTCTTCCTGCGATTATATCTGCTATATATTTTGGATTTGGTGTTACACTTTTTTCAATTATATTATCTTCTTTGTTAATTGTTAAATTTTTATCACTATTGTGTGAAATACTTTTTAAATTTGCTAACCATTCCCATCCTTTCAAATCCATCAATTTGGCAATTTTAAGAAGTTTTTTAGCTTTTGATAAAATACCATCATTTAAAACAAGACAAGCCCCTCCGCGAATATTATTCGTATCAACTCTTGGAAGGTCTCTAAAAGCAGAAACTTCTTCATCTTCTGTAGAATCACCATTAATTTCTACAGGAAGATGTTCAACAGCAAATCTTATTTCATTATTAGTTGAAGGATATTGCAAATGTACTCTTCTATCATAGAGTTTAATTTCTTCCACATATCGTCCAATTTCTCCTTCTGTTGCTTCATATTTAGGGATATTCGATTTTTTCCTAACGAAATCTGCAATTAAAACACATAATCCCGCTGTTGTACCTCCAGCTGCTCGAATAGGTCCTGCGAAGTATAATGATAGATAACTTTTTCCTTGTTGGTCCTTTTTAATTAGAATTTTTGAAATTCCTTCTAATGGAGCACTTACGACACCCATAGTTTTTATTGCTAATCCTACTCTTATTGCTCTTTCTACCCGATCTTCTAATTTCTCAATATCTCCAATTTTTCTTTCCAAAATATCAGATACAACTTGAAAAACAATCATATCCTCTGATTTGCCTTGAGCTTTTAGTAAACGAATTAATTCTGCTACTCCTTCTGGTTCTATCAGTTTTTCTACTCTGCCAGCTAAATCTTTTGCTTGAGGTGATTCAACAAAAGTTTCAGGATCCAAACCCTTGTTTCGTGCAATTTCTGCTAAATCATAACATTCTTTTACCTTCATTTGAATATTATTGAAGTATTCTTCAACATTTTTGCTCATTACAACCATAGTATCCGATTTTTCCTTTTTTTTATTTATTAATCAGAGATTATATGATTTTATTAATCTGTATCTAAATTAAATTCGATTATTAATAGATTGTTTATTATTTTTTAATAAGGAGAGGTTCTTAAGTTACTAATTTTTTAAAAATCGATTTATCATATAATAGATAAATAATTATTTGTCTAAGAATAGTTCATTTATAATTTCGATAAATATTACTATTTAGAAAATTAATATGCTCCTTTTATTTTTTCATTAATAAAAAATAATAAAATCTATCAATCAAAAAATATAATAAGAACTAATATAAAACAAATAATATATTGACAACTAATATTCTTGAGAAAAAGAGAATCATTTTAAAAAAATTGGTTAATTCTGGTATTAATATTTCACCTTCCGTACTTGAATTGATTTTAACCACGGATTCTCCTTTTAAAAATTTAGATTTAATAATTAGAGAAACTAGTTTTAATCCGACCTTTAAAAGTCACATAACTGTTGAAACTTTGAGTAAAATCTCAAATAAGGAAATTCTAAAATCCTTAGAAAATATTAATGAAAAAAGAGAATCAAAAAAAAGTTCAACAACAAAAATAATAAAAGATATAAAGGTTAACAAACAAAAAAATGAAGTTAAAGAACAATTACAAAATAAAAAATTATTATCTTCTCCTAGTTTAAATCAAATGAATATGGAAGATACGAAATCTCAGATAAGTAAGAGAAATGTATCTAATGTAGTAAAAACACCTACAATCCCAAAAATTACTTCTGAGCAATCTATCCAGAAAAAAGATGATATATCTTTAATGATAAATAGAATGGGGGCTCCTAAATCTAAATTAATTTTTAATCCAATTGCTAAAGAAATAGAATCAAATTATAAAATAAAAAAAGATCCTACTGGAAAATTGTTTACTTCTGGAGAATACAATGATTTTTATACTCTTACCCTTGATAAATATAATCGATTAAGTAAATTAATGTCTAAAAGACCAGAAACACGTTCCTCTATAAATATTAGTAATATATCTAGGTTTAAAGAAAATACAGAAATTTCAATAATAGGACTGGTTAAAGAGATAAATCAAACAAAAAATGGACATTATTTTCTAACTCTTGAAGATTTAACTGGTAATATTAATGTTTTAGTAAAAAAAGATACAGAAATTCGAGATAATATAAAAACTGCTAAAAGAACTATAAATGATCAAATGTTATATGTCAATGGAATTTTCAAACCTGGAGAACATGGAAAAAATGGCATAATTTTTGCAAATATAATTTCAAAAATTGATATACCAATGGGAATTGAACCAAAAACTTCACCAGATCCTTTATCTCTTGTTTTAATCTCAGATATCCATATTGGAAGTAGAGAATTTGAAGAAAAATTATGGAATAAATTTATTGATTTTTTAAAAGGTAATATAAATAATAAAAAAGTTAGAAAACAAGCTGAGAAAATCAAATATATTATTATCAATGGAGATTTGGTTGATGGTATTGGTGTCTATCCAAATCAAAAAGAAGATCTTGTTATTGCTGACATTTATGATCAATATAGGAAAGCTGCAGAGATTATTTCTGAAATTCCTGATTATATTCAAATATTTTATAGTTGTGGAAATCATGAACCTGTTAGAAATGCAATACCTCGTCCAGCGGTCCCAAAAAAATATACACAAGATTTATTGGATATTAATGTTAAAGTATTAGGCAATCCATGTGTAATTCAAACTCATCAAGTAGATTCTTTAGTATATCATGGAGATAGTCTAATTGATCTGAACTTTTTAATACCTGATTTAGATAATAATAAACCTGCAGAAACTATGAAAGAATTACTAATTTGTAGGCATTTAGCTCCTGCATATGGTAATAAAACACAAATCGCTCCAACTTCCAAAGATTGGTTAGTTATTGATGAGATTCCTCAAATTTTTCATACGGGTCATATTCATATAAATGATTTTAACACCTATAGGGGCGTTAAATTAATAAATTCAGGATGTTTTCAAAGTCAAACAGATTTCATGAGAAGTTTTGGTATAGAACCTACACCAGGAATTGTTCCTGTTATTGAATTGGATACATTAAATTATTGTGAAATTAATCTAAAAAAAAATCATTAAAAATCAGAAATAATATAAATTTCTCCAATATATATAAAAATCACATTTAATTATAAAAGATCTGAAGTTGATTGATTTTAAAATCCCCAAAGAAAGCCCACAAGAATTATTATTATATATTTGGAAGATAATTGGTTTACCTTATATTACTAAAGAGGATTTATCACATTATATCCCTTTTAAGCTCTCTTTACTTCCTCCTGAAAAAACAAAAATCTTCATTAGGAAGTGTCTTGATAATAATTTTTTAAAGATTAATTTGGATAATACAATATCCTTATCTGATGATTTGGAAAGAAAATTTAAATCATGGCAAAAAAAGAGTAAGGAGAATATAAAAAAAAAAGAAAGTATTTTTAGAGATGGAGTGAAGACATTAAAAAAATTTGAAGATAATCAAAAATCTAAACTCAACATACTACTAAAGATATTTTTAGATAAAGGAACAATTAATCGTGCTGTTTCTATATCAAGTGATTCTATAAAAATATTAGAACTTAATCCTAATAAGGGTATCCTTAAAGCTGAAATTTTAGGTTCAAAGAATGAATCTTATTTGATTGAAATTTCTCTAAAAAATAAAACAATAAAGCATAATTGTCATGATTATCTTGAAAGAAGAGCTCCAAAAAAGAAATTTTGTAAACATATAGCAAAATTATTTTTAGATTTGAAAGAAAATAATAAAGAATTCATTGTAAGTATACTCAATGATATAGCAGATTCTGTAAATAATTGGAATTTTATAAATTAATTCAATTTTCTAAAAGTATTGTTATTTATTCTTATTTTATTTTTCTGTATTAAAATTGGCCTATAATCCAATAAATCCTTTATTTTGTTAATGCTTTTTAGAATATCTCTTAGAAAAATTATATCATCACATAATTTTATTATTTTGGTCGCTCCATATTTTCCCATAGATCTCTTTTCAGCTGTAATAATACCTGCTAGAGATAAATCATTGATATAATCACTTATTCTTCTTCTGGTAAGATTTCTTACACCTAAAACTTTGTTTGTTAGCTCATTATAAACTTCATAAACATCCCCAGAAATTATAATTCTATTCTCATTAAATTTGGAGATTAAATAAATAACAGTAAGAACTAATTGAGCTTGCAAAGGCATTCCCTTAATATAATCGATGGTAAAATCTCTCTCTAATTCAAATTGTGCTTTATTTACATGTTCAATAGATACCATTCTATTCTGAGTTCTCTCTGCTATTTCACCTGCTTTTCTTAGTAATTGTAAAGCTTTTCTTGCATCTCCATGTTCTTTTGCAGCTAATGCTGCACAAAGAGATATAACACCTTCTTTTAAAACATCATTATTAAAGGTTACTTTAGCTCTTATATTTAATATGTCTCCTAATTCTTTTGCATTATAAACTGGAAATGTAATATGATCCTTTCCTAAACTTGAAATTACTCGAGGATCTAAGGAATCCTTAAATTTTAGTTTATTAGAAATACCTATTAAACTAGTTCTACATGAATCTAAATTTTCGTCTAACCTTGTGAGATCATATAGAATTTCATTTCCTCCCCGTTCATTTGCAATCATATCTATTTCATCTAAAACAAGAAAACATATTGAATCTTTAACTTTATAATCTAGCAAACCTAAGAGTTTTTTAAAAATTACGTCTTTAGGAAGTCCGGTAGGTGGAATTTTTTCGCTTCCTATAATTGTATTATATATATGAGCCAAGATTCTGTATGGTGTTGAAATAATGCTACAATTGATATAGATCCACCAAGGTTTATTTGTTTTAGTATATTGAGCAATTTTTTGACTAACATAACGAATTGTAGCTGTTTTACCTGTACCTGTCATACCATAACAAAGGATATTTGGAGGAGTATCTCCTCTTAATGCACAAGCAGTCTTTCCTGCAATTTCTTCAATTTCTTTATCTCTGTGAGGTAATTCATCTGGAATATATGAGGGTTCTAATGCATTTCGATTTTTAAATATTTTTGGCCCCTTAAGATAATTTTTATAAAACTGGTCAATGTTAAAATTTTTAAAATGATTATTATTTGTCAACACTTATTTACACCACTTTTCCACCTGAAACAAAACTATTTCCGATAGAGATCAAATGATAATAATAACTTCAATTAAAAGTATTTAAAGTTTCTTATTAATAGCCAATTCTTAAAATAGATGTTAAAGATTTAATATATTTATATTAAAATTACATTTTAGCAGTAATTAATAATATTTATGTCGGGCTTATAAAAAATTACTATTAGTACAGAAATAATTATTAATCAATCATTAATATCTTTTAAATTATCAATACATTCTTCTTTTTAGTCTTTTTCTCAAACAAAACAGGAAAAATAACTAAAGATCTTACCAAGGTACATCTTTAACACCTATTAAATAAGCTATAGTATTTGCTATAATGCTCACTGCTGGTGTTAAAATTAAGAGTGAAATAAATATATTGATATCTAGAATTAAGAATTGATTTGGAAAAAATAATGCAGGTAATGATGCAAATAGTATACTAAAAACCGCAAAATCCAATTGATCTACTATCCAAAAAGGTTTACCACTCTCTATATCAAACCTTCTTTTAAGAAAAGAACCGATAAGATCTCCGAAACAAGCCCCATAACTACATAAAAAAATCCTTATCACTATAGATATAAATCCTATGGGATATCCAATCCCAACAAAATAATATTCATACATATTAGGATTATCATATAATTTATACATTCCTATATTTGAAGCGGACTGTATTATATCATAGATATTTGGCCAAAAAAGGATAAATACAATAAAAATTGCTATTGAAATTGGAATACCTATATATAAAGGACCAAATATAAATCCTTTCCAAGTCTTATGATCACCAAATAAACGTCTGCCATCGATAAAATTCTTGCCACCATCAATAGGTTTTCCTCCTCCTACAATAACCATTCCTGCATTAGAAATATAAGCAGGTATGATAAAAAGAAGGGAAAATATTAAAGTTGCTGACCAATCTGCCCAAGAAAAGAATATTGAAATAATAAGGAAATGAATTAAAAATAAAATTCCAAATGATATTGCTAATATCTCAGCTATTTTTCTATGTCTCATTTCAGATTCATTTAATATATTTGGTTTTGCCAATATAATCTTTCCTCAAATAAGAGAATATTATAGGATATTACTTAGTAAACCTAATTATATTCTAATGGAATTTTAAAACAATTAATTTTTATAATAAAATATTATAAAAGGATTTTTCTATCTTCATATAAATATAGAAGATCACATTTTATTTTGATTGAAATTTTATTATTTTGAAGAATAATATTATTTTGAAAAATTTTATTGACAGCTTTAATATAATTTCCATTCTTTCCAATAGCAATACCTCTTTCTTCAAATGTTAAAAAAAGAATTATTGCCTTCAGTTCCTTGGGGGAAGTATTGTAATATATCTGAATATCATGAATATAAATGTCTGGAAAAAAACTAAATAATAGTTTAATCAGTTTTTTCTCGTTTCTTATTATCAGAACCTTTTTTTTTTTTAAATCTTTTCTCATTAATGATAGATATACATTAACAGAAAAAAAATCTTCATTGTCAACAAAAAAAAAAATAAAATCATTACTGATAATTATATTTTGAGGAAATGTTCCTGTCTTATTATAAAAATATTGATGTAGTCTAATCTCTTGATTTGAAAATTTCTTCCTTACTGTTATATTTTGAAAAAAAAAAAATTATCAACATTTTCAAGATACATTAATAACAAATTTAATCATAAATTTTTAAACTCATAGGAAAATTAATTTGAAAAATATAATTTTATTTTGTAAATATTTTTTTTTTGGAATTAGGGATGAAACAAGCAGGATTTAAGTTTGAAGAACATACAGCAGATGTAAAAGTAAGATGCTGGGGTAAAGATTTAGAAGAAGCATTTGCTCAAGCAGCATATGCATTAATGGAGACTATTACTCCGAATTTAAATAAAATCTTTAAAGTGAAATCAAAATCAATAAAGATTGTATCTGAGGATAGAGAAGCACTTTTATTTGATTTTCTATCAGAATTATTATATATTTTTGATGTAGAGAGATTATTATTTAGTCAAATTAAACTCAAATTTATTAAAAAAGTTGAGGACCAATTCGAATTAGAAGCTAATCTTAAAGGAGAAATATTTAATAAAGAAAAACATGAGATTGGTACTGAAGTTAAAGCAATAACATATTCATATATGAATATTGAAATTAGAAATAATAATGTTGAAATTCAAGTAATTTTTGATATATAGGTTCTGATAATCTCTAAGTTATGAATATTAATATAATCGTTTTTTCAGTTCTATTATTTAATCTGTATAAACTCAAGTAATCCTAAACTATCAAGGCTATCAATAATTGTTTGTATTTTTGA
>Ga0315549_1004544_pt1 | contig 11645 bp, 16 predicted proteins | sample SalMarSW160200MG_FD_203101 | JGI IMG/M metagenome (GOLD analysis project Ga0315549, IMG submission 203101) | Salt marsh sediment microbial communities from the Plum Island Ecosystem LTER, Massachusetts, United States - Salt Marsh Sediment SW1601-200 ... | reverse complement strand
AAATTCCCGGTATTCGCGCCTAATGTGAGCAGGAACAAGCAGGAAATAGTCGACGTGGCAAAAAAAATCGGGACCTACGAACTGTCCATATTGCCTTACAGCGACTGCTGCTCCTTTCTGGTTGCGGAACACCCTGAAACGAGGGGGAAGATTGATGTTATAGAAAAAATGGAATCCAACATTGAGCTTGACGAGCTCGTGAATTCCGCGCTGAGAAAATCCGAGATAAAGAAATTCTAGCCGTTTCCGTTTAGCCGAATCCTATGGCATAATAGGTCACAACGGAGCCGTAATCGCCGGTCTCGTCCCCTGATGACGACTTGTGGATCAATTCGGGATGCATTCCAAGCTCGCGGGCAGCCGCCATCGCCACGGCTATGGGGCCGAAACCGCAGACGCTCGCATCCTCCTCTTCCAAGGTCTGGAAGAATCCCGGCAGGTCCAGCTTTAATATCTGCTCCAATGCCGCCCCGTCCTTCTTGTTGGCGATTTCCAGGGGGAGGTAATGGGAAAAGTCGCTGCTTGCTATGACGCCCGCATCCCCTGTCTTCACGATCCCGGCCACCGTCTTCCCCAGCGTGACGCATTTTTCCAGGAAATCATCCGAATATCCCAGATTCGCTATGCAAACCGGGACAAAGCCGAAGCTTTTGAATTTATATTGCAGGAAAGGCAACTGGACTTCTATGCTGTGCTCCTGGGAATGGGCGAGGGAGTCTTCCGTCAGGCACCCGCACCCCTTTAATTTGTCCGCAAGCCCGTTATCTATCCTGCAATCCCCAAGGGGCGTTCTCCATGACCCTGAACCCATCACCGAAAACCGGGGGCCAAGGCCCGTGTGGTTCGGGCCGAGTATGATGTAGTTCCCGGTTCGCTGCATGGCCGCTACGGCATGGGCGGCCGTTTTACCCGAATATGGATATCCCGCGTGAGGAGAGACCACCATTTTGAAGGTCTTTCCCGGTTTGACACCGGAGAAAAGCTCCCCGACCTGCATGGCCAGCTGACGCGGCTCCATGTTATAGAACATTCCCGCAACGACGGGTTCCCTTTCCGATTGCATACTATTTATAACGAACCATAACTTAAATTTCATAAGGTGAGAGGTCAGTATGTCCAATATGTCCTACGCTGTCGGCGTCGACATTGGCGGAACCCACATAGAAGGGGTATGCATCAATCCTGACATGCGGATAATAAAGGAAAAAAGGATACGGATGCCCGCCAGACTGAACAAAAAGCTCGTCATTTCAAAGGTGTTACAGTGCCTGGACGAACTTTGCGGGGATGAAGGTAAAGGCCTGCTCGGCATCGGTGCCGGAGTGCCGGGGGTGATAAAAAGCGGGATTGTCAAAAAGTCTCCAAATCTGCCTTTTCTGGATTCAACGGATTTCAAATCGCTAATCTCCGGGAAATTCAAAACCAAGGTCATAGTCGATAACGAAGTCAACTGCATGGCATATGGTGAGTCTGTCAAGCGGCACGAGAAAAACCTGGTTGTTTTGACCCTGGGAACAGGCATCGGTGGCGGGCTGGTTATCAACGGCAAGGTTCATCACGGCCGCTCCTTCGCCGGAGAAATAGGCCACATGGTCGTAAAATTCGACGGCTCCAAGTGCGTCTGTGGGAACACAGGCTGCTTCGAGGAATACGCCTCAGCCCGCTCCGTCAGGCGCCTCTCCACTAAGTTGCTTGGAAAAGGTATGGAACCACACGAAGTATATAAACTAGCAGAAAAAGGAAACAAACACGCCAGGCTTGTCTGGAGAGAATACGGTAAAATGCTCGGAGTCGGCCTGACCAACCTTTGCTTCATCCTCGACCCGGCCATCATCGTCATGGGTGGGGGCATATCCAAGGCCTGCAAGTATTTCGAAGACTCTATGCTTGCCGAGATGAAAAAAAGGATGTTCATACCATTGCCAAAAATAGTGGTCGGGAAATCCAACGCAAACGCATATGGTGCCGCATGCATGGCTTTGAAAAATAAATCTAGCCGAGATGACAATCTTTAGAATCAGAACCCAGCCGGCTTTAGCCGACGTATCCCAGATCCTCTTTATTTTCTCCCTTCGTCGCCTTGGCTTTCATCCTGTCCATCATCTTCTCGTAGTACTCTATCATTATATCGTCTATGCTGGGCCTGATCTTCTTCAATGCCTCGCTGAAGTGTTTCTTGCTGACGGATTTCGCTGCCATATCCTGTCTGAGTGAATTGAGCCCGGCTTCCCTCACCAGGGCCTCTATGTCGGCCCCGCAATAGCCCTCGGTCTCCCCTGCAAGCTTTTTGAGATTCACGTCCTTTCCAAGTGGCATCTTCTTCGTATGGACCTTGAAAATCTCAAGCCTTGCGGGCTCGTCAGGGGACGGGACAAGCACCTGCCTGTCAAACCTGCCCGGCCTGAGCATCGCAGAATCGAGTATGTCCAGCCTGTTCGTGGCGGCAACCACGACGACGTTATGCATGTCTTCGAGCCCTGACATCTCCGTGAGTATCTGTGATACTATGTTTTCAGTCACCCTGCTTCCCAATTCAAGCCCCCTTCTATGGGCAAGCGAATCTATCTCGTCGAAGAATATTATGCTGGGAGCTACCTGCTTCGCCCTCCTGAATATCTCCCTGACTTTCCTCTCGCTCTCCCCCACCCACATTGTGAGCACTTCGGGGCCCTTGACTGAAATGAAGTTCGCCCCAGCCTCCGTCGCCACGGCCTTGGCGAGCAGGGTCTTGCCGCATCCCGGGGGTCCGTACAACAGTATCCCAGCCGGCGGCCTTATGCCAACCCTCTCGAACGATTTGGCATGCTTCAGCGGCCACTCTATCATCTCTTTCAACGTCTCCTTGACCTCCTCGAGCCCGCCTACATCATCCCATCTGATGTTCGGGACCTCGATCATCACCTCTCTCATTGCGCTCGGTTCCACCATCTTCAGGGCGTTCTCGAAGTCTTTTTTCGTAACTTGCAGCTTTTCCAGAAGCTTGGGATCGAGCTCTTCGGATTTTTTCCACGAGATGCCCGGCAGGTTTCTCCTGAGGGCGGACATGGCGGCCTCCTTCGCCAGGGCTTCCAGGTCGGCACCGACAAAACCGTAGGTTACGTTCGCCAGTTCTTTGGGGCTTACGTCCGCGGCGAGGGGCATGTTCTTTGTATGTATCTGCAGAATTTCCTTCCTGCCCTTCGTGTCGGGGACGCCTATCTCGATCTCCCTGTCAAACCGGCCTCCCCTTCTCAAGGCCGTGTCCAGGGCGTTGGGCCGGTTGGTCGCTGCTATCACTATGACCTTGCCCCTTGATTTCAGGCCATCCATCAGGGACAAGAGCTGTGATACTACCCTTCTTTCAACTTCTCCGGTTACCTGCTCCCTCTTCGGCGCTATGGCGTCAATCTCGTCGATGAAGATTATGCTCGGGGCGCTCTTTTCCGCGTTCTCGAACAGCTTTCTCAGGTTCTCTTCCGATCCGCCGTACCATTTACTCATGAGCTCCGGGCCTGCTATGTTGAAGAAGCTGGCTCCAGATTCGTTTGCCACGGCCCCGGCGAGCAGGGTCTTTCCCGTGCCAGGGGGACCGTAAAGCAGGACCCCACGAGGAGGGTCGATGCCGATTCTCCTGAAAAGCTCGGGATGCCTGAGCGGCAGCTCCACCATCTCCCTGATCTTTTCTATCGCGGGATGCAGGCCGCCTATGTCTTCGTACGTTATAGTGGGTATGGCCTTCTCCTCTATTTCCATGGCCTCCGGATTTATCTCCAGGTCGGTCTCGTCCGTTATCTTCACGACCCCTTCCGGATTGGTCGAAACGACGGCCAGTTTTGTCCCACCCGGCATCGGCGTGAAAGAAAAATCCTCAAAGTTTTCTATGTCGATGCCGAAGGAGCTGAATATGTCGTCGAAGGGGCTCGAGGACCTCCTTTCCCTGCGCCTCACGACCGGGAACGGCGTCAGTATGTCGCCCTTCATCACGGGCCTCAGCAGCAGGTTTTTCCTCATGAGATCGGGGCTTACGAGCAATCTCATGCCCTTCTGGGCCGGGGCCAGGACAACCTTCTTGGCTCCTTTCAGTTCCGCCTTTTCTATCTTGATCGTTTCGCCGACCCCTATGCCGGCGTTCCTTCTCGTGATGCCGTCCATCCGTATCAGGCTCAGCCCGGCATCGGCCGGATATGCCCGGACGGCTATGGCGGCCGTCTTCCTTTGGCCTTCCAGCTTAACGACATCGCCCTCCCTGATGCCCAGCTCGCTCATGCTTTTGGAGTCTATCCTGACGATGCCCCTGCCCGATTCCGTCCTGTCGGTCAGCTCACCGACCTTCAAGCTTATTTCCTTTTGCTCCATCCGCATCACCTTGTCTGCATTACCTTCAAATATTACCTTGAAATATTAACTATTAACTGATATTTTAACATATTCTTATTCTTTAACTAATATTTTTTCGCCTTTATTTTTCACCTTCTCCTTTGTTTCCCGTATCCTTATTCCCTGATTTCCCTGATCCTTAATATTATCGAGTGCCTGGTCTTGATTACCTCCACCACTGGCTCACGCCGGACGGTTTCTATTATCCTGATGTACTTCCTGATAGTCACGTTATGGATGCCCGTCTCCTCCGACAGCTCGTTGATGGAGAAAGGCCTGCCTTTTTCAAGAGCGCTGAATATCTCCTCGATTATCTCCAGGGGGTCCTTCCTCATAGCAATCACTAGTATTAGTTAAGGTATAGCTGCTGTTCAAGGAACTGCATTGCAATTCTGGTCTTCATGTAGGCGCCCGGCCCGCTCCTTTTATCCCTCTTGTCGAGCTTCTCCTCATAGTACCTCTCTATCCATTTCGTTATGGGTCCGATGTCTACGCCTTTTTCCATTTTGATACCTCGACTGTATCCATGTTTTAGTGTATATGTCTATACATTTTGTATTATACTTCTATATATTATAGTATGTAGACCTTTATAAATGTTACGGTCCTGGGTTCTGTTGCGGTTCGGGACTTTTTGCATTTCATCTACTCTCCTCTTACCTTTAAGGGGATTTGACGGAAGAATTAAGTCCGCTCATAGGGGAATTACCGCAACTTACGAAAGAACCATTTCCCAACTCTTTCGATAATAAGCATAAATGCAACCATATATATGACAGTTATGATTTCTGTTGAAATGAGATTATATATCGTTGAAAATTCAAGTAATTTTTCAACATCAGATAAAACAGTATATGGTGTTTCTGAAATAAAACTGCTAATAGCAAGTGCGATTGTGCCTAAAATCAAACCTTGTAAAGCTTTGTCATATGGACTTAGTTTTTCATAAAAATATTCCAAATTTCTATCTGTTCTGTATTTTAACCACAATATAACATAGCCTACTCCTAAAACGAGAATACCATAAACGACGGTAGTTATGCCACTTATTTCACCATTAATATTATCACTCCTGCAATAAAGATAAAACTATTACTGGAATTCCAAGAATTATCAACAATACACCTATGTTCTTTAATTTCCATACAATTCCTAAAAGGGTGAAAGTTTGTGGTGCGAACAAAAACATAAGAATGCCCACAACCAAAAAAGCAACACCAATAAAAAATAAATTCATATTTTTTATTTTCTTTCCCTTCCTTATATTTTTACCCATAATTAAACCTCCTCCGCCTTTGCGGTTTTAAGAACTTAAAAGCATACTGGAAAGATTACATTGGGGGGAGAATTTTTAAATCCTCTCCCCCAATGTTTCCTCAGGTATGATGTGAGGAATATGACAGGTACAAACGGAAAATTCATAAACAAGCTTTGGAATAATATTGAAAAAATTGTAGCAATAATAGTGGCTATCGTGGTAATAACATCATACCTTAATCCAGAACTGATACCGATTGCATTAGTATTCAGTCTCGTTATCGTCGGGATATTGATTATAATCAGTTACCTAAAAGATAAATTTAAAGCTTGGAATGATAAACTTGAAAATATGAAAAAAGAAATTGAAAAATTAGAAGCTAAAAACAAAAAGGGTGTAAGCGAACTCCTAATCATAGTATTCATATTTCTTGTCATTCTATTTTTAATTTGGTACTTCTCACAAGTCTTTATGTAGATGATTTCTTAAGCAGTTGCAACCATCGGTTGCCACCATTAAGATTTTGATTCAAATCCACAATCTCGGCCGGCGTCAGGCCGCCCAAGGCTTCATGTGGCCTTATGAAATTGTAGTATGCAATCCAACCCCTCATAAGATCGTTGCCGGTTTCGGGGTTCTGCATGCCCCTCATGGTCTTCGTCCTGCCCTTTATGTTGCCTATGCACCTTTCCATCCTGTTGTTGTTCTTCACCCTGTTCATGAAGTGTATTTTATGTGTGTGTATCGTTTTTTGGCCGAACACCTTTCTCTTTGCTCCCTTGTACCCATGAAAGCCATCAGTTATCAGTTCGTAAGGCTTTCCAGCCCTTGCCTTGCTTTCCTCCAAAACAGCCCTTGCGTAAACCCCGTCCCTGTTTCTTGACATGTATGAAGCCAAAAGGAACCTGCTTTTCTTGTCCATGACATTCCACATGTAAGCCCAGTCCCCGCCAGCCCTCAACATGGTCTCGTCTGCGGTTAATGTCCCGCAGGACTTTACCTTGAGGTTCTCGGTGTAATCCGCAAGCTTCTTTGAGAACCTCTTAACCCACCTGTAAACTGTCGCATAGTGAACCTTGAAATTGTAGAAATGCTCAAGGGTGTTCTGTATCTGCCTCACGCTCAAGCCCTTGTAGTACATGTCCATGACAAGGGTTACGGTCTTTTCCGTCCCCTTGAACCTCGAACAAATATCAACGACAAAACGCCTTCCACAACTCTTACATGAGTACCTTTGCTTGGGTTCCCCTTTGTTCTTCCTAATTCCCCGCTTAATCAGTTTGTCGGATTTGCAGAATGGACAAAGTTTTTTCTCCAGTTCGGGTATTGAAAAGCTATCTTTCCTCTTACTTTTCACTTTCAGCCAAAATCTTACAGTCAAAATGTGCTTGCAAAGGCATTTCCTCTTGGTGTGATCGGGACATTCACAAGTCCAATTTTCACCATTCCTTGTAACCCTGTATTTGCCATTGCCGGACTGCGAATTGACAAACCAGTTCTCGCTGTCCACCGATTCGGGGCTGTCGCCCTTCGCCAAGATTGAATATGCACGAATTTCCCTTGCGTTCATTTTAGGCACCTTTTAGGTATCTAATTATATATTAGACACTTAGCTTTATAAAGGTATCGGTTTAGGTACCGAAAGCTTTATAAAGGTTTGGGTACCTAATAGTATTATGAGGCTTCAAAGTCAGGTGAGTAGAGAATACAAAGACAAGAAATATACCAAATACTGGATAGTTCTGCCATACAAGATTATAAAGAAACTCGGCTGGAAGACGGGAGAGGAACTGGAAGCTGATATAAAAAGGGGTAAGCTGATAATCGAAAAGGATTAAATAATATGATATTGATTGATATTTTAGAAAATCAAATCGTGGCTTTGGCTGTCGTTTGTTTGATTGTTTATTCATTTAGCATAATAATGTATGATATATGGGTTTTCGTTGTTTCTGCAATGATTGGGTATCTTGTTGCTGATATAATATTGACTACCTTCTTTATTGGTGGTGGTAGCGGACTTGCACAAATTCCAATACTTGGAAACCTCATACAACCGAGAGGTCATGCATATATCGCTTATTATATTGGAATTGTCGTGGCAACATTCTCAAGTGCTTGGGGGACATCTACAATATTGGGTATGATTGAAACATATCTGAACGAGTGGGTATTATATATAAGATTTATTATTGGTCTCATAACATCAATCCTTGTTCTATGGGATTTCAACATTCGTTATTACGGTTAACAAATAAAGCGAATGCAAACACCGACCCCATTAAACTGCCTATTATAATTGTTTCGTTTAACCTAAACAATATAGCAATTGGTAAAACGGTAAGTGTTGCTATTAAAAACACAACAACATGCTTGAAATCACGAATTACTTCGTTGTTTTTTTTATTCATAATATCACCTCCTTTATTTTTAAAGCCAATTCCTACACACTCATCAGGTAGGTGATGAGCATGAAAGGGCAAACAGAAGCGGTTGGAACTATAATTGGGTTGATAGGTGCCTTACTTTTCATATGGGGCATTTCACCAGCCCTTACTATGACCGGAGATGTCAATCTGGTTTTGGCGGTCGTCGGAGCTTTGTTTATCGGCGTTTCAGGTCTTGTGCTTAAGTCTTCATGAATCCCCTATGAACGGAGCATCTTCCATCTGGAATTTCCATCACACCACCAGCCCTGTGCTGGCAATGCTCATTTAGCCGGTTCTATTCAATGACATGGTTCCAGCCTCGGCTGGCTTTGGTTTTGTGAAAATGAAATTTTCGGGAGAACAAAAGTCCCGCATATGCAACAGAACCCGGTCCTGGGGGCTTTGCACAAATAGTGCCTTCTGCACAAAAAGTCAAAATTCTGCACAAAAAGTGAATAATGCATAAATTTTTTCAATTACTAACATAAAACTTAGAATTGATGCAAACAGTTACATTTATAAAGCTATATTTATTATATTTATTTAAATAAAGTATCCACTTACATAAAAGGAGGAAAATAATATGGTATTTTCAACTGCAAAAGGAAAAGGTAGAAGGAATAAATCTGAGTGGCCTAATATGACAGCTACTGAATTGACCCGATTATTGGCAAATAGAGTAGCAAGAATAGAAATCTTAAAACAGGAAATAAAACAACTTCAAAAATTTATTGATAAAAAAATGATAGATTGAGGTGTCTGTAGTGAAAGACCTAAGTAAAAGTGATAAAGTTATCATATCACTTTACCATATAGAAGTCGGGAAAAAATATGAGGATAAAATCACAGTAGAAGATCTAGCTGTCAAAGTATGGAAATTATATCCAAAGGATTTTTCAATGAGGGGTTATCCTCAATATCCTAATGTTGACATTCCAAAGCATATTACAAAACTTATAAGAAACAATTTGGTTAAAGGTGGGGCTTCCAATTACTTCTTAACTACAAAAGGAAAACAATATGCTTCTAATTTGATTTCTTACAATAATGATGAAATCGAAGATATTAGAAAAATTACATCAATTCCGAGGGAAACAATATCAGAAATAAATCGGATATTGAACTCAAAAGTATTTAAATATTATAAAGAAACTAGTGTTCCCGAATTCGTCGAATATGACCTATTCGATTTTTTGGGTACAAGCTCTCGATCTTTGAGCTCTTCAAATAAGAACATTTTTCTTATGCATTATAATATGATTAAAAATGATGTTATTCCATTCTGTGAAAAACAAAGAGAAAAAGACGATAATGCTGAAAAAATTATGGAATTATGGAATTTACTGAATTCAAAATTCAATTCTATAATAAAGGAGAAATTAAATGAAAAAAGGAGTTAGAAAACTTAAACAAAGAGTTCATAGAACGTATTTAATTAGGGAAGCTCAGAATTTCAAAGAGCATAAAAAAGGTATTCCGGAATGGCTAAAAAATTCTGATGACTCGTATATTCGGCATGAAGAAGAATATGGAATTGATTTTTCAAATATACCAATTATTGTCAATCTCAATAAAACGGGTGTTTTTTGTATCGATTTTGGGGGCTCACCTGGTAAAGATATAATTGAACATGTTCCTTATTATGGAAGTCCAGACGCAGCATCACATGGAAGAAATAAACTAAAAGATAATGTGAGTGGTGGACACGGTAACGGTGGGAAATATTATGCACTTTCTCAATTTGAACAATGTTATGTTATAAGTTACTATAACGGCAAATTTACAAGTCTTATACTCAAAAAGGACGGAGAATATGTAGAATATGAGGATGAAGAAATGATACCGTCCATTGCCATGGGAAAAATAAAATTTGACAGATGGAAATATTTTGAGAATGAGAGACCAGATTTGATATATAAAATTAGAAACCGTGAATTGAATTTCTTTTGTTGGTGTGGAAATATTCCTAAAGATAAAAAGACAATAACAACTAAGAAATATTTACCAAAATTAATTAGATCCATTTCTTATAATCTCCAATCAAGATCTGTATTGAGATCAAGAATCGTTGATATTCTGTTAAATGGTCAATTATATTGGCCGGCACTTAAACCACAACAAATAGTCGTTGACGAGAGTTTTGGAACAAAGGAGTTTGTTTTACCAAAAAAAGTTGGTGGCTATTATTTCAATAAAAATGGAAAATCTGTTTTAAGAATTACAATGTCTAAAGATGTATTAACGGGAGATAGCGCACCGTTGAATATTCTGGAAATTGATGCAAATAATCGAAATATTGCATATTATTATATACCTAATCTGATGTTAGATAAAGGCAATTCGAGATTCATTGTCGCTAATATAGATACCCCTGAATTGAAAGGATATAATTGTGTTAGTAATGATAGAGTAAATTTAATTAAGAATGATATAAGTGACCAATTTATAAATTGGTGTAAGGCAAGGATACAGGAAGTGCTTGATGAAATAGTCGCAAGGGAAAAAAGTGAAGAAGAAGAAAATGAACTACGAGAGATTAGCAATTTCTTTGAAGATATCTTGAATGAAGTCAAAGATTTACTTGAAGAAGAAGATATATTAAAAAATATGTACGACAAAAATGGTGAAAAATTAAATTCTATACTTACACCCACAGAAAAACCTGGGTTTGGCGGAGAGGGTGAAGTAAAAAAGAGTGGAGATGGTTTACGAGGAGGTGGTTTGGAGATAAAAGATTCCCCATCCTCGGAGAAGAAGTCAAAATCTGTAATAAAAATTCTAATTTCAGGTATCGATAAAGATCCTCTTAATCCTAATAATAGTTTTTTTATGATAGAGAGACAACCGATTCTTTATCAAAGACCTGTAGATGTAAAATATGGAATATGGTGGATAAATTCTAGAAAAAAATATCTAAAGAAAATAAAAATCCGAGATCCTGGTGCAATTCCATTTTATTTTTTCTTAGTTAAAGAGGTAATTTTCTCTCATAAACTTAGAAAGCGATACAAGGATCAAGAGAGATATGACCCAGACGGATTAGAAGAATTAAATTTTGACCTAATAGATGCACTTTTCAATAAAGTTGCAGATAGGCTTGGAATTGAACTTTCTTTCGATATACGTAGTAAGGTTGAAAAGATAAGATGTTCAATAAAAAGTAAAGATAATTTTACAGTACCCGAACTTTCAAAAGAATTGGGTATACCCCAAACAGAAATTAATTCCTTTATCTATTCTAACCGTTCTTATTTTGAAAGAGAATTTCAAGTAAAAAAAATCGGTAAACATAAAATGAAAATATACGATAGAAAGAAAAAACACAAGAATGCTGCTTAATTTTTTTACTATCATTATCTAGTTCCGACAACGACAATTTAATTTACTATATAATTGAGCTATTCTAATGTTAGATTAATTTGAATAAAAATTGATACTTATTTTCCACCCATTAAAGATTTTAAAATTCTAATTTCTTGATACAGAGCTTTATACAAGTATTTCAATAGATCTTCAATTTCTTTTTCTGAAAATCCTAAAACAGAGAGTATACCTTTATCAATCTTTTTACGAACCGTGTGGTTATTCTCAAGCTGTTTCAG
>Ga0315549_1004541_pt1 | contig 11650 bp, 10 predicted proteins | sample SalMarSW160200MG_FD_203101 | JGI IMG/M metagenome (GOLD analysis project Ga0315549, IMG submission 203101) | Salt marsh sediment microbial communities from the Plum Island Ecosystem LTER, Massachusetts, United States - Salt Marsh Sediment SW1601-200 ... | reverse complement strand
TTTACGTGCCGCATCAGGGAGAGACGAATCCACCGCCGCCGGTTTCGGGTGGCGCGTCGGATGGAGGGGGATCTGCGGGGGTGCTGGTCAACATCAACACAGCCACAGCAGCGGAACTGGAGACGCTCCCGCGCGTCGGCCCGGTGACGGCGCAACGCATCCTGGAGTATCGCGAGGCCAACGGCCCATTTGAGACCATTGAGAACATTCAGAACGTCCCGGGCATCGGCCCGGCGACCTTCGAGGGGCTCAAGGAGCTGATCACGGTGCAGTAGGTGGGTGTCTCAACCCGGCGGTGTGGAACCTGCAGGTCGAGATTTGGGAAGCGACAGTGGACCACCAGGATAGAGTGGCAAATTGGGTCGTCGAGTGGATCAAGCGTTGATGCTTTTACTGAATGACGGTACAATGGAGGTTCATCATGGCCCAGAAGAAGTGGACGACGGCGGTCATTCTCTCCGTTCTGCTGGGTGTACTGGGAGCGGATCGGCTTTACCTTGGGCACACAGGTTTGGGGATTCTGAAGCTGATAACCGTCGGGGGTTTGGCATTTGGTGGTTGGTTGATCTGGTCCTGATCGTCACAACAAAATGACAGATGCCAATGGACAGGGATTGCTGAAGGATGAAGTATGGAGACAGCACTCGATCGCACAATATCACTAAAAGACAACATGTACAATCGTGGTCAGGATACTCATTACTTCTTAACTGGGTATTCAGCACTCAAGAATATTAACCTCGGACTAGCTGCAACAGGTATAAGCTGCCCCACAAATATCCTCGACATGGCGTGTGGCTATGGCCGCGTAATGAGAATGTTTAAAGCATATTTTCCTGCAGCGCGTTTGACAGCGTGTGATATTGATCCTGATGCTGTCGATTTCTGTGCGGAAACCTTCGGTGCCGACAAAGTATATTCCGACAAGAACTTCGAACAGATTCGCCTGCCAGATACGTTTGATCTAATATGGTGCGGGTCACTTCTGACACACTTAGATATTCCTCATTGGAAATCATTCATCAACTTTTGTGCTGCGCACTTACAAAAGAGGGGGCTTCTAGCATTTACGACACATGGCCGGTATGCTGTTAAAATGATTACCGATTACGATTTCTACTATGGTCTCGGGAAATCGCGAGCGTGCAAATTGGTCAATGACTACATGGAGAGCGGCTTTGGATATTGTGATTACCCATCTGAATCCGGTTGTGGTATTTCAGTCGCTTCGCCATCATGGGTGGTTTCATTCATCGAGGAACATTCAGAGCTCGAGATCTGTTCAATCATTGAGATGGGTTGGGGTGATCATCAAGATGTCTACTGTTATCGCCACATGCGAGATCCGGTAAAGGAAGTGATAAACGAATATGGCAAAGAACTCATGGACTATATAATGTTGAGATTGGATAAAACGAGACTGAGAACTACTCATTACTCTCGGCAACTGAGAGAAGAAGTCGCTGGGTGGATTGAAGTAAAAATGAGCGAGGACAACATGCCCTTTGGCCCCCGTGTTCGTCACATCTTAACAAGCGTTACGCTGGACCGAATCACAGGGGAATAAGGGTAATCAACCAAGATTCGGTCATAGATCAAGCGAATGAATTGTGTTTGTCCCCAATTGCATCGTAATCAGCGCATCGGCCCGGAACTACTTCCGGCATCTGTGTAATAGTCAGGTCAGAGGTCTCACATGGCACAAGAATGTCAGTTTGGTATGTTCTTCATCTTTGGATCACCACGATCTGGTACCACCCTGCTCGCTGAATGCCTCAATGCCCACGACGACATGGTGGTTCCCTTCGAAACAGACTTCATCGTCCCATTGGCATTCATCTTCGACCGCATTCGGGATCCTGAAGTGGGCAGAGATATGATCACCAAGCTGATCACCCATTCAGAACGCTTCGGCAGCAGCCTTGGTCAGCATCTGGACCCGGCCAACGTTCACGACGTGGTATACTCTTGCGATTACCATCCGGCTGAGATTCTGAATTCCCTATATGAAAGACTTGCCACCAGGGCGAATAAGAAGATGGCAGGAGATAAGTCACCAAATGACTTGCTCCGTCTACGCATCCTGGTCAAGACAGGGACAATTGCCCCTGGTATGAAGATCATTCATATTATTAGGGACATCCGAGACGTCATGGTATCGTTAAATCGAATAGGCTGGGTCGAGGATCTAGACCTATACTTCCCACGATTCTGGTCCAACAGCAATCTCTACTTACACACACTGTTCAAGGAGCGAGAATCGCAATACTTACTCGTCCGGTATGAAGACCTGGTTCGCGAGCCGGAGAAGAAATTCGCTGAAATATGTGTATTTCTGGGGGTGAAATTCCAACCTGACATGCTGTCACCTTCAAACCGCGATCCCCGTTATAGAAATATGGCTTACCATCTCAACTTGTTCAAGCCGATAACCACGGAGAGAATTGGAGTCTACAAACGGGTACTAGATCGACAGACGTTGAAGCTATACGAGACCCAAGCGCGAGAGGCACTTACGACCTTCGGCTATGAGTTGCACAGCGAGAGTATCATAGAGAGACTGGCGTCGATGATTATGGGAAGTAGGTCAGTATTGGAATGATAGAGTGCAAAGCAATTGCCAGTTGTGCAGGCAGACGCACGCTTTGACCACGAGGGGGAAACCGTCGAGGGCAACCAAGCCAGGCATGAAGAAAGGCTGGGGTTCCACCAGGATACCCCAGCCTTTCCTTGCAGTTAGTTGTGGGGTGGCTTACTGCTTGAAGCCAGCGTAAACGCCTGCGAGGCCCCGAAGCGTCTCGACATTCACGCCCACGAACGGCCGGTTGTCCAGTGATACGATCTTCACCGCTCCTACATTGCCAAAACCGGCGCTCGGCGCGTAGACCTGGCCGTCAGTGCTCTGCTCACCGGTCGTGTGGAACGTGAGAGCACCTGCAGCCTGCAGAGTAGTGGTATAGACCTTGTCAATGCTCCCATCCTGCTTGTAGTACTCCAGCCGCACCTCGTTAGAGTTAGCGGAGTCCATATTCTGCACCAGGATGTGGGACCACTGCCCACTGGGGTTGGCGTGGACGCTGGGGAACAGCACGGTTGTCCCACCCGCATCGCTACGGAACCCGTTGTAGGCGTACGGCTGTATGGAGGCACCAATCCCGAGCACCTCGACGTTGACGGCCACCAGGGGGCGGTCCGACACAATAACCGCGCTTCCCACTTGCCCGAGGTGAGTAGGCTCGTAGCTCTTGCCGTCAGAACTCAATTCAGACGTTGTGTGGTAGGTCAGAGAGCCATTGGCTGGGATCGTGGAAGCGAAGGCATCGGCAACAGTCCCATCCTGGTGATAGTAGGTGATTACCAGCGAGGCACTAAGTGCAGGGTCCATATTCTGGACGAGAATGTGAGAAACCTGCCGATAATCTGATCGGTGGTGCACGCTCGGGAAATAGAGCGTCGTGTCTCCGTACCAGGACGGGAAGCCGATGTATGCCTCCGTGCGCTCTAACAGGGTCTCAAGGACAGCAACGCCAAGCGGTTGGTCCGCAGTCACCAGCATAGCACCGACACCTTCTGGACGTGTCCCGATGTTGATGTCCGTTGCCACGTCGCGGATGTTGCTCCGCCCTGGCTCAACGTTCACAGTGCCGGAGTCGATTACAGTGCCATCCTGCAGGAAGTACGTATACACCGCCGTTGCAGCCACAGAGCCGGTGTTCTGAATGCCTACCATCGCCCACTGTCCGTTACGCCAGTGCACGGAAGGCATAAAAACCTCGGTGTCCGCATAAGCACCGTCAATGCTCTCGTAGGCGCTATGGCTGGTGAAGGGGCTTCCACCAGCGTTGACGTTCACCGCCACCACGGGCTGATTGGAAGAAACCACCATTGAGCCCCGAAAGTCATCGGGCAGGTTGAGATAACGGTGCCCCGTGACATTGGCCCCTGACGTTGAGTGGACGGTAGTTGCACCATTGCCGTCAATTGTGAAGGAGTCCTCTTTCACCTCGTTCCCCGTGCTGGCATCGTAGACCGTTACCACCACCGAGGCATCATCAGCCGAGAGGTTCTGGATCAGGATGTGAGAGTTCTGTGGGTCTGGCGAGACGGTCTGCGCCAGCACGAGTATGGGAACAGCGGCAATGAGTGCAGCTATGCCCAGCGCGACTAATAGTTTTTTCATTGTGACACCTCCTTAGAGTATGGTTAACTGGACTGACTTACAAACCTATATTACCATCCTATGCTCTTCCTGACAATACTTCTTAGGTATTACTCGGCGTTATTCGCGCCCGCCCTATCCGTCGGCCCAGGTATGGGGTATCTTGATCAGACCTCCCCCTTCATCCCAGCGACTCTCTACCCTGAAGACGGCCAGGTCTGAGCACAGATCAAGTGGAGAGGAAGCAAAGAGATATGAGAATACAGCCACGCGGAATGAATATTCCCCGCTCAGTAAGGGAATATGTTCATACCGCACGGTCAATGCCCCCTCGCCCATCGCGCGCTGCACCCGGTAACGCATCCGTTCCGAGTTTGTGCCCAGAATTATGACAGGCTCTTTGTTCCAGACCGGGTGTGCCCAGAGTTGGACCTGAAAGACGGGGTTATCTATCGTCTCGTGCGTGCAGTACTTGACCCTGAGAAGCAAGGTGTCCCCGCTGCCGAATACCTGCTTCGGGCGTTCTCTCTCATCCAATGTCTCTGCGCCCAGAATCTCTATGGGAGGCCTTTCTCTTTCTTCACCGATCTCCTCTCCCGGTAGTGTGGAATGCAGCCGACGAGCCTGTTGCTCCCTGACCTTTTGAAGATAGTACCAGATGGCCTCTTGTGGCTCTCCCTCGTATGCCACGCTTCCGTCCATCAGCACAACCACGCGATCACAGAGTCGTTGCAGGTTCTCCAAATCGTGGGATACAATGAGGATAGTATGGCCGGCGCGGCGGAGGCCAGCCAGGCGTTTCAAGGACTTCTCCCGAAACGCGGCGTCTCCCACGGCGAGTACTTCGTCAATGAGAATGACCGGTGCGTTGATAGAAACCGCGGCGGCCATCGCCAGCCGCGCCCGCATGCCAGAAGAATAGGAACGGACGGGCATTTGGATGAAACGGCCCAGTTCCGCGAACTCGGTCGCTGTTTGTAAGCAGTTACGGGCTTCCTCCCTATTCAGCCCAAAGAGCGCCCCGTACATTCGAAGGTTCTCTTCACCCGTCAGATCTAGCCGAAACCCCGCGCCTAACTCCAACAGGGCAAAAGAAGGTTCCCGCACCATAACGTTGCCCTCACTCGGTTGCAGCACGCCAGCCAGAATCTTAAGGAGAGTGCTCTTGCCAGATCCATTTGGACCGACGACACCGACGGTCTCCCCTTTCCGGACGCTCAATGAGACATCTCGCAGGGCCCAGACTGTCCCATCTTCAAGCCTGTGTGCCCCTCGCCTGCTAATCACGATCGCCTGCAGAGTTCGGCTTTTATGAGGGGCAATACGGAAGCATTTCGACACATGCTGAACCTGGATCACCGGGTCCATAACTGCCTCTTACTGATGCTAGCGGTCTTGTGGAACCGCATACAGTCTCCCTCCCATATCGTTAAAGAACAGCAGGTAGTCACCGGCCCATGCGATGCTGTTGAAACTCAAGTCGCTCACCAGCACCCCTATAGCGGTTTGTTGCTCATGCCTCCCCGAGGCCGGATCCAGCGCCCAAACCTCGTGCCCTGGGGAATCCACGTACCAGATTCGGTTCCCATCCCAGGCCACTCCCGTGGTCCAGCGCCCTCTCAGAGGATAGCCAGCCAATAGTTTACCCTGCTCATCGCGGCGCTCTAACCGGTTGCCTTCAACTATAGCAACCCATAAGGTAGTTCCATCCCAATCCATACCCTGCGGCGTGTCCGCAAACTCGAAGTCACACAGTACCTGACCTGTCTGCCGATCCAGAGCATAGAAATACCTGTGAGCCACGTCAGCAATCCATATTCTCTCTCCAGCCGAGGCCACCCCCGTTACGTTGCAGGGCAGATCGTCAATTTGCGGATAAGGCAGGCTATGCACCACCTCTCCCCTACGGTCCAGGGCAAGCAGTTCGTGCGTCAGGTTGTTTGCCAGCCACACGTACTCCCCATCCCAATCAATGTCCGTCCAGGCCAGTGGCTCGTAGATTTGAATCTCAACGTAGTAGGCGGTCAGGTCTCCGACAGTCGTCGGAGTCCACTCCTCCGGCCTCAAGGACTCTTTCTCGCTTGGCTTGCTTGGCGGAGTCGCCACAGGTGAAAGGGGAGAGACCAGCGGGCTGACCTCCGGCTGCGGTTTACAGGATACAATGAGGATGAACATCAACCCACAGATAAGCCACGGGCGAGTATTCAGTTGCTTCACGGCGCTACCTCCTTCGGCGTGTATGTTTAATCAACCACGCATAGACCTGTTGCAGACGTCTCCAGGCACGGACAGCCCGACGGCCTTCGACGTGCTCTTGATAGACTTGTAATTCCTGTACCCATTCGGTGAGACGTGCTACTCTGACATTGAGTTCTTCCACATGATGTTGATGCCTTCCCAACACGTCTTGCAAATCCTGCACTTCCATCAACCACAGTCGTGGCGATTGCGATGGCAATTCGTCCGAGGAGCAAACCGCGATCAGGTAAGTGGCCTGAGACACAGGACGATTCCCCACGAGATCCAGACGAACAGCCGTATTCGCCAGACTGCCATTCTTCCAGATGAGGGAGCCGACGGTGTGTTGCTGACCATACATCTGCACGTGGGAGAATTGAGCATGGAGCAGTGCCTGAAACTCAGGGAGAGAGAATTCGCGGACATGGTAGGGGTTCCAGGGCTTCTCATGCCCCTTGGAGTATACCTCCCGGTTAGGGGTTGACACGATGAGCACCCCATCCGGTTTCAGCATCCAACGGCTCAGTTCCAGCGACCGCTGTGCATCTTCCAGATGCTCAAGGACTTCGAAAGTCACTATCAGGTCGAAAGATGCTCGGGGAAAGGGGGGAGAGAGCACATCACCAACCACGTACCGGAGGTTGGGCAACTGATAGTGGTTTGTGGCGTATGCGATCGCATCCGCACCAATATCCATCCCCACAACACAAGAGCCGGGATCGGACATCGCCAAGAGGTGTGCTCCATACCCTGCTCCACAGCCCAGGTCCAGCACATACCCTCCGTCCATATTCGCCACCGCGAAACTGTAGCGTATCCAGTGGAATTGAAACAGGGCTTCCAGTTCGGGGATATCCGGAACAACACGCTCTCCAGTCCAGGGCAGTTCTACATTGTGGTGTGCTTTGTCTGTCATTTCCTGATTCTTACTCTCTTCAGTCGTCGGAAAAGCCGCACCGCCCAGAGGGACTCGAACCGCTCCAATCGCTTGCGTTGCTCGGCGATGCACTGATTCTGCTCATTTATAGTTGCCTGCAAGCGGGCCGTCCTGTCTTCCAGAAGGCGGATCTGGCGGGCCATCCGGTGCAAAGTTGGTGCCCTGACCTCGATCCGTCGTCCCTCTCCGTACCGCACCTCCGGCACGCCTGAGCAGAGCGCATGCGTGAGCACGTGGCCCTCCATGTAAGGGGGGATCGGGTGGCCCATCAAATGCAGCACCGTGGGAGCGACATCCAGAATATGGGCATCACTCAGGCGTCTACCCTCTGCGATGCCATCGCCGACCATGAAGATAACCCCTTCCATCCGGTGGTTGCCCGAATGTTTGATGGCGATTTGCTGGTAAGCCATGGGGTCGCTGAACAATACCCCCCGTGGAACGTCAAAGGAATCTCGAGTCATAAAGGCGTAATTCTGCATGACCACCATGAGGTCTGGGCCCCATTCAACGTAGGGGCCGCTGTATAACTCTCGTACCTCATACACGCCATCCACCAGAGGGCCATCTACTTCCGACGACTGCCATTCCTCTAATTCCCTTTTGAGCCGAGCCAACACCTGGCGTTGTTCTCGCCCTGGACTCACTATGCCCAAGGGCTCACGTCCCTGCAGGTTGAGATACAGGTTTCCGAAGTAGCCAAAGGAGTAAGCAACAGTTCGCTCCCAGTCAATCTGGTCAAATAAAGACGCCCCTTCTTCCCAGTTGCCATGGCGCCTTTTCACCGCCAGGTAACCCTGTTCCAGAAGCCATTGATTCAGGTACACGTCCTTATACAGTGGGCCAAAGCCGTGATCGGAAACGATGATCAAGGCGGCTCCCTGCTTATAAACGTACTCATTCAAGAGCATACCCAGGACGTCATCAACCTCCTGATAGCACTGTATCAGCCCTTTTCTGGGAACAACGGCCTCTGGAGAGGCATAGGCCTCGTTGTCTGGATCAATGTACTTCCAGAAGGCATGCTGAAGCCGGTCGGTCGCGACAAACACTCCCATGAAGGCATCAGGCTGATAGCGGTGTAGGAGGTTTTCGAAAGCCTTTTTATGGACCTTCTGCAGGCTCAATGTCTTCTCTACATATTCCTCCTCTGTAGGTGCCCCTTGCCCCACGTCAATCACATATCCACCTGTCTGTTGGTCGAGCCACTGCGCCAGTGAGGCAGGGTAGGTGAAGGTCAAGTTCTTATGGGGCGTGTCCATTCCGGAGACCCAGAATCCTTTGACCCGCTCCGGCGGAAATGTCATCGGAACGTTGAAAACGCCGACCGAGTGACCAGCCTCGGAGAGGATATGCCAAACCGTCTCTCCGTCTCTGTCTTTCCCATTGACTAGTTTCAAGTCAAACCCACCATACACCCGGCGCCTGAAGTCGAAAATGCCGTGCCGACCTGGACTCAGGCCGGTGAGCATGCTCGTCCACGCCGCAGGTGTGATCGGATGTCGGGTAGATATAAGCGTCCCGCTTGCTCCATGCCGCTGGATCTCTTGAAGATTGGGCAGAAGCCCGCCCTTCAACATCCATCCGAGCAAGTCTGGTGATGCTCCGTCTATCCCAACAACGAGCACTTTTCGCTTCATCCACCTCCCCTTCAATCTCTCATGGCCGTCCACTCAGTCAATATATCCCAATCCACGGAGCCGCTCTTCCACCAGTGTCACATCATCGTCCAGCATGGCCGTACCTTCTTCGGCACCTCCCGTTGCTCGTTCCTCCACAATCACTGGGTGCATAGCCATCCATTCTGGCTCAAAGATCTCCACCAGCACGCGTCCATCCATAGAGATTGGCACTCCATCGCCAAAAAAGTGCAAGAGTGTAGGTGCAACGTCAGTTATTCGCGCTCCGCGAATCTCTGCTGCCTTCCGTATACCCATGCCTGCGGCGAGAAAAACGCCCTGTGGCCGATGACTCCCGGTGATCAGTGGAATGTCTTGGGCGAGCACAGGCGCACAGCCAGGGGTCTCCAGCCCATTCAGCACCTGTTCCGTTCGCCACCGGATCATAATATCCGGTGATCGGTGGGCAAACGGCCCCTCGTAGACCTCCCTGCTCATCGCCGCAATCTCGACGACGGGCATTTTCGTCACCGGATCAACGGTCTCCAGCAGCCGTTCGATGATCTTCTGACACAGGCTCTCATACTGGGACTCAGACACGATCCCCTGTGGCTCGCGGCCGCGCAGGTTAATGTGGATGTCATCGGTGCCGAAACAATAAGCCTGCGTCCTCGACCAATCAACGGGAGCCAGCATTTGTATAGGCCGTGTGCCCGGAGGGCACCTGTCATCCCCCGCCCTGGCTCGGGTCCGAAGACAGGCGAGCCAGCGCCGAATTCCCTTACCCTTGTCCTGGGTGTGCAGCAGCCCCGTGTTCTGGAGCCAGACGAACAAGTAGTCGCCTCCCCGTTGATTGAACCCTGCACCGCGCTCAGAGAGTACCACGACTGCCTCGGGGGTAGTTCTTTCTACGAGTTCCGCCAGCACATCGTCCAACCGGCGATACACTCTCTGGACGACGCTGCCCAGTTCCTCGCTTTCGGACACCTCGAGACCGAAGGCCTGAGGGTTCAGGTACCTCCAGAAGAGATGCTGGGCCACATCCGCTGCCGTGAAGACAACCATCAGAAGGTCAGGGACCTCTGCGTCTGAGGCACGCAAGACAAACTCGCGGCGTGCTTCGAGGCTGTCCAAGATAACTCGGGCCGCTTCGTCCCACTGCGCCTGGGCAGCAAGGCGGTGTGCCTCCGCCTCTATGCAGTAAGCACGCTGCATTTTGTTCGCAATCCCGTCGAAAAAGCCGGCTGGATAGGAGAAACCCTGACTCTGAGGTGAAGGGGCACCCCTCCCCGCAACCATGAAGCCTGCGACAGGTTCCGCAGGGTAAGTCATTGGTACATTGATCACACCCACCCTGTGCCCAAGATCGCTCAGACGCCCCCAGAACGGCTTGCCTCGCCGGTGGCTGGCATTGAGGTTCCGCTCGTAATAAGTGCCGGGGACGATCTCTGTAAAGTGGAATACTCCGTGCCTGCCCGGTTCAAGGCCCGTGGCGAATGAATTCCACGCAGAGGCGCTATTCATGTTGGGCACCGACTCCAACCGGCCCCACACTCCTTCTTCTAGCAACCTCCCCAGCGCCGGCAGCGTCCCTTCTTGCGCCCAGGGGAACGTCAATTCAGGAGTGAAGGCACCGAGTCCTACGACCAGTGCTTTCATCAAAGCATCCCCATCATCCTCACAGTTCCTCCGGGAAACGGGCGCAGTATTTGAGCAGGAACAGATATCCTAAGACCAAGATCAACACAACTGTGAGCGCTGTTCTCAGAAGAAAGGCCGGATCAATTGATCGTCCCCAGTAAAGAATATCCCGATAGGATGCGATAAGCGAAGCCATTGGGTTGAGAATACGGATCCAGCGCCAGAGGTCCACTTCAAGACCCAGTAGCACAAACTGACGGGGGAAGACTTCCATAGGATAAAACACTGGTGTCAGGAAGAACCAGGCCTGCAAGACGACCTGAAGTATGGCCTGAACATCCCGGTAGAAGACGTTCGCCGTAGCGAGAAGGAACCCTAAACCGGTGGCGAAGAGAATCTCCAGCACCATTATTACAGGCAGCAGCAGCGCCCATCCAGTCAGCCGCATTCCTGACAAGAGGGCAAGAACCGCGAAGACGAGCAATCCACCCACAAAATTGGGGAGCGCGCTTGTTACCGAAGCCACAGGAATCAACTCCACAGGGAAGTGCACCTTCTGGATCAGGTTTCTCTCCACCACAATGCTGGCGGTTGCGATCGAGACGGCACTGGCAAAGAAATGCCAGGGCAGCAACCCTGCCAGCAAAAAGACAGGATACTTCTCAATGTTATGCTGGGGAGCGATGAACGTAAACATCGCTGTGAATATCAATGTCATCAGCAGGGGGTTTAGCAAGGACCACAAGACCCCGAAGATTGTCCCAGCATACTGTATCCTAATGCGCTGGTAGACAAACATCCACAGAAAGTAGCGATAGCGCCAGACCCAACATACTCTGCGTCCAAACATTCTTATTCTATTCACATCACCAAGGTCCGCCGATATTTCCATCGCACCACCCCAAAGAATCCACTCAGAACGAAAGGCGGCGTGGATTATAACACCCTTCCCTAATCTTTGCCAACCCATTCCGCAGGTTTGGCTCAGGTGGGAACGGGAGGGGAAGCGCAGAAGGGGAGCGTAGGAGAACCGGATTTAGGAAGCCAGGCAGAGGA
>Ga0315549_1004532_pt1 | contig 11663 bp, 11 predicted proteins | sample SalMarSW160200MG_FD_203101 | JGI IMG/M metagenome (GOLD analysis project Ga0315549, IMG submission 203101) | Salt marsh sediment microbial communities from the Plum Island Ecosystem LTER, Massachusetts, United States - Salt Marsh Sediment SW1601-200 ... | reverse complement strand
ATTCCGACCTCCTAACGCCTTTTCTCGGCACTGCGGGGGGCGTTGCAGGCGCAACAGGATGGTGGTCAAATCTGCGAGTGTTCTCAATAGACAGGTTCTTTCCGTCAGTCGGAGGGCGGCTGCCCATTATTCGCTATTTGAGCAAATTGCTGTTGAACCGCATTACATTCTCAGAAAAGGAAGCCCTGATCCCCTTTGTTCCCGGGGTGCTGAATCAGTTGCCACACGACCAGGATTATGATTCCAAGCATAGTCCCGAGACGGAACGTTCAAGGGAGGTATTGCAGTCTTGGGAGGCCCTAAAATCACTAATTGAAGAACTCTCCGATAATGATGTGGCTAGGGGTCTAGATAAGTGTTTTCAGGCGATCTCCCGAGCCGAACAAGCCTATAGCGAAATCGCCTCATTTGGAATTCTTCTTGACCAGAAATCTCGAGATGAACATATCTTGCCGCTATTGGACGGCTTGCGACAGTTTAAGGAGAGGGCTGAATTGTGAGCGAAATGATTGTGCGGCGAGCCGAATGGCTCTTTCTCCATATTTGGGAATCTGTTGTTTTATAGGCCTGGGTGTATAAAAGCATGCAATAGCGCGCGTTTCGGGTGAAAACCCCCAGAGCCCCACGCGCAATTTGCGAAAAATGTCGATTTGTGGTGCCGCAGATTTCATTTTGTGATTGGGTAAAACGAGGATAGAAACATTGGAGAAAAACTTATAACGGTGCGCCTGCATGAGCCCTTTGCGCCAGTCCGACAGTTTGAATTCGAAAGCGCGGACGGTTGGATCCAACTTTTCAAGATCCAAACAAGTTGATAAATTCATCTCCCGGTCGCGAGACCAACTGAGCACCAGCAAGTCAGGGATACCGTTCCCGAACACGGGCATCTCACGAACAAAAAACGTTTTCCGCTTGCTCGTGCCCGAATGAATTTTGCTAAATTTGTCCCGATACGCCAGGGCAAACTGTTCAGCGAATTTTGCCTCTGGATTTTGCCTCGTTACGCGTGCAGAAAAATTCTCTTGGGGATTGCGGGAATGATGCTGATATATCCCAAAAGCATCCAGCATGGGGGCTTCACCTCCTGGATTTTCAACCTGATATTTAAGCATATCATCCAAAATCGGCGGTGGCAACGACGAAATCATCTTATGACTTCGCATAGGGGGAAGAAAATGCCCGTGGGTCGTAGCAGGCAGGTTACTACCTGAGTTACTCTAAAGGCGTTTAAAGGATATACAGGGCTAGGGGCCGGGCTAAGGTATTTGAGTATCCGCAGACGATGGCGAGTTTTGAAGGGAAATGACGACTGCAAGAATCAGGCAGGTTGACTGTCTTGTGGCGGCTAAGTGACTTGATTCGTGGGGGACAAGTCTCTCAAGAAAAGTGGCATAAGAGTTGCCTATTCCTGAGTGCTGCAAATGTAACTCGAAGGGGGTTTGATTTTTCAGAATGTCAATTTATCACCGAACAAAAAGACGAGGTGTTACGGAAAGGAAAGTTAAAGCGTGATGATGTTGTTTTAACCACGAGAGGAACAGTTGGGAATGCGGCCCACTTTAATGCATCAGTTCCCTATGAGCACATGCGAATTAATTCTGGAATGGTCATTTTGCGGTGTGACGGCGGGAAGATTCTGCCTACATACCTCTATCACTTCATGCACTCTCCGTCATTCCATGGCCAAGTCAATTCTTTGAGAAGTGGTGTTGCTCAACCGCAACTACCTATACGCGATATGAAACGAATCAAAATGCCTTTACCGCCCATTTCAGAGCAAAGCCGCATAGCTTCAATCCTCTCCGCCTACGACGACCTGATCGAAAACAACCGGCGGCGGATTCAGTTTCTGGAGCAAGCGGCGCGGCTTCACGAGTGATGTCTATTCCATGATCGACGAGGTAGTGGCGTACATTCTCTCAAAAATCAACATCGAGTACATTATCAAGCATGTGAAGCGGGAAGAGCGGCCGGAACTGCCGGAAGAGGCCCTGCGCGAGGCGGTAGTCAACGCCTTGGCCCACCGTGACTACCGTTCCACAGCCAATGTACAGGTCTATATCTTCAAAGACCGGGTCGAAATCGTCAGCCCCGGCGGCCTGCCTGCCGGCATGACCGAGGCCGATCTAGGCATCAAGAGTATCCCGCGCAATCCCCTGCTGTTCGGGATGCTCTACCGCATGGATGCGGTTGAACATATCGGCTCCGGCATCAAGCGTATTCGCAATCTGTGCCGAGAATATGGGATCGCCGAAACACACATTGAGGTGTCTGAACACTGGTTTACCATAAGCTTCCCAAGACCGATCGGCCAAGATGAGTCCCAAGCCACAGGTGAAGTTACAGCTGGATCCGGGCAACTTGGGACAACTGCTGTCCCAAGTGATCTTGCCGAGAGGATCATGCAGGCTTCGACTTCACCGGCGGATCTGTTGATGCTGATGGACCTGGCGCAACAGACAAACCGCACTCGCTTCAGAAGAACCGTTCTGCAACCACTGATCGAAGCAGACCTGCTGGAGCCCACAATCCCCGAAAAGCCGCGAAGCAGTAAGCAGCAATACCGTCTAACCCCATTGGGCAGAGAGATACTCCAGCAATAGGGCAAGGAGAAGTCATGAGTCCCGGCGATTACACCGAAGACACCCTCGTTCAGCAAACCACTGCCGAGTACCTGGAGCAGAATCTCGGCTGGGACTCAGCGTACGCTTATAACAACGAGGATTTCGGACCGGACACTTTGCTGGGCCGGGCGTCGGGCCGGACTTCTGGGACATTCTTGAATTTGTTGAATAACTCAAAGCGTCAAGGTAATGAAAGAACAAGGGGGGAGAGGATCAGCCAAAGGGAGTTGGCGAAACGATTACAGTTGACACAACCGCTGTGAGTAAGGGCGGTCCGGATGATGCTGAAGTGGTATTGATGAAATAGTAGAAGCTGCAAAATCGCTTGATGCCTTCAGGAATAATCGAGCTACTTGGTTTCCAAAATTTTCTCAAGCTCTATTATGAGCGGTGGCAGGTCATACTCAATCGTGTCCCATAGGATATCTAAATCGACCTGGTCGTAACCGTGGATAAGGCGATTGCGCATTCCCACTATCCGTGGCCAGGGAATGGATTGATGTTTTGCCTGCCTGCTATAAAAATTATCACGACGGGTGTTATACCAAATTGCATTCAAACGGATACTATTGATAGATGTCATTGCGAACGAATGTGAAGCAATCTCAATATGATAGATTGCCACGTCGCTTCGCTCCTCGCAATGACATGATTGCAATTTGGTATTATCTGCTACATTTTTATGTTGTTGAACCGGAATTCAGCTTTGGGATGTTAGACTGAGGCGGAGTAAATCAATTTATAATACTCCTGTAAGGATGCGTACTAAAGCGGTCTATCCATCAGAATGAGTGTGGCTACAGACATGTTTTCGATTCTATTTTTTGGTTAGGGCCAAGGCTATCTTTCTCAGATCGCTGTTGGCCAGGCCTTCAAGTTTCTTCTTTACTACACGCGAGTAATACTCCTGTTCTGTTTTTGACAGGGAGTCTCCTCTGAGCTTTTTTAGAATGAGTTCCTTTTGTTTTGGTGGAAATAGGGCGCTAAGGTGTAGGGCCAGTTGGAATGATTGAAGCTGCCTTCTCCTGGTCCTTTCACGACCGGACTCAGACCTCTCAAGATCTATCAAATATCTTCTGAGGGCATTTCTCAAGCGTTCTATTGATACAGATCTGTGCTTACCTAGGTCCAATACCTCCTCTTTTAGTAAATCACCATACTTCTCCCTCAGGGGGTCCACGTTGCCATAGAATCCCTCCGGTTTCTCCAGACCCTCCTGCGCCATTAGATCCGCACTTGCCAGGACCAGCTTTTCCAGGTTTGTCCTTCTTTGACTCCTTCGGCCATATCTGGAAAGCAGCCCACGGATATCCACCTTGATGCCGCGATGAACGCAGTTCGCCAAAACGACAGGGAACGCCTCGATTAGCCTGGAATCATCGGAGGCTGATAACTCGTCGAGCATATCAGGAACCTTCTTGCTGCTAACCCTCTCATTTTCTGGGGAGAAAAGCCGGTACCCCAGTTCTCCCAGTGCGGTGATCAATTCCTCTTTGTTCACTTGTATGCTTCTACCTTTTCAATAAAGTGATGGCTTATCAAGCCCCTGTCCAAGAGGGCTTCTGCAAATACAATGAAGTCTATATCTTTGGTAGACTCTTTTACTTCAAGCAGTGTCAGGGCAGTTCCATCACAACCAATCAGGTTAACCTTGAAATTTATCAGGTGCTCCCAATTTTCAATTGTCTGTAGTAGTTCCCTGGCTGTGATTCTATATTTGCTGACCGTGACCATAAACTTTCCAAGTTACTAGCGAAGCTTACCACAAACCGATGAAAATCGAACGGAACGTAGTTCACCGCAGAGACGCAGAGAACACAGAGATGAGGTATCTTTTTTCTTTGCCGCTGAGCGGGCGGCAAAGAAAAATGCTCATGCCCTTCCCTCCGGCCTGGAAGCGGGGCAGGGCTTGACAGAAGGAAAGAACTCACGCGGAGCGTTAGGTCTTTCCCTTTTCTGTCCCCTGCCCGCCATCGCGAGCTCAGGCGAGGCAGGCGGGTCTCAGCAGAAAAGGGAAAAATGTTTTCCTCTGCGATCTCTGCGCCTCTAGAGCGAAGCGGGTGGCGATAAAGATAGAGCTCTATTCACGTAACAGCAAAACGTGACATAAATGGTACGATCTTGAGCTATGAAGACGTCTAGAGAAAGTAACAGCCCTTCAGTAGATTTGTCAAGAAAAAAATTGTATCTATAAATACAATATATTTGTATCTATAAATACAAATTTTGCCCAGATATTCATCCCCTGGATACTTTTTTAAGTTACAGAGAGTCAAAAGGCTGATGGGAGGTCCATAATATCACTGATTGCTGATCAATGAAATGATCTGTAGTTGAGTATATTGTCCCTATTCTATCAGTTTTCAGGAAAAAGAATCGCGATTTACATTTAAAACGCTGATAATCAATTAGCAATAACCAATCAAATACATCCGCGGCCTAAAAGCGCTGGAATTGTAGTGGAGAATAGCAGGATGGATGGGAGGTTTGAATGGGAAACCGGCGCCGGCCCCTCGTGGGCGATAGGGCCGGCGCCAGTAATGGAGTATTATCCCAGGATGAAGGTGATCTTGACGACCACCTCTTTTCGCCCCTCCTTGGCCGCGAACTGCAAGGCCTTGAGCCTTGTAACCATACAATGCTCAAAATCTCTATCCCCACTTTGGCCTTTTTCCATAGAGCCCTTGGTGACTCGACCATCCGGGCCCACAACCAGGGTGAGGACGACCTCACCCTTTGGGCTGGATTGATGCCCTGAGGCTGCCCTATAACAGTTGTTGATCACAGGCATAGCCCTTTCTATCACCGTTTTCACAGAACGCTCCGGCAGTCCTTCCGAAACCACGATTGTTCGCACCTCCATATGGATCTTCTCTGAAGAGGCCTTGTCAGAGCCCAATTTTTCATCCTTGGATGCGAGCCACCCTTTTCCAGGGACGCTTTCTCCGGCCGCCGTCAAGGGGGCGGCAGCAAAGGCCTGAGCTCTATATGTTGCGCACATCCGGTCCCCTACTGCCAGGTCGGAGACGCCCTGAGGCAGGGGAAGGGGTTGCTTGACCGTGACAGTCTTGCCATCCACCATGCGAACCCGGGCGTCCACCGCAATAAACGAGGTATACGCAGTCAAGAGGTTGTAGGTCAGTCCAAGGCTGGTCACCTCTTGAATCCGCTCATCCTTTGGGCTCAACCTGTTATAATCAGCCAGCAGCGTAATCCGGTGCCGAGCCCAGAGGTAGCGCAGGGCCGAGTTGGCCTCCAGAGGCCGTACACGACCCACATTGAGCCTTTCCGTGAATGATTTGTTTCCGGAAGTGCCCCTCACCACAATGCTGCCCCGGGGTTTGCCGCGCCATTTCCCGAACACGATCACAGGCCGATCGGCCAGCACATCGGGGATGCTCGCGGGTTCAACGTCGTAAACCTTGAACCGTCCAAAATCCAGCGTAATGCCCGTTAGCACCGGCGACTGGATGAGTTTTCTGAACTTTTGCGCCTTTTCAGGTGCCTCTTGAGGTTTGGTTATGACGAAGGGTTCCCCCATGCCGACCCTTGCCATGCCTTCGATGAGATGGCGGTTCACGGATGACCCGATCCCGAAGGTAAACATGTTGGCATTGCCGAGATTGTGGCGAATCAGGTCAAAGGCCTCCTCTTCCACGGACACATACCCGTCGGTAGCGATCACTATACTCCGTGAGCATCCTTCAGTCTTCGGCAGGGCGAGTGCCCTCTTGAGGGCGGGCAAAATCCTCGTGCCGCCTCCCCCCCGCTCCCTTTCAATTATGGTGATGGCATGGCGGATATTCTCCGGGGTGGCAGGCAGAGACTGGTTTGACATGAGCGATGAACCTCCGGCAAAGAGCAACACATTGAACCTGTCGGTAGGGCGAAGGGCGCCTATGAGGTCTTTGAGGAGCTTCTTGGAGATATCCAGGGGAAAACCATGCATAGAGCCGGATACATCCACGATGAATATATACTCCCTGGGCGGAATCTGGAGTTCACTGACCCGTTTTGGAGGCTGCATCATAAGAAGGAAAAAATTCTCTTTTTCTCCCTCAAAGAGAAGCAATCCGGTTTCAATCCGGCCACCGGCAAGCCGATACTTCAGAATGAAATCGCGGTTCCCGCCGTATTTCTCTGACGGGTCCAGCTTTATGCGAGAGAAGGAAGGCCCATCATAGGTGATATGGACCTTATGGGAGGAGCAGGCCAACTCCTGGATGGGGAGGCCTGAGGAGAGATTCACGGCCATGTCAAAGGCATATATCGGCGGCTCTCCCTGATGAAGATAGGGGTTTTCTACCCAGTTCTCCTTTGGGTTGGCATCGTCGGTTGTTTGCTTGGAATAGCGCGGCCCGACCACCGTGGGATAGACGAACTCATAGACGGCGCCGGTGGGCACCAGCAGTTCGGTGTAATTGAGCTCCACCTTTATGACATCCAAGGGGAGGATGTTAGCCACGTTCATCTGGAACACATTGGGCCTGTGCTGCTCCAACAGGGATGCACTCTTGCCCGTCTGTTTTGCATCCTCGTATTGACGGCGTGCATCCTCGCGCCTGGCAATCTTGGCTGTAATGGTTCGCTCTCCTATCGTCATCTTCATCCCATACACGGCTGCCCTCGTGGATGCAGGAAAGACGTATATGGCCTCCAGCGGGCTTTTGCCTTCATTCTTATAGACCTGGGTCACCACCACATCAGCGATGACACCCGAGATATTTACCTGCACGGAAGTGGATTTCAGCGGGAGCTGATCCACTTCAGGGTCATCACTCTTCACAAGAAAATAGGGAGATAGTGTTTTCTCCCCGTCTGTTTCCGGATGCGCATAGGCTCCAAAACCGGATAGAAGAAACCCTGCAAATACCATTGCCGCTACTATTTTTGTTACGGTTCTCATTTCCTTTCCCTCCTTGTCTGATTGTTCGCTTTTGACACCTTAGACAAGGAGGAGCGGCAAAAAGTTCCAAAAAGATTTAGGGTGGTACGCCCGGTCCTTTCCTAGCCGGAGGACGCCCGGGAAGGGATTCAGGAAATGGGCACGGCCTCGAAAAAACCGGGTTGGTCACCATGCCCAAGGGGAGAATCTTTGGGACTGTTTACCGTGAAGAAGAGAGGAGCCGTATTCGAACCGGAAGATCCCCTTGCTCGTTCCCGGTTACGCTCCCGGGTGCAATTTTGAGCTCCCCCAGCTCTTGTAGCCGGCTATAAAAGGCAGTGAATTGTTCTGCAGGAATTTCGGCATGAATGGATTCCGGCCTGTTGGAGGCTTTTGCATATTCTATGGACACTACCGTTCCCCCTGCAAGCTCTACAACCCTGGTCAATTGTGGAAGAAAATCATCATCCCTTTGATCCATTTCCGGCTGGGCGCTTGGCGCAGCCTCTCTCTTTGCCGGCGATCTTCCCATTTTCTCTTTTGGCGCTGGCGCAGCTTCCATGGCCGCGCCCGGCGCATGAGTTTCTGGAGGTAGCGCTCTTTTCATGACAAGGACCAATTCGATGGGCTCTTTTTGTTCCGGAGGCTGCTCCGCCGTTGCCGTTTTATACGTACGTTGGGGCTTGGAGGCTTCATCTTTCAGGCCTTTCCCCAAACTGTCCAGTGCGCCTTTTTCAGCAACCACCTCCTGTTTGAGGCCGACGGGGGCTTCTGCCATTCTATAGTGGTCTTGTTGAACATGTAAGAGAGAAAAAACAAGAATTGCCATAGCCGCCGCACCTGCAAATTCCAGAGGGATCTTTAGCCGCATGGGGACGAACAAGGAGCGCAGGATCTTTGAGAACCAGGAGCGCCGTTCCATACGTTCATGCAGCTCCTTAAGGAAATCTCTTGGAGGCGCAACGGATTCCAGGGAACCCAGTTCATTGACCAGGGTCTTCAATGAAGCGAGCTCTTGTCGGCAGTCCTTGCAGGTGGAAAGATGTTCATCCACAAGGGCCTTGGTCTTTACGTCCAGCACCCCATCCACGTATTCAGATAAAAGCTCCTTGATTTCGCTACAGTTCATGTTATATCATGCTCCTTAGCTTGTTTCTGAGGTCCAGCCTTGCCCTGGCAAGCCTTGACTTTACCGTGCCGGCCTTGACACCGGTTATCTCAACAATTTCCTCATAAGAGAACCCTTCAATATCACGGAGGGTGACCACCACCTTTTGTTCCGGAGGCAGTGCGTTGATGGCCTCCTGAATAACCCTCATCCTCTCTTTTTTCTCAAGCTGCATCGCAGGGGAATGGGTCTCGTCCTGAATCCCCATTGCGGGGCTGCTAAGGTCCAGTGAGGCCGGATTATCCAGAGGGACCATCTTCTTTTTCCGTCTGTACTCCGCGGACTTGAGTTTGTTCTTGGAGGTATTGACGGCGATCCGATAAAGCCATGTAGAAAAAGCGGATTCTAATCTGAATTTTTTCAGAGATCGATAGGCCTTTATGAAGGTCTCCTGGGCGGAATCATTCGCCTCCTGGTAATCGCCCAGGAACCGGTAGCAAAGATTGAACAGTTTATGGTGATGTTTGAGGACCAGCTCATCAAACGCGGCTTTATCTCCTCCCTGAAATGCCCTGATCAGTACCGCATCTTCCCTGGGCGAGCGGGCAGAGTTTTTGAAATCTTCATTCATCTAGATTAGACAATTTCTATCCCGAAATGTTCCATCCACAGAACTTCTTGCAGCAACAGGTCGCATCTCAGATCTCTGATTTCAGCATGAACATTGATGGGGACTTTGGGTCTCAACAACGTATAAACGTGTTTTAGAGTCGATGTCCTTCTTCCTATGAGCCATATTGCTACGCTAGGTCAAAAGACATTCGGGACAATCTCCTGGCCTGTAGGATTTTTATAGATCAAACCCTAATCAATGCTTGATTCACTTGGATTTTCGGAAATCATTCCTCTATCTGCGTGGTTTTACCTCCTGCCCTGGTAATGTAAATGTGGGAGAATTCCGAATCCTCGGTGGCACCGTGCCAGTGTTTTTCACCAGCAGGAAACAGAATAATATCCCCGACGGAAACCACCCGATGCTCCTGTTCAGTTGCCACGATGCCCTTTCCTGCCGTAACAATGAGGATCTGATCGCTCTCATGGACGTGGAACTTGTTTCTGACGCCCCTCCCGAAGTTGACGACGTTCATGGTATAGTCCCAGCCTTCGGGGATCAATTGTTGTGCGGTTACCTCTTCGCTGGTGAAGAGCGGGCTTACCCTGGGAATCTTCGGAACATCATCCATGCTCACGACATGCATTTTGACCTCCTACACTACTTTTAATTGATTTTAAAAAAGAGTGGCCCATGGGACTCTTAACTTAATAGAATTCCAAAACATAGCCGCAATTCTGATAGCCTATAAAATACCAGATACCTTGGCAAGATCAAAGCCTTTGAATTCATCGGATATTTACCTGTAAGCCTATGCTATCATAGGTCTACCTCCTGATGACCTACAACATTCAACCACATCAAAGAAAATAGGGAAACCATGAAAGTTTCACAGGCCGTAGCATTGTGTCTGGAGTACCAAAGAGTAGAATTCCAAGAAAAGTAACGTTATAGACGGTACTAGGGATGGTTGTATTTTCCTTCTGTTACTCCTTTATTCTGTCTACCCTATGGATTGCCTCAATTTTAATCTTCTTCCCGATAGCGGGATTCATCGGCTTTCGGAAAAATTTCGGCCCGAGGCTTGAATATCTTCGAAAACGACTTACCATATGCGGTGAGCATAAAGAGCGCTATTCCGTTCAGATAAAACCCGTGAGAAGTGATACCGTGGAGAAGAAAGATGCCTATCTATGAGTTTAGATGTAACAGGTGCGGCACCACCTTTGAGCATTTGATTTTTTCCTCGCATGAGGAAGAAACGGTACATTGTCCTTCCTGCGGTGAAAGGGATACCTCCAGGCTTATGTCCTCGTTTTCCTGTGGCTCAAGCGGCATGGGAGGATCATCGGCCTGCTCTCCATCTCCAGGGGGATTTTCCTGAGCCGCATGATCTTCACGGCCGTGTGCTGTGAGCGATGCGCTTCCAAGACGGCGTCAGGGGAGGTCCCGGTTTCATGGAGGGAATACAGACGAAGGGTAAACAGATGAGCATATGGTGGTTTATTATAATCCTGGGAATATGGATTTTGCTTCAGGCCTATCTCCTGCCGAAATTGGGGATCTCGACGTGACTGAGAAAGAGTTGCCAGGTGGGCAATCAAAAGCAGAACATCACAGGAGTCAATAAAAAGGCGCCTCCTCGATGAGCGTTCCCGAATAAGGAAGCACGGGGACTGCCGGGACCCCGATCTTTCCTTGATTCGTTACGAAACCTCGCTCATATCTCGCCCTGATAGATCTATTCCCTAGGGTAACGTCAAAATTAGGGGCATACTGAGAAAACAATGAGTCATCTTTTTCGTAACTGCTCGGGTAGCCACAAAGGCACCAAGACCCGCCTGCCTCGCCTGCGCGAGAGCAATGGCGGGCAGGCACAAAGGATAAATATGAGTTTATCAACCTTGATGGTTTCGTAAAAAGTCTCAATAGCATGTCATTTCGAGCGAAGCGAGAAATCTTATCAATATAACATGCTGAAAATACAAGATTTCTCCTTGCAGTCGAAATGACAGATTCAACGAATACGACTTTTTACGAGTTTGACAACCTTATCTGACAATAAACAAGACATTCCAATAACACAGGAGATAATGTACCCCCATAAAAAAGGGTATTAAAAGAATAATTCTCTAATCTTAGTGCCTTAGTGGCTGAATAGTTACTCTTTTTCTATGACATGGCCCTGATCGATTCCACCCATACATAATGACAAACGCTCGGAAGGTGCTATAATGCGTTGCTCGATACTCCTTGCATAGATGACCCCATACGTGAGAAGAGGCTGGGCTTGGCAGGGAGGGGATTGCGAGTGTTTTTCATTGCTCGGGCTGCGATGGTCATGAGAAGGGATTGGGTTTTCTGGGCTACGAGGTTCACAGCGAGGATCGCGCTGGCGCCCTTCTTTCGCCTGGAGATACGAGGGACGGAACA
>Ga0315549_1004522_pt1 | contig 11679 bp, 6 predicted proteins | sample SalMarSW160200MG_FD_203101 | JGI IMG/M metagenome (GOLD analysis project Ga0315549, IMG submission 203101) | Salt marsh sediment microbial communities from the Plum Island Ecosystem LTER, Massachusetts, United States - Salt Marsh Sediment SW1601-200 ... | reverse complement strand
ACTAGCAGGGCATGCGGATAAATCTCCTGAAGCCGCCTAATCCGCTCTTCGGAGGTTAGTCTATCCACGCTAGGAAGGCGACGAAACTCACTACCCATTATGTCCTAAAATATTCTACTATATCTAGCCCTGCTTTCAAAGTTGCCTCCCCTGTCCTCAACTTAGCACAAGCTTATAAATCGGTGCAGGCCAATAAACGACAACTTTGCTTTCTTGAGACTGAGAATGCTACAATGCCAAATGAAGCTGGCAGCTGATCCCCGGTTTCAATAACGGAGGAGTTATATGGATAGGAGGATGGATCCTCGCCTAACCGAAAGTGTTCGTGGGGCTGGTTGAGCTTCCAAGTTAGGTCCGGGAGACCTAGATAAAGCTTTATGTGATTTGCCCTTAATACCTAACCCGAAGGTAATTCGTGGCATGGCAAGTCTAGACGATGCTGGCGTTTACCAGTTAACTAATGATCTGGCTATCATCCAGACCATCGATTTCTTCACGCCCATAGTTGATGACCCCTATACCTTTGGTCAGATTGCCTCAGCCAACGCATTGAGTGATGTCTATGCTATGGGCGGTAAGCCGCTCACGGCTATGAATGTTGTTTGCTTTCCGACAAAGTCCCTAAATATCTCGGTCTTGAAGGATATCCTCAGGGGTGGGCTGGATAAGATGCGTGAAGCAAGAGTGACACTGGTCGGCGGACATAGCATAGACGATGTAGAGTTAAAATATGGACTTTCGGTTATGGGTACGGTGCATCCCAAACGTTTGGTGACCAATTCTGGAGCCAAGGTTAGGGACAAGATAATCCTTACCAAACCTCTAGGAACTGGAATCATAAGCACTGCTTTAAAAGCAGGAATGGTTGACGAAGAAACAATAGCGAAGCTTACAAAGTGCATGTCAACATTAAATGACAAAGCCTCAGAACTGATGCAGGAAGTAGGGGCTCATGCCTGCACTGACATAACCGGTTTCGGTCTCCTCGGCCATGCTTGCCAAGTTGCCAAGAATAGCCAAGTAGGTATTAATATCTATCACGCTTCGCTTCTTTTCTTACCGAAAGCAGAGGAGTTTGCCAAGCAGGGATTTTGCCCGGGTGGTTTACACCGGAATAGAGAGTTCTACTCCGCTGCAGTAATAATTGCCAACAAGGTGCCCAGCCATATACAAGACATCCTCTTTGATGCTCAGACCTCCGGGGGGTTGCTAATCTGTTTAGCTCCTGGGAAAGCTGAACTGCTACTAGACAGGTTGCGACAGGCGGGGGTGGAAGATGCAGCTATCATTGGAGAGGTGGTCAGCGAACCAAGTGGAGTGATTACTGTAAAGTAAGAAGCACCAGGCACCATTAGTTATAAAACCTCTATCCTATATCTATCTGTTGGGGTTCAGCGAAAATGGCACAGTTTAGGGTCTAGAATTAATAGGCAAAGAAAGAATGACCATATTTCTGAACTCCCACGCCCTGGACGAAGTCCAGAGAATATGCTCAAAGATCGCCATACTGCAGAGAGGGGCTAGTCAAGGCATATGACACTACAGAGAATCTACGGAGCAAATAAACTTGCCGCCAATATAGATATAGAGAAATTATGCTGCTAGTGTGCTATAATTAACACAAAGAGACAAAAAAGCATGAGAGCAAAACTGGTCAAAATTGCCTTGCCATGGTCAGTGTTTGCCATGGTGTTACTGCTGATCATGACAGTGATACTAACAGCAAAGCCGGTCGAGGCTGGCTGACCAGGTGCTAGTTTTAGGCTGACCGTGGATGTCAGCCCAAGCGGTGCTGGTACTGTCAAGGGGGATCAGACTGCTCAGTCCTCCTACCCTGTTACCTTTACCTTTAGAAATGGCACCTCCGTTAGTCTTGAGGCAATACCCGCCCCCGGTTATCAGTTCAACAACTGGAGTGGAGACCTATCAGGTACCACTAACCCCGCCACTATAGCGATAGACTGCACTAAGAAGATCACCGCCAACTTCTCTTGGATAATGCATACCCTGACCATCCAGGTCAGTGGTAGTGGCTTTACTACTCCCAAGGCTGGTACCCATAGCTATAGCGAGGGAACTGTGCTTAGTATCACCGCCAGCCCAGATAATGGCTGGCAGTTCGATAACTGGTCTGGTGACGTAGCCGATCCCGAGTCGGCTACTACTACAGTGACTATGGACTCGGATAAGAACTTTACTGCCAACTTCTCTCAGATAATGCATACCCTAACCATCCAGGTCAATGGTAGTGGCTTTACTACTCCCAGGGCCGGTACCCAGAGCTATAACGAGGGAACTGTGGTTAGTATCACTGCCAGCCCAGATGATGGCTGGCAGTTCGATAACTGGTCTGGTGACGTAGCCGATCCCGAGTCGGCTACCACCACAGTGACTATGGACTCGGATAAGAACTTTACCGCCAACTTCTCTCAGGTTAAGCCTAGTTGGTGGCTCATTGGCGGTAGCATTGCTGGCGTCATAATCTTCGGCGTGATTATCTGGTTGGTAGTCAGGAGCCGAATGGCTTAACCTGGCTTGACTCTAGCTATCTGCAGAATCCAACAAAAGCCAAAAAGTGTGATTAGCGAGGGCTATTGACATTATAAGAGAGAATAGCTTATCGTTCATATCAAAAAGGAAGGTTGACCAAATGCAAGCCTATTGTATGTAGTGCAGGAAAAAGGTGGATATTAAGAATCCTAGGGCAATAACGATGAAGAACGGTCGCCCCGCAACCCAAGGTGAATGTCCAGGTTGCGGAATCAAAGTCTTCCGAATTGGCAAATCCTAAACCTAGGGAAAAAGGGCCACATCAAGTGGCCCTTTTTTATTACAGAGAACTAGGTGCTAGCACCTAGCGATAGAAGACAAAAGCACTACAACCGGCTGAACATTCTGGACTTTTGTTTGCTGTCGATAGTTGGCGCTTAAGCTCCGGCATGTTCAAACTTGCTAATATCACTATTCTTTTTTAACGCTTTTGGCAAGGTTTCTCAAGATGCTGAGAATTCCGACAACAGCGTGCTGTACTTCGATAGGCTCTTGGGCCAATACCCTGGCTACATAAGGGTCTAGTATCCCGATACCGGTACCAGTCTCAGTGGTGGGAGCTTGGGGAGATAGATAGCCAGCAAGAGTAAATAGCTCACCTTCATCAAAGCCCAAGGGTTTGGCAATCTTTTCGCAGAATTGAGGCTGAGGGAAAGCGCTGTACCCTCTCTATGCGACCTATGTGTGATGCTGACACGCCCGACTTGGCCACCAGCTCGTGTAGTGTCAGCGGTATCATGCCCCTTCGTTGCTTGAGTATTTTGCCTAGATTATTAGCCAAAAAATGTCCTCCCGTCGGAACCTCATAGCACCCCGGGGGCTAACGCGGTATGACCTTAGTATTCCCTCCTTGCTCCAGCGCCTCACAGTATAAGGATGCACCCCAAGGAGCTGAGCTACATTGCTTGTTGTGAGCATATCCTTAGAGCGGAAGTCAGGCTTTTGTAGCGTAGGTTCCCCTTGGGTAATTCGCCACGCCCGCTGACGACTAATGCCCAATTTGCGCCCGATTTCGGCATAATTTAAGCCAGCCCTTCTCAACTTAACTGCCTGCTCGCGTATGGACCCGCTTAACCTCACCCTAAATGACTGGTTCCTATGCGGCATGCCAACTCCTGCAGTGTCAACATAAAAAAGGTCGTCTAATTTATATTGGGGGAAGGCTTTTATTGCCGCTATGATGAATTTTTCACCGATGGAGCGTTGCCCGTGATATACTCGGTAAATCTGGCTTGCTGATATTCCCATCGCCTCAGCTAGCTGAGGCATATTCTGGTATCTCCCATTGGACAACCGAAAAATCCTGGTTTTGAGTTTCATAACCATAGCCACCGCCACCTTTGACTTCTAAGCATTTAGCACAGGCTACCCGAATAGCCTCAGAATACTGGAAATCTGTCAAATCTTTGTCCAGAATCATTTTTATCTTGTAACACTCATCTAATTTGGGACAATTCTCAGGTTTCACCTTTTAACTCTCTCTTAGGATTCGGTGTGTGTCTCGTTCGCTGCTTCTTTAATTAGTGCGCCTCATCTGCCCTAGCTATCAATTCCAGCCCCTTGGAACAACTCTGATGTAATGCTCAAAGCAGGGAAATCCTAGTTCACCCAAAGATACACTTGGTTTCAATCCCCATTTCCATTTCAAGTTGCTTATCAATTTAGTTATCCCAAAAGCAAAAATCACCCACAGCCCTGCTGTTTCCAGGCTTCTAAATTGTAATATTAGCTTCACCTACCAGATATTGAATGTAACGCCAAATATTTGAGAAGTACCACAGCGAAGCAACCCTAATACCGACCATTGTCGCGTTACCGATTAAATCCCTTATCCTCATCGAGCTTGCTTTGCTATAGTAGCCACGAAGACTCACTTACCCCACGCCCTGCATAGACCAACGGCTCAATATCTTAAACTATTTAGTATGCTCTTCTTCTAAACACCAGGAAGTAAATGAGCAAGCCTACTACTATCACCCCGCCTATAATCCCACCAATTAGAGGCCAATTGGTTGGTGGTTTAGGTGGGGGAACTACCTCAAATGAGTCGGTAAGACCATTAACATCCACGGAATAAGTGCCAACCTCATCCTTTGACGTGGTGAAGTTTACCTGTGTGCTGGCACCGGCAGCCGCTGTTACCTCCTTGGTTTCCTCAACAACGCCGTTTATCTTGAGGGTTACGGTATAGCTGCCAGCCTGTCCGTCGGTATTAGCTACTGAAATGCTAATGGTCACCGTTCCACCAATATCAACCTCAGCCGGGGAGATGCTTAGTGAGCTCGGGGTAAAAGCAGCTGGCGCTGGTGGAACTACCACTTCCATTACCTCAAATGAACCAGTAAGCCCGTTAACATCCACGGAGTAAGTGCCTGCCTCATCCTTGGCTGTGGTGAAGGTTACCCCGGTGCTGGCACCAGCAACCACTGTTACCTCTTTTGTTTCCTCCAAAACGCCATCTATCTTAAGGGTTACAGTGTAGCTGCCAGCTTGCCCACCGGTATTAGCTACCGAGATGCTAATATTGACCGTCTCGTCAATATCAACCTCAGATGGGGAGATTGTCAGTGAGCTAGGTGTAAAAGCAGCTGGCTCCGGTGGAACAGTAAAGCCAATAATGGCGTAGGTAGTGAAATGTTCCATATCGAAAGTAAATTCATTATCTTCAATATCAGGATCACAGCCGATCACTACCCACTCTCTAGTGTCCTCATTGCAGTAGGCTAAACACAAGTCCTCCTCAGCCACTCCTTCGGGGATATCAGCCTCATCATAGCTCCAGGTTACCTCAAATGGCGGGTCAAAGGTCGCCCCGCTGGGTTCAAAGCTGTAGGGTAGCCCAATAATATGTTCACCTTCAAGCGGCGGGCATTCCGGGTTTTCATCAACTGCTATTTCCAGGTCCTCCAGACAATCTCCATCTTCATCCTTGACGATGGTACCGGCAGGGATGGTGATGGTTAAATCGCCATCGTCTGAGGTTGCTCTTATTCTATCTATTAGCTCACAGTCGGCGGTAATGCGGAATGTCGAACTCGTACCAAAAAGATTCCCTCGAATTTCATCATAGGTGGGCGGCAGACCACCTCCACCCCCACCGCCGGCGGGTACTTCAGTATAAGTTGCTGTCAGGTTAAGTTCGGTTACATCCATACTATGCCAGGCTGCGGTCTGGTCAGCCTGGTGACGAGTTGAGTCAGTTGGTCTTTGTACCCAGAAGGTTATGGTGGCCCCATCAGTTATATTGCCTTGAACAGCCAGCTTTGGATCTGACCAGTCTGGCCCGCCATATCTGCCGGGCACTGAAACCGTTATTGGGTTATCCGCAGCACTAACGACTACTTCTCCCCTCGCTTCCACCACGGTGCCTACTGGTGCGTCACTACCATTAATCACTAGTGTGCCGTAGAAGGCGTGTGGTACTGGGGGTGGTCCATCAGCAATAGCGTATGCTGGTGTGAAAAAGCCTATTGCTAACACGAATAGAGCTACCAGAGTAATTCGCTTAAAATTCATAGCTCACCTCTCTATAGGGGGAGCTCCGATCAATCGGAGCTCCCCAAGTCTTTACTTATGGTCTAGGACAATGGTGTACCAGTTTGGCCGTCATATTCATCTGGATTGTCCATGGAGACCAAATAGCCTTTACCTACCAGCATATTTGGAACAGTACCTTCAGGTATTTCAGTGTAAATCCAGCGGGTATAAACCCAGCCTGGCTGATTAAGCGCTGGACTTATCACCTGGGTGTAACCCCAGGGTAAGAGCTCACCCTGGGCATAATAGAGCGTGATGAGAGCTTGATTGACAGGCAGCTCACCAGACTCTTCGAGGAAGGCTGAGCCTGCCAGGTTCCAGCCAGGGTACATGTCTTTAGCCGATGCTGATGGGCCCGGGTTGGGGTATATGGGCACTGTGCCAGCCGCGTTCATCTTTACATATATAGCATCACACGGCAGCATTACATAGTCATCTAGTGCCTGAATCCATTCGACGGTCACACCGTCGTTGTGTAGATACCAGGCTATCTCTATGTCAAGCCCGCCCATAGTCGCCAGGTCACCTAACGTATTATCATCTGGGCCGACATCTATCGGCACAGAGAACGTATTCCAACCAGTGGCTAACTCTATAGACGGCACGGGTGGTACGGGTGGCGGGCCTTCCAGGGTATCAAACCACAGCTCGACTCCATAGATAGTGCCACCATCGGCTTTAGCCTGGAAGTAATAGCGGGTATTTGGTGTCAAACCATCTATCTCATCACTGAAGGGACCGGTTACATCCATTGCCTGAGCATCGGTCTCCTGATCAAGAGCACCGGAGGTAGTACCCCACATAAAGGAAACATCCACATCTGGAGGACAGCCCAAATCGTCTAAACTACCGTTCAAAGTAGCTGAAACATCAGTTACAACTGTTGCCGCCAGGGTGGTTACCGCCGGGTCGGCCAGGTTCGCCGCGTCAGGTGTTGGTGTGGTGAACACAGTGAAGTCTACGTTATCGACATCAGTGTCTGAGCCATTCGGACACCTACCCGTTGACTCGTCTTCACTTGGTGCCGGTGCATTATCGGTGGTATTGCCATCATCATAAGCTCCGTAGGCTACTTTGTCGACCTCTCCACCAGTGGGTTCTCTAAGTATGATTATGTCACTGGGATCCAGAGGGAAGAAGAAATCAATTCCCTGCTGAAGCACCAGGTAGCCATTTGCCGGGATGGATAAACCATCCAGCGCATCAGGTATTCCGGTTTCACACTCTATCGTCCACCCGGTGAGGTCCGTAACATCAGCTTCCAGACTGAAAAGCTCTATCCACTCCGTTTCTTGAACTACACCTGGTTCTGAAACAAACTCATTAATTACTATTCCTTCACCGGCAACAGTAGTAAGTTCGATTTCGTCGTATATGGTGTATTCTGAAACGGAGTTGTTTCCGGCACTGTCAAGAAACTCGACATAGACCGTCTTAACGCCGTCGCCTGCGGTTAGGGTCCAGGGACTGGTTGCCGCTACCGGCTTCCACGGGTCAGACCAGTCTATATTGTCGTTGCTGAAGTGCATGGAAACCACATCGCAACCCCCCAAATCATCCCAGGTCAGGTAAAGGGTAACATTGCGGCTGGTGGTGGAGGCAGCTCCATCGTTGATAGAGATAGTTCCGTTGGGGTCGGTCGTGTCAAGGGTTATTTCGTCGTATATGGTGTAGTCTGAGTTGGAGTTATTCCCGGCGCTGTCAAGAAACTCGACATAGACCGTCTTAACGCCGTCGCCTGCGGTTAGGGTCCAGGGACTGGTTAACGCCACCGGCTTCCACGGGTCAGACCAGTCTATATCGTCGTTGCTGAAGTGCATGGAAACCACGTCGCAACCCCCCAAATCATCCCAGGTAAGGTTAAGGGTGACATTGGCGCTATTGGTGCATTCAGTATCACCTATCGCGATAGTTCCGTTGGGGTCGGTCGTGTCAAGGGTTATTTCGTCGTATATGGTGTAGTCTGAGTTGGAGTTATTCTCGGCGCCGTCAAGAAACTCGACATAGACCGTCTTAACGCCGTCGCCTGCGGTTAGGGTCCAGGGACTGGTTAACGCCACCGGCTTCCACGGGTCAGACCAGTCTATATCGTCGTTGCTGAAACGCATGGAATCAACACCGCAGCTAATAATGCCATCGTCCCAGGTGAGGTTAAGGGTGACATTGGGGTTATTGGTACAATCTGTATCCCCTATTGTGATAGTACCGTCGGGATCAAACTCATCCGTTACCTCTAGGTCAAACCGGTCACTACCACCGTACTCAAAGCCCGGGCCTCCCTCATCAGGATCATCACCAAAGATTCCAGCTAAGATGCCTTCTACATAGAGCCTCATTTCGTCGCCGGGGTCACCCCCGTTCTTGTCAGGTGGCACAGCTGTGTTATAAGGCACCTCGAAATCATACCAGGCGACACCACCTATCAATTGAACCAGGGTTGAGGCATACTCTACCCATTGAGCCAGATTTGGATCGAACATCTCCGCTGAAACCAGGGCATTTTCTTGAACGTATAAACCGCAAGGCTCAACGGTGACTTCACCGAATAACCGGTGAGGTAACTGAGGTACCTGGCCTACGGCCGGCACTGCTATCAGGCCAAATATGAGCCCGAGAGCTAGCAGGAGCCCGAGGGCTCCTGCTAGCTTCCCTGTACCTTGCTTCTTTATCCTCCTTATCCAATCTTTCATAATATCCATCCTTCTGCCGCTTGAACGCTCAGCATTATGGGAATATCTTGCCTGATTCTAGTACGGCGATATAGTAAGCAAGGCCTGGTTCAAGCATCATATTTCCTGGCGTACCGACGACGAAGTACTCCCCTTCATCATATCCGTAGATGATGGTGTACTTGCCGGCTATGCCTGCCAGGTAGGTATCGGGTGATTGTGGTATGGTTGACTTGAAGCCAATGGCATTCCAGTAGCCACCGGAGCCACCAACCACATCGTAGACTGCTGGTGTAGCTGGTGGGTCAGGCTGCACTTGGCCGTCAATGAGAATCGTATTACCAGCAGTAATCATCTCGATCCAGAAACCAACACCGTCGTTCATTTCGAGGAGGGTGTTCGTTATAGAATCTGGGTCATACGAATCCCACTGATCTTCAGGTAGGAGAGCCAGAGGATCGTAGTTACCCCACACCGATTCAAGGTTAGTGGTGAGTGGGTCTAAGTCAGCCAGCACAACCTCGGTGGTTGGATCAAAAGGTATCAGTGGCCAGGATACGAAGTTCCAGCCACTCTCCAGTTGGGTAGCCAGGCTGCGATTTATTATCGCTGAGTCAGTGTCGTTGCGCGGGTTACCGTCGGCTTGGTTACAGCTGACGGTTGCCGTGTTGATAAACTCGGTCTCGGCTGTAACACTGGCTGTAAGCGTCAAGGAGGCGCTGGCTCCAACTGTCAGGTTACCTACTGTCCAGACACCGGTTGCATCGTCGTAGCTGCCCTGAGTAGGATCATCGGCGACATAGGTGACTACCGTATCCCAGAGGTCATCGGTTACTTCCACTCCGGTGGCTTCACCGGGACCATAGTTGGTTACCATGATGGTGTAATCTATGGTCGCACCCGTCTCTGGGTTGGGTTCGTCAACTGTCTTGATGATACCCAGGTCAAGACCCTCGCCGGGCAGTTGCTTAACGGTGACGTTGGCATCCTCGATGAATTTGGCCTCAATTGGCCTCAGGGCTTCCTGAGCCATGGTGCTGCAGTATGTGCCGTCAAGGAAGGTCATCACGTCAAGGCCTTCCCAGCACGTTAATGAAACCCCGGCTCCGTTAAGACCACCGTTTATAATCTGCAGCAGTCCAGCTGACGCACACCAGCATCCACAGCCTCCACCTGGGAATTCGTCCATCATGCTGTCCATGTTCAACTGGCCGACAAAGATCATTACATCTTTATCTACTCCCTGCAGGTTAAACCACTCCAGCAAATCCAGTAAGTCGAAGCATCCAGCGTCTAAGGCACTCTCTATTAAGCTGACGTGGCTGGCGAAGCTGGTATAGTCCATGTCGGGAATAACCGCTCCCATGGCTGTCAGAGTACCCATATCCTCACCGTTGAATGATACGGGGACAGTGAGGTTGAATGGGCCAATTAAGCCGCTGGCTTCACCAATAAGTATCGTGGCCATCACGCCGGAAGCAGGATCTCCATCTAGATTGGCGTAAACACCACCACCAGTCTGAGCCATGATGGAACCGCCGGCTTCAATGATGAAGTTGCCGGTGCTCTGGCATACCTGCTTCTTGTGCCAGCCGTTCTCATCGTAGCCGTCGGCGTTTATGTTGATGGTGCTCTCGCAGGCTTCCTTGCAATGCAGGTTCCAGACGCCTTCATAGGGCTCACCCTGGCCGTGACCGGGTATGGTCCCGATGTACGTGGTATAGCCGCTGCCTATGCCCTCAACCGGGCGGGCACTCCCCTCAGGGGTGACCGACAGCATAGCATCAACCTCGGTGGCATCAGCTTCGCCGGTGTTGGTTACTGTGTAGTAGACGTCAAAGTTTTCGCAGACACTTATAGTGGTACCCGGTTCAACACGGTCGATAACTATATCGAGGTGAGCGGCCGGATACTGCCACAGCAGCAGCGGGAATGAGAAGGCTTCGAACGGTGGGCAGCAGGGTGCGGTTACGAATCCGGTTTCGGCAACTGCCCAGGCATCGATAGTCATCAGCCCGCTCTTGTTGCACTCTAACGTAAAGGTTACATTCCTGACTTCGCCACCAGCGAGCTCGATTGGTGTAACCGGGCCGTCCAGAATAGTGACATCCATATCAGGATGCAGGAGTAAGCCGATGTCAGTGACGGTTACCGGGTATACCTCGGAATATGACCAGTCGGTTTTGTTGGCGATAGCTACGGTTACGGCAAACTCCTGGCCGGTGCCAACAAAGGTATCAAGATTCTCCGGAGAGATTATCTCTATCGTTATCTCCGGTTTTGGTTGCTGGTGTATGGTGGGATTGTTGAGCGATTGTATTACCAGGTGTGGAACCGGATCAAGATCATCAGGCGTCTCGGTGGCAACACAACTATCATCAGGCTCCTCACACTCAAAAATCGAGCCCTCCGGTGTCCGATCGTCGTCAGTGGTGACACAGACGTCGAAGGTAACATCGCCCGGCTTGGTGCACTCCACCTGCCAGGTCATCTCGTAGCTCGTGCATTCGAAGCAGTCCAGGCAGGGAGCTACCACGTCCCAGGCATCCACTCCACACTCGGGAGGAGGAGGGCTCGGACAGCCTGAGTCTATCTCCACCAGGTCAGGCAGCATCCTCGTGAGGCCGTCTTCAACCTCAACCATGCCCGGGCCTGTCCAGGACAGGTAGAACTTCACGTCCTCGAAGTTGCAGTTGCCGCAGTTGGTCAGTTTGGCCTTAACGGCAAACTCGTCACCGGTGCAGATGTCCGTGCATTCCACCGGGTTGATGATTTCCACCTGGATATCACACTGCTCAACATAGAGCGGGCAGTCCAGTTCTATGTTGTCACCGGGGATTAGCTCACAGGTGTTCTCATCATAACCTTCAAGTCCGTAAAGCTGGAACGTAACCGTCCCTTCGCCCGTGCAGTGACAGGGTAT
>Ga0315549_1004517_pt1 | contig 11688 bp, 12 predicted proteins | sample SalMarSW160200MG_FD_203101 | JGI IMG/M metagenome (GOLD analysis project Ga0315549, IMG submission 203101) | Salt marsh sediment microbial communities from the Plum Island Ecosystem LTER, Massachusetts, United States - Salt Marsh Sediment SW1601-200 ... | reverse complement strand
AATTCCTACATTTTCGTGGTAAACGCCTTTTTTGACATAGATTGTATCACCTTCAACAGCAACGTCAATAGCCTCTTGAATAGTAGTGTATTCATCTGGAACAACAATCGTCTTAGGCTCTGCTTTCACCATTCCAATTTGTGGAAGAGAAGCAAAAACAACAGAAAGAATCAGCAACATAACAAAGGCAGAGACAGATTTTCTCACTTTTCCCTCATCCTTGATTCTTGGATAGTCTTCTTCTATAAAGCACGATTATCGCAACTGTTACACTTAGCAAGATAAGTAGGAGTATCCATGATGGAAACTCTGGAATTACTTGAATGGGTTCCATAAGGGGGTAATGGTCTATGTTGTATTCGTTTATGAAGAATGGTGTATTCCAAATGTCTGAGTCATCAACTTCTGTTGCATTGGGATATCTGGTGGTGTAGTCACTCCAGTAGTTTCCTTCTTCACCATTGTCCCACTTGTTAGATTCGGGTCCAAAATACCATTGATTGGACACCTGAAGTCCTTCAGACACTTGATTGTTGATGAAGTTGTTGCGGTAAATGACATTATTGTTCCGAGAGCTATTGGAACTGCTAATCATTATGCCCCACCCGTTGTTTTCGGTAATTGCATTTCCGAATATCTGGTTTCCGCCTCCGTAATTGATGTAAATGCCCCAACCATTTTTGGAAATGATATTGTTTGAAACAATATTTTCTGATGCGTTAACCATTCGTATGCCATAGGGGGAATTCGCTGTTATATTGTTCAAATCAACTTTGTTATTCTCAGAATAATACAGTTCAATGCCGTTATTGTTGTTTATTATCTGGTTATCAATTATAGAGTTGTTGTGAGAACCTACAGCGTGATACCCTCCATGGTTATTGGTTATGGTGGTTTTTGTTATGGTTACGTTGGACGACAACTCTACAGAGATGCCGTAGAGAAAATTATGAACTGTTACGTTAGTTATCGTAACGTTATTTTGTCCATCCACCACAATACCATCTTCTGACGTCATAGCAGTCGGTTTTTCAAGATGCTCAAGACAGTATCCTGCCCCATCAATAACTATATTATCTCTCTCAATTATGATACCATCAACACCAGAAACATCAATGCTGACATTTCCCAAAAAGATGTAGACATTTCCGTCACGTTGAATCTTATCCGTTCCCTCAACGGTTCCATCGGCTCTGATGTAAATTGTGCTTTCTGCTTTCACTACTCCAATTTGTGGAAGAGAAACCAGAACAAAAGAAAGAAACAGCAATAGAACAAGCATAGAAGCAGATTTTTTCACTAATTCCTTCTCCCCCGATCATGTTTGTGTAGGCTACGTCTGTAAATGACCGCTACCGCCATGACTGCAACTAGCATAATCAGTAGGGGCGTCCATGAGGGAAACTTTGGGATTGCATCTGTTCCAATTATTTCTATGGTTTTGGTGCCGTGGTTGTAGGTGAAGTATATGTATGCGTTGTTTGCGTCTTCGTTGATGGTGGGTATCATGGATTCTCCATTTATTAGGACATTCCAGCCGTTTTGAGAATCCAAAAATCCCTTTGGAATTATTACCCTGCAGAAACCACTGGTGACATTTTCTCCTGTTACATTAAAGCGTATGAACGTCCCTTCAAGCGGATTAAAATAAAAGTCTGAAAGGGTAGAGTTGCTGATGCAGTTAACATAGTATTGTTTCCACTCCCACACTCCAGCGTCAAAAAAGATTATTGGATTTGCAAGAGGATATATGTCAGTATTATTTTCATATAACATGAAAGGAGTATCAATTATTCCATCGCGTCCTGTTAGGTTTTGGTTTTCCCCACTTTTTAGGTCAACGCCAGTAAGATTGCTCCAATAATTGCCTCCGATGGGATAGGGTTGATTCCAATTGTGATTTGATGAAGGAAGCAACCAAGGGAAAGAGAGAACATTTTCAGCGGTGTCGTAATAATGTTTGGTATTGTCGATGAAATTATTGTTGTAAATGGTGTTATTGTTTGCCCAATCTAGGTATATTCCATTTTTATTGTTTGATATTATGTTTCTAAAGATGCTGTTACCTGAAGGTCCAGAAAGGCTGATACCTTGACTGTTGTTCGATATGGTATTCCAATAAACATTGTTACCTGTTGAGTAGTAGATTCCTACGCCAACTACATTTCCAGTTAAGTAATTTGCTATAATGCTGTTGTTAGAACCTCTCCATACTTTAATTCCAACATCGCTGTTTTCTATCTGGTTTTGGCATATCAGCGAGTCTGTGGTGAAAGCAACTAATATATCTGAAACATCTTGAAGATTACGTACCGTAACATTTGTACAATTCACCAAACCCACGTAACCAGCGTTGGAAGGAACAGTTTTGTCTTGTTGGTTTATCCAGTAATACATAGGTTTGCTATTGATGGTATTTGATGTGTCAATATCGTTAATTAAGTATGGAATTTCACGAGAAGAATCATAGTAATCGTGTTCAATGCGGAAGTGATGTTCATTGTTAACCATTTGGTTATTTCTAAGCGTATTATAAGTAGATGTCGTGAACAGGATGGCTTGATTACAGTTTGTTATCGTATTTCCGGTAATAGTGTTGTTGTTTGAGGATGCGGTGAATTCTATGCCCACCGAGGAACCGGTTATGTAGTTTTCAGATATGATATTGGATTCTTTTGAATCAAAGAATTCAATGCCATTTTCGGTGTTGTTCGCTATTTGGTTTTCGTTAATAACTATCTCGGTGGATTCCCAGACCGTGACCCCCACTCCATTCTCTGTAAAAATATTTTGGGTAATGTTGACATTGGAGGAAATGCGGATTCTTATGCCACTTTTGTTGTTTGACAAACTGCAATTTTTTATTTCTGAATTTTTGGTATTAATGAGGACTACTCCTTCTTTGTTGTTTGTGAGAGTTAGGTTTTGTACCTCAATATTTGTACAGTTTATTAGAATCACGCATCCAGCGTCCAAGGGCACAGTGCTGTCGTGTTGATTAGTCCAGTAATAGATTGGTTTGCCATCCACTGTGTTAGATGTGTCAACAGCGTTGAAGCTGGGTTGAGGTGTAATACAAAAATTGTAGTTATTATCTTTCATTTGGTTGTTTTTGAGCACATTATCTGTGCCCGAGAGGTAAATGCCGTCGCCATTGTTTGTTACATTGTTTCCTGTTATTGTGCTGTTGGAAGTTCCTCTTGCATAGATGCCTCGGGAGTTTCCATTTATGTCATTGTCAACGATTATGTTGTTATCTGAAGTGAAATGGAAATAGATGCCGTATTCGAAATTACTTATTTCCATATTCTTAATGGTCACTCCACTGCTGTCCAGTTTTATTCCATACTTAGTGTTGTTTCCTTGAAGCAAGTAACCTGTGCCATCAATAACTACATTTTCACGCTCTACAGTTATGCTGTCATAAATATTGTCCGTAAAACTATAGACATTCCCAACGCGCTGAATCTTATCCGTTCCATCAACGCTTCCGTCAGCTCTAATGTAAATTGTGTCTTCTGCTTTCACTACTCCAATTTGTGGAAGAGAAAGGACTGCAAAACATAGAACCAGTACTAGAATGAGAATTGCCCTTTTATCTCCCAACATGGGCACCACTAATATCTCAGGTAATTGAACTGAAAAGGGTTTTTGTCAAGAAACCTTGATCTATCACATAATACGTTAGTCAATTTTTCTTGACAAACGTTAATTTCAGCTTCTCATCTTTTGCCTCTTATGATTTTCCGCCTTTTTCACGGTTAGAAACTTGCAGAGGCTCATACATGAGAATGAAGGCTTTAATTTTTGGTTCTGGATGTTTAAGTTCACCGAAAATCTTGTTTACCGAAATCTTATTCCAATGACTGCAACTAGGGAACTTCATTACAGACTCTTGTCCCTCTGATTCGGATTCTTTTTTGAGAGTTCCAATAAGAACTCGTGATTCATAAAATCTATTTATCCAATAGTTTAAGACAGAGTGGACAACGCTACTGGATGCAGACATGAACATAAATCAAAAAACAGCGAAGATACCGTTTTGGGTTTTGTATGGACTAGTAGCAGGCATCACCCTTTTCGATCTCATTTTCACATATACTTTCTTGAGCAATAATCCTGAGGCACATGAAGGCAACCCTATACAGGCTTACATTGCCAACATAATTGGTCTAGAATATTTTCTTTTTCTGATACCGATATCTCTTCTTGCCCTTTATGGAGTAATTAAATTGGGAGCATGGGCAATTAAACGCTTGGATAAACGTACCGAAATAAACGGCGAAAACTACATGGCAGTTATTCTTTTCTTGTTGACAGTTCCAAATGTTTTACTAAACGAGATAACCATTATTTTGTTTGGAAAACAATTGCATGGATTAAGTTTTGATCCCGCCTTGATATTAGCAATAGTTCTTACTACGAGTTACATTGTATTGACAGAAATGGCGGATCGTAGATTTAAGAAGAAGCAAATAGGAATAGCGAATTAAAACGGCGATCTAAACCCTCTTTTTCATCTAAGACTGATGTTTCTTCCCAAGTCTAATTGTTTTTTTTGGTTCAGCTTTAACTTTTTCCGCCTTTTTCACATTTTTATTTTTAATTGCTCATTGTTAAATTAAGATTTGAGGTCATATCTCACAAACGAAAAATTAAGCAACCAAAAATCATAAAACAATTTTAGATGTATATAATATTTTGTTCGGGGGAATGAATAATGAATTTGTTTAAGATTATAGCTTGGATTCCCATATTGGTGTTAGCATTTTTTGTGTCAGTAGTTTATGTTCCTGTGTTCTTTGAACATGAACCTTTACTTCCTTATCCTGATTCACTAAACTTATTTTTGACTGTAGCAATCACATCGTTTGCCTTTGTGGAAGGATACTCCACTTACAAGCAAGTTGTATTGTCGGAAGATAGAAACTCAATTGAAGACGCAAAAAACGAGCTTGAAAAGGCATATGGTCCACTATATTCTTGGTTAAACGTTCATCAAATAATAAAGGAATTGAATGGCATCCAAGTGTTTGAAGAGGATAAAAAAAGTTTGGACAAAATATTTGCCACATACCCATTTATGTTTCCTTCAGAAATCTATGGCATGTGGCGAAAAAAAATCCAAAACATTGAATGTAAGATGCCAAAACATATAGATGCGGGAATTACTAACGACCGACATACTTTTCGAACTGTTCATTATTGTCTGATTCCATTGGACTTTGGTGAAATAATCAATAAAGAATATGAACGTAGAGTTGAAAGATATAACAAATTATTAAAAAAATAACGAAAACTGATACATAGAAAGCACTTTATGAGCTAAAAAAAGCTATGAAGAAAAGCCAAAAGTTAAGAAGTGAAAGACTGACATTCTTGTGAGGGGAATTTATGACTGATGATACGCTTGAAACATTCAAGAAACATTGGTTAGAAGAAATCTCCAAAATAGAGAACCGAGCTATTGATTATCGAGGTTACTTAACAATACATAGAAGTTTTCTGATTGAAAAAATGTATGTTAGAAACCGATTAACGAAAGAGGAAACTTCTAAAGCAAGAATTGAACTGGAAATGCTAGAATCTAAACTTAGAGTTGCTTTAGAAACCGCTCGTTGTAGATATTCCTTACAAAGTCGGGGTTTGTGGGTTAGGATTGCTGAAAGCGTTGCAGGAATAGCACATAGAACCTCAAAAGATATTATCAACCTAGAATCTAGGACAAGATAGTTTACATTGAAGAAAACGGTAAGCTATACATTCAAAAAGCCTAGTTCTTTCGTGGTCTTCCATTAAATTGCTTGTTCTTATGATTTTCCACAGTTCTTATATCCGCTAAATACTAGAATTGATAGAATGATGGTAAGCTAGGGATTGGGAAATGAGCGATTTGTCCAATGAAGAAAATGAAACTTGCACAGAAGAAACGTCAACTATGGTTGCGATATTTAATATGTATGGAGAAATTGAAGAACTGAGACTGAAAGGCGAAAAATACGGCATAGATGGACCATATGTTCACATCCCAATAACGAAGCTCGAAGGTATTCATTTAAATGAAATCCCCGATGATGTAGGAATATATCCTGTAGAAAAAGTCATTCAGAACGAGTTTGGAAAAGAGATACAGCCACTAGATTTTCCCATTCCACTGATAGACGATGTAACTATTTTCAATTCGCATGCGTATATTCACATGCACGGATACACCAAATATTGGAATGGGATTCTAGGTCTAAGCTATTATATGGATTTATTGATAGAGTCTCTACGAAGACTGGAGAAAAAGAATCCTGAAATAAGTATTGAAGACTTTGAGAATCAAGAAGACGTTCATTTCTTTCTTACATTCAGTGTTGGTCTAAGCTCTAGTCTATCTATTTACGAGGCAGTAGACAAGATTCGAGAAATTTTTCATTTGTTAAATTCTTCTCTAGAAGAGGTTGTGAATTCTCTTCGTGTTTTTGTTGAGAATCGCTATGTTGATTTTGAACAGAAGATACAAGAAAAATTGGTAGAAGCTTTAACGATTACTGATTCAAACGAAAAAGGAAAAGCTCTTGAAGAACTTCTTGTTCTGATTTTTTCAACTTTAGATGGATTCATTCCTTCGCACAGAATCAGAACTGAGACTGAAGAAATAGATATATCCGTAAGAAACGAGTCGAAAGATTCTTTTTGGTCGAAATTTACGCCTTTTATTCTCATAGAATGTAAAAATTGGTCAACTAATTGTGGAAAAAATGAGTTCGTAATATTTCAAAACAAATTAACGAATAGATTCGGCTTAAGTCGTCTGGGTTTCTTAGTTTCACTTAATGGATTCCGTAATACTGTAACTAAGGAAATGTTGAGAGGCTCAAAAACTGAATTCTTAATTGTTCCTGTTGATGGAAATAGATTAAAGGAGTTAATTAAATCAAAAGAAAGAAGTGATCTTCTCAAGTCTTTCGTGTCAGAATCAGCATTCACCTGAACTATGGTGATTGGTTTATAGATATTAACAAGTAAAGTTAAGCAATTTTTTAGAATGTGCCTTTTTTCAGAAAAATTTGGAAGGGGCGGGGATATTTACCAAACCTTGGTGAAGTTTCTTAATGCGGGTATCATTATATTTGTATAATCCAGAAGTTTCCCATGTTCAGGTAGAATTCCCATAATTTCCCTTTTTGTTACATCTCTGTTGAAAGTTCTAAATTCTCCATCTTCACTAATAATGAAGTTGAAATGAGCAATCATATTTCTTAGGTCCCTTAATTTCTTTAGAGGGTTATCCAAGTTTTTTTCATCGAATGTTTTAAACCCTTGCGTTGCTAAGAATTTACATTTTTTTGAGATACGCTTCTTTTCAATATCTTCAAAAGATAAACCTTGTTTTTTTGGGTCATTTGCTACGAATAAAAAATAAGTCAAGTTTACACAAAATCCAAACTTTCCTTCGTATTCCAAAAGATATAACGCCGCCTTGATTAATGTCATTTCACGATAATTACAATCTATTCTAAAAATTTCTCTATAATCGATAGTCTGATTTTTTTCTAAAAAATCTTTCATTAATTCTTGACTTTCTTTAAATCTGGATTCGGGTATATTTTTTAAATTTTGCTTTATTTCGGTTCTGAATCGCTGTTCAATATCGCATTCAAAATATGTTACTGAGCCTTCTTTTTCCTCAGACATAATCGTTTTCTCCTTTTAATTTGTAATTACTTTTCTCTAATTATGATTTCCGCCTTTTTCACATTTAGAAACCAGATAAAACTTAAATGTAAACTGAAATAGAAAGAATTGAACATTATGAAGCCTCAAATAAAGTTACTAATTGCTCTATGCCTTGTGCTCTTTCCAATTCTTATTGTTTCTCAATGTTCTGCTCACGTTTCTGACCTTAAAATTGAGGTTGACCCTTTCCAGTGTGAAAATAGTGTTTTGAAAGAATGGAGTTCTGATATGAAAAAATTAGATATAACAACTAAAGAAAGAGGTCTAACTTACAGAATCACCGTAACAAATGTGGTAGATGAACCTGTTACTGTTGACAAACTTACTATTCAGGTCAGCGTTACAAAAATAGGTAAGATTAGCGGTTTTTTTAAGGAAATAAACACCTACATCAATTTACAACCCAATGAAAAAGACTATTTTGATGTTACTGTTGATTTTGGTAATAGCCAAGATATTTTGGGAAGCTATGTAACAGAAATCCAAAGAGTTGAAGGTATTTCAAAAACTTATGACCTTGAAGCATATCCTTCTGAATTCAAAGTTGTAAGTGAAGACCAATTTGAAAAAGAAATTGAAGATAAAGTGGACGCTCTATTTTCCTTTGGTGATGTCTACATAACGGTTGAGCTTGTTAGTATTGGTATTGTTATTACGCTTATCGGTGGAGGAATAGGTTATTTGGTAAAAAAATTGAGACGTTAGAAGAGAAAGCTTGTTAACAAAGCTAAAAACTAACTAATTCTATCTTGTGCTGAAAAAGATTGTTATCACGGAAAAAAACCAGAGTTTTGTTTTAGTGTGGCTACTATGCTGTTTTGTTTGTTATTTCCGTGAGCACTTCAATGCAAATACTTCTTAGTTTTAATGCGTCCTCTGTCGTGCAATTATCGAATATTCCAAGGGTCATTCAAAATCAAAACCTTTTATGGCATTACACCTAATTAATAAGTCAAATAAATGACGAGGGTTTCAATGTTAGAGACATTACAAGTCAAGAATTTAGGTTGCCTTGATGAAAATGTAAACCCCATATCTTTCTCTGGGGAAACTGTTTTAATTGGTCCAAATAATTCTGGAAAAAGCACGTTAATTAGTGGACTTAACCTATTAAGAAATAGTTTTCTAACGCATAGCGTTAGATTCAATACTTCACTCTATAACTTCTGGAATTGGGAAGAAGCAGTCCATAATCATCAAAAAGAAAAAACAATCGAGGTTACAGCTACTGTAGATGGAATAAATTATGTTCTCTATATTAAAAATGCCAGTATTTCCAAAATAAACTCATCACTTGGAGACTGGGCAAGCGATGAAAATAAAGCAATAATGAGGAAAATTTGGTATCTCCACCCCAATCGTTCTCTCATACCCCATGACAGCCAAGTCGGAATGGGGATAGATTCACTACAACCTCAACTTAGCCCCAGCGGTAGTGATGTTATACAATTCTTATTAGAAAAATATACGGAAAGACACCCCAATTGGGATATAGCTGAAGATTGGTTCAAGAAATTTGACGATGATATTTCCTCCATACGAACGCCAATAAGGAGTAACAGAAGTTTCTTTGAATTTATGATAAGCAAATTGCCAATTAACGCAAGTTTACAGGGTTCAGGTTCACAAAGTATTGCATCAATCATAGCCGCCGTTGTTTTCTCCCCGAAAGGTTCAACTTTGATAATAGAAGAGCCTGAGATATGCTTACACAAGAAGAGTCAAGAGACAATCGTAGATTTGTTTAATGATGCGGTAAACAATCAAGGTAAACAGATAATCTTTACAACTCACTCTTGGGATATGCTCTTACCTTTCATATCGGATGTTGGAAGAGGAACTAAAAGGGGAAAACAACACGTTCATGCTGACCCCGCCAAAGTTAAGTTATTAGCTTTCAATAAAGTAAATGGTCATGTCACTGTAGAACCAATTGACTTAAGCGCAATGAAAGTCTCTGATGTTAAAAATTACCTGAAGAAACTTTGGGGTTAGTTCTCACAAAACTGCAAATTAGCTTTTACTTTTCTTCTTGTATCTTTTCTATAATAATTTTCTCGATTTGCCCTTTATTAATAGTGACTTCTGTTTTTTCAATTGTCAGTTTCTTAACATCTCTTCCGTTAAGTTTGTCATACAACCATGCAGAAATAAGTCCAACACCAATACCAATTACCACATCTTTCCCAATTTCCAAGACAAGTTGTATAACATCAGGTATTCCAACTGATTTGCGAAACATAGTGCCCTTAAAAGTTGCTGAGACACCTTTTCCAAGATTTACCGTTGTTTGACCTGAATTAAGCTCTTGGGAATTAAATAAGTGAAAACCCAGCGTTTTATCATTTGTAGCTAACTCTACAATCAGTTTCATTAGTTTTCTCCCAATTTCTAAGTTGTTTTTTTAGTTTTAACTTTTTCCGCTTTTCTCTTATTGAGATTTTCAGAGGGTTTTAAGGTATGCTTTTCCTTTATTTGTGATTTCATAAAAAGCGTATTTACCTATCTTTTCAATAGTTTTGTTATCTAAATCTATTATTTCCTGAAGTTTGATGTTTTTCCAGTTTTTTCTATCATCACCATCAATCGTGAGACTTTTCGGTTGTATTTTACGAATGTAACGTTCAGCTAGCAATTCATCGAAGGGATTATCAAACCTACGGTCTGAACTACGATTTTTACCAATTTCATCAAGACCGAAACTTCGGCATTCATTATGAAGATGAGTTCGGCAACAAGCTCCAATGTCAAGTTGTTTGAGAATCTTTTGTTTAATATTCTCTTCGCTCATTTTGGCTCCCTTTCTGTTATGTGTTTCTCTAGGTTTAGCTTTAACTTTTTCCGCATTTCTAATATCAATTAATTGCCGAGAGAATGTTGAATGTCTTATGTTTCTTCCAGTTCGGCTAGATATTTTAGGGATAGGGGTTTTACAATTTGATTTTCTAAGCTGATGAGCATCGAATCTAAATCGTCTATTATGTCATTGCCTTCAGTCCTAAGATTTGAAATGAAGTGGGAAAAATCAGGATAGCTCTTATGGAAGGAAATTATGATTCCGTTCTTTCCCATGCCTTCCCCTATAGAGGAAAATATGACATTTGGTCTTGTCATCATTAGCTTTGTTAATCCTTCTATATCCTTCGCAACTTTTAACTTGAAAGAGCTGATAGCCATAATCTGAAATCCCAATTTTACAAAATCTGGAATAACAGTAAATTCTTGGATTATGCCTTCATCAGTAAGCCTTTGTCTCGTTCTTGAAATTGTTGGTTGCGAAACGCCCAGAACCTTCGAAATTTCTCTGTCGCTTCGCTTCGAATCCTTCAGCAATTCCAGAAGAAGTTTCATAGATTTTGCCTTCAAATCAATAACACCTCAAACAGTTCTGATATTATTTGAATCAAAAGTAAATCAGTTTTTCGGTTCAGTCACCAAATTCTAGTTCTTTTGCTTCTTATGATTTTCCGCATTTCTTTTAATGAAAAACTAAGGTGTATGAGTAATTATTTTTCTTCGTCTATAGGTGTTCACAGCCGATAGGTAATGCCATTAATAAATAACACACCTAATCGCTTCTGTAACACTTTTGGTGCTGAACCAATTTGCGCCGTTTTGACTATGGACTTTTAATGTGGCTATCAATATTTCGCATTCCCATGATGCCAGTTCTTCTTGAGGACACACATTTTTTAGAAAACAGCGCAACTCCTCTATTACAAAATTGTTTTACATTTTGTCTTTTAATCTATGTTATTTTTGTAAATATTTGTGCTTCTGGAAGGAAAACATGGATTTCTGAGATGGAAGATAGAAAACTTTTTTTTCTCAACCTAGTGCGCGCTAGGGTGTTTAGAAATTGATTTGTTGCTTGGGCTATCTTATGTTAGGAAGAAACTTTGAGTATTAAGCAAGTGCTTGGGTCGTTGAATTTAGGTTCTATTCGTGGTTTCTTGACGTCTC
>Ga0315549_1004515_pt1 | contig 11696 bp, 2 predicted proteins | sample SalMarSW160200MG_FD_203101 | JGI IMG/M metagenome (GOLD analysis project Ga0315549, IMG submission 203101) | Salt marsh sediment microbial communities from the Plum Island Ecosystem LTER, Massachusetts, United States - Salt Marsh Sediment SW1601-200 ... | reverse complement strand
TGAGAAAATTAAAATGAATTCATGACTCCAATTGGGTTTATAGTAAAAACTAAATGGTTGATATAGGTATTTCTGAACTCGATGCTTCTTATCATTAAACTCTATCGTCTTGTCCCAAATAATCGTCTCCTGCCAAATATAGATCTCTGAAAGGAGATTAAAAAAATGAAAGGAGAGGGGAAAATGAATTTTGTTTGAGGTTATATCTGAGATAATGACAATGATATATCCTGTAGGTTTTAATAACCGCTTCAATCGAAAGAAAATCTCCTTCATTTCCCGTAGATACAGTTCATATTCTACAATGGTTTTTTCTTGGGTGTTGAGATCTTCATATATCTTAGCATCTTGAAGCATTTTTCTTTTTGATCGTGAGTGCTTTGTGTAATTCCTAACATTAAAATAGGGGGGTGATGTGAGGATTAATTGAACTGAGTTTGATTCTAACTCTCTTAGGGAGTCCTCTTCACATAAGTCTTGATTCAATATTAGATATTTCAAATTTTACCCTCTCGATTTTATTAATTTTAAATTAATTATTTATAAAAGGTAAGAAGACTCCAACGGTTTGAAAGGAATTTTAGCAGTTCGAAATCAAATCCCTCTGTCTCGTAAATCAAGACACTCTCACCATAATCATCTTTATAACGCTTAAAGGTTTTAAGAATCTTTTTCTTGATATAAGGAATAAAAGAATCGTTATCAACACATTTATCCCAAATTGAATCCATGCAGTCTTGGAGTTTGTCCTGAATTTCGTCCTCGAACTCTTCAATATCATCACTTTGTAGTAGCGATTCTTCTGTGAGTTTTACATCAATCTTAAAAAAATTATCAGAATAGACAGCCCCTCCCGAATACCCTATGTAAAATCCGATATAGGATCGAGACAGTTTTATATAGGACATGCCTATTCTCATTCCTCTGCACTCTGGCTCGTAATAGATGAGTGTGTTGACATTCATATGATATATTCGCCCTCTCTATCTTTTTGGTTTTGGATGGATGTTTTATTCGTTCTACTGCTTGGTATGTATTCTATGTAATCGGAAAAGTCGTTAACGATTAGAATATCGTTGAGCAAATCGTAAAACTCGTCGAATAACATTGATTTTAGTGTCTTTTTATCAAATTTGGAATCATCAAATGTTTCATTATCCCATTCTTTCGAGTTAATTTCTACCTTAAAGACTAATTTCATTTTTTTTGATCCCTCTTTTTTTTAATTTTTTGTTAATTATGCCAATTGATATTTGTCTAATTTGATCTTTGTAAGCCATTTGTCAAGGAAGGAATTGAGTTAGATGCTTATATAAATGGATTTTTATATGGCACTACGAACTACAATCCTTCTTTAGATCAGTATTCACTTTCATTTGGCTCTAAGAATGATTATTCGACAATGTTTGCATATTCAGATTCCCTTCTAAGTCCGTATATCTACTCAAACATAAATCCTCTAAATAGGATCTGCTGGGAATTTAATTCTAATGATGGATTTGGAGTAATTAAGCATATATTGGTCGAAGATGACATTGAGATCATCAATCCAATTACATTTAACACAACACAAACATTACACCTTTCCAATTTATATGATATGGGTTTTGTACTTCAAAATTATGTTAGAATAAGAGATGTTTATTATATTAATAAAACAACAAATGAAATACATACTTTACCTTTCGGAGAATATTTTATCGATAATAATGGAGTTGTATCCTTTCCAGAATATTCAATTATTCACAGACTATATAATAATTCAAATGAAATTGTTGATAAGAATCTATATTTTATCTATGATAAATCTCCTTATGCAAATGTGCTTAACCTTAAGAATGCTGATGGATTCTATATAGAAATAGGAATTCCAGATATATATTATAGACATACTACGATTGGACAATTAAAAATTAACTTTAATGATGTAACTGGAAAATCTTTCACAAAAACCTATTTTGATGTTGATCTTCGCAAATATTTTACATCAAGTGAGAGAGAAAAATATGGAGAAGAGATTTTTGGACTAGGAAAAATGATAATGATACCATTTTATATTAATTTAAAGGAAATAGCTTTCTCAAATCCTCATACCATTTTTGATTTGAGCCTTATAGAATCAATCTCTATTAGAATTTCTGATAATGAATATTTATCTAGTTCACTTTTACAATATGAAAATGATCTTTCTATTTTGAATCTCCCATATCAAAAAATAATTGTAAAGTCGATTAAGCTCTATAATTTAATTACGGATGATATTGAAGAAGATGAGTTTGGATTTGTAAGTTCTAATATTAAATTTGTTGGGAAAAATTATTTTAATTATTTTACCGAGGAGTTTTTTAGAATAAAACGAGAACGGATAAATCTAACAGGATTAAGCATATTCCATAATGATGAGCTAATTACAGCATCGATGACTCTGGAATATTCAGATTATTTTGATCTTTATTTACGATTTAATGATTCACTCTCTCGAATCCCCCTTGAAGATATCTATTATATTCCATTATCTATGTGTAACACATCTTCAGATGCAAAAGAGATTTATAGTCTTACAAATCTTCATTGGATTACTCAGAAAGATGAGCTATCCCCATTGGATTTCACATCAAAATATTACTATGCTAAAATTCAATCGCCCTATGACTTAGGAACTCATAACGTCAGCTTTCTTTCTATTGGAACTCCATTATATAAAATATCGCTTGAAGATGCTCTAGTAATTAATCTAACTGTTATTCAAGAATCATTGTCAGGACAGGAACCTATTTATTTGGAACAGGATATATATGAAATTAATTATGGAGATGATCTTCTTTTAAAAGGTTCTGTTTTGGATAACGATGAAATTCTTGTTAGGGATCAGGTCTATCAATATAAATATCAAGAAGCGTTTGATGGAAAAATTAGCGTTAAATTAGATATTATAGCTCCATATGGGGATGACAATTTTATAGATAAAAAACAATTTGCTATCTACTATCTTGATGAAAATTTGGAAAAAATACCGCTTTATGTTAATATTAACGGTGAATTTTATATAGATAATTCAATAATAAACTCGCAAAAAATTCCTCAAATACACTATGTAAATAATGAATTTATTATAAATATCAATTGGAATACATCATCTGCTAATTTTATCGATTATGATTGTGAGTTATTGGTATCTTATAAAATGTTAAAAGGACACCCAATATCTCCGTTATCATACAGTAAAATTGATGAATTTAATCATGATACCTTTTCAAATCTAGTAGAAATCCCGTTTGTTGAGTATGACGTATTAAATAAACAGTGGAAAACTGAAGATAATATAAAAGATATTTACTCAATTAATAACCAACTTCTATATAGAGAAATCACACAATCGGAAATAACAATCCAAGGACCTAAGTATTTGGAAAATGGGGATATTATTCCTTTAGATATAATATCATTTGATCATGCATTTGTAAATAAATCAGGACTAGCTATTCCAATACAATTAGATCCGCAGAATTATACCTATTTGATAACCTCTGAGGGAGATCTTTACTTTAAATACCTAAATTATGAAAATGGAGATGTAATTTCCATTGGATATTACTCCTACAACCCGATTTATTTAGATCATCCTTTATACAAGGAGAATTTGGATTATATTCGAATTTATTCCCATGATAATTTATCACATTATCATGAATTTTTACCAGACGAATTTAATATTTCAAGTGATGGATATGCCCTTTATTTGCCTTACCTTTATGACACCATCATAAAATCGGATTCTTTTAATATGTATGACACAATTGAGGTAAAATATCACGCTCCACTAAAGAGAAGAGTTGATCTTTCTAGTTCGTTACTATTGATGGTTCAAGATGAGCAAGGGAATTATCTTCCGATTGATACACTCCCTATAGACTCATTAGGGTTATTTGAATACCAAAAAACCTTTTCTATTGATGATCTCCAGCTCCCAATGTGTTATTCAAAGACGATTGTAAATATGAGACTGGATTATCTACCAATAAAGGTCTTTAATAAATCAAAAGAAGAGTATGAATCAATTGAATATGAATATAATGGAGATAAAAAATATGCTTTAAAAGAATCAAATGATTGGATAAAAATTTTTAGGGTACATACGATTCCAAAGAAAATAAAATTGGAAATGGTCCAAGATCCTACCCAAAATATTGTAATCGCCCAAAGCTTTAGAGAGAATAGAGAATATTATCTTAATCGTAATCCTCTCGAGGCAATTGAAGAAGGTGAGGAATATACATCACTTCAAATTGATGCCTTAGTAAAACAAAACTATGAATTTATCTATAAACTTACTGACCTTTATGAAGATAAGCCTTTAGAAAACATGATAACTTGGATGCAGTTAGGATTCATGCCAAAAAGCGCAACTCAGTTCCTAAATCAAAAAGCGATTACTGAAGATGGAATACCTATTTATTTTGAATCACTAGGAACAGAGCTTTATTCAAGTGACGGTCCAGGTGATGCTCCAAATAAAATGTTTGGAAGACCTCTTTTGCATGCTGTAAATGATCCAGAAAATTATACGGCATATGCTCCTTACATTTGGGATTATGGTCTTACAAATGAGTTTGGAGAAGTGACCTTTAATGTCTCATTTAATCAGGAATATCTTGATGATTTCAAAGCAATATTTGGAGATGTTTACGATATCACCTCAACTGAAGATATTGTGCTTTATTTGAGGGTATTCACATCCTATTTCCAGTGGGATGATATGATCATTTCAAATCCAAAAGATTATCTTTGTTCTAAAGATGGGGATGTATTTGATGGGAGTGAAATTTTAGAAGAATATGACTTTACTGATCTTGCACTCCATGATTCTACTTACATCGAAGGAATTATTCGCCTTCATAGACGTGATATTGCATTAGGAATTACTGATAGAATTTCATACAAGATAGAGAGCAATATGACTAAATTTGATCCTCTTTCTCTTAACCTATACTGTACAGAGGCAGATCCAATCCCTAAGGGCGAATTATCTTCCCTTTTTTCTCTTACAACACTATATAGAGCTGATCAATTAGAACCTAACTCTATTAATATTCTTGAAGATAATTACACTTATACTGCTGTTCTTCAATTTATTGATCCCGAGGGAACTCCAATAAGAAATCCATATATACAGGATGAAATTATATATGATTTCTACTATCCAATTGAAAAGACATATGACGGGGGAAAAATCACTATCTCAAACGAGACAGTTGCATTAATAATAGAAGACTTAGGATATGGAATATCATCGGTAAGAATTCAAGTATTACAATCTAAATATTATAAATTTTCCCCAATTGTTAATGTTCCATTTGAAATCACTTCTGAAAATTATCTAAAATTTGGAGAAAAAAATATAATAATTGATTTAATCGATCCATTTATATCAGCATGGGGCGAGGCAGAGTCAGGCGGAGAGGAAATGCCCTTTGAAAGTAATTACCCTTGGTTATTGGGGACAATCTGGGTGGAACCCGATTTTCTTGGAGAATTAGATGATAAAGAGCGCTCAATACAAGATTATATTGATATTAATCTCGATTGTACTGTATATAATAATGATGGAACAACAAGCACCTTTCCATTACGACAAAATGTAATGTTAAGAGCTGGAAATCATGATGGAATAATGACTTTTAGTACAGGATTAGGTCCAGAAGATTCCTTTCTGATGGGACTTCAATGTGATTTAAACTTAAGCTTTAGCATTGATTATAATAGCGACCAAATTTACGAAGATTTACGTGATGTTGAAATAATTCTTCTTGATCTTCGATTAGAGGCAAATCCTTCAAGCGATTGTCCAATTACTTATTGGTCCCTATATGATAATGAATTTTTCTCAAATATAATTGATATCGAAATCATTAGGGATTCAATTCAAGCGGAGACTGGTCTTGTCACTCTTGGTGGAATGGTAAATGGAGAGCGATACGGTCAAGAAATATCATTTATTTACTTTAATGATACAATAGAATATTCATTATCTTTTGAAAATGAGCTTTTGTCTCTACCTGCATTAGAAAATATCATTCCGATAATGGTGAGTGGAAGAAAGGATGGATATGAATTTGAATTTTCCCAAGGAATTGATTGGATTCAACCATACAGTAATTCTGAAGCTCCACATGAAACATCACTTATAAGATTCATTGGAGAAAATCGACCAGATGAGGGAACTGAATTTACAATCACCTATAAGTTTGAATTTAATTATCAAGATAATTATTTTGGAAAAATTATTTTAGGATATTCAAATAACTTAAACCAGAGCTCTATTGAATTTAAATTACCGAATGGATTTCTTCCCAATTCCAGTGAATCTAGATCTCCTATGTATACAAGGTTTATAGACAGATATATAGGTACGGGAACTACCACGGAATATATTTTAGACTATGGGCTTGAGGGAGTATCTAACTGGGATGATGAATTATTCATAATTTATAATGAGCAAGAATTAATCAACAATTTCGGTAGTATCTCAAAAGATATATCGATAGGTCATCCTAAAATAATCTTCAGTTCTGCTCCGTCCCAAGGTATTGAGTTTAGTATAAAATATGGAATTAAAAGCCAATATAGTTTATCATATGGGTTTCAAAAGGCAGGAAAATCCTTTAGTGACTCAATAAGACTCCTTAAAAATGATGAATCATCCCCACAGATAATAGATCCCGCAGATAAATTGTTATATACATATTCAGTAGGAGATCCATCCCTTTATATTTCACTGGATGATTTTAATGAGAAAACAACCTTAAAATTACTTAGTGTCCCCTTACTTTTCAATCCTGAAATTAATTTAAACTTTTATTTTGATGAGATTTTATTAAATATTATAGAGCAATATGAGTCGACAGTAAATAATGCTCTAAAAATTGATTTCAAATATATAACAAATAATGGATTTTATGAATTTTATTCAGATCCTATTATTCTTGATTTGGACTATGAAGATTTATCATATGATATTGTAGACAATTCGTATTCCATAAATTATAACAAAGATCTTTCCAGTATTTATGATATGGTTGGAACCGATAATCTCGATATTGAAATAATGATTTCTCAAATTGGGAATGGTTCACTACCTCTACCTTATATAATCCTTGATCAGTTTGATTACCTAACAGATGAACATATCATTGAAAATTATGATAATATACCTTATACAGCAGATGGTGATCTAGATGTAAATTCGATTATTCATACACCTCATTATTTCCAAATTTTCAGCCATAATTTTCTACAAGGATTTGATTTAATAAACAATTCACAAGTTACCGTTGGTCTTCAAGGATTACCTAACACAACCTTGGTTTCTCTCAGAGAGACAGGAGACGGCGAGTTTTACTTCCAATATTTTGGAGATGAGAAGACAATTTCTATATCTGAGGCTAATGGATATTCAATTCCTAACCTTGGTATGTTTATTAACTCTTATAATTTAGACAGTCCCCTATATCAGGAAGGATATTTAGATTTGTATTATGGAAGCGGGACTGAAATTGATGGAGAAGCTCATTATAGCAATGAAATAGTTATGCAATATGAAACTAATCCAGTTAATAATTATTATTCAATAGTTGAGAATTATATCCCTATCTCTTGGGAGGAGACCTATGATTTTACCGATAAATTCTTATCAACTGAGCAAATAGAAGTTACAGGGGAGGTATTTTACCATCAGCTATTTAAATTAACAGAAGATATTAATGACACCACCGAGATAAATAAAATTTTTGATAATTATCCCAAGACTGTTTATTTTGGAATTCAATTACCTAACGATTTAGATATTAACAGGATTAGAGCTGTTGGTTTACCATATTCTTACGCTATAAGTTCTCAAGGATTCCCAATTGGAAAAAATAAGAGCGAATATTGTATTTGTATTGAAAATGGTGCTCAAATTTTTGAACCATCTCCTTCCCAATATGTATTAGAAAAAGAGATTGATTATACTCTTGAATATGATGAGAATGGAACTGCTTATCTGCTCTTTTTCCGTCCCTCTTATGATCTTGATATGTATACAGATGATGCTAATCAAATCATGGTTGATTATTGGGTAAATACTGAATTCCAAAGATTAAAAGATTATGAAATTCTTGAAAATCCTCAAGATCCGTTCAGCTCCCAAATAAAATGGAATTATATTTACAGTACTGTAAATTCATTTAATATCCATCCAGATTTTACCCATTCAAATACATTTACAATTAACTATTATGCCTTGGAATGGGAATCTGTTGATGAACACTATATTCAAGATGCAATAGACAGTTTTATCTTCCAGCAAGAACAATCTTACAATGTTTCAATTCTATATTCTGGTGATACCAGTTCGGAGCAGTTCAGTCTTCGATATATCCTCCCAGAAGGGCAATATCTACAAGGAAAGAGAATTTATTCTTCAATCTACGTACTTGCACAAGTAGGAGATGATGAGGACTCTCTTTGTACTATAAGATTGACAAATAACGATCTATTTAATTGTATTGAACAGGAAACAACAAATTCATATAATTATACCTTACATTTTGATGAGGTTAATAATTACATTAAATCAGTAATGGGATCAGAATACGAGCTTGTTGATGATTCCTATCTTTATATTATGGTAAAGTATAACTCTACTTTACTCAAATATCCTCTAAGTCATACACCCTTTAATTATGAATATTTAGAGGAAAGTCATAATGCTTATCATATTGGGCTCTATATTGATGATGAATTTATTTCATATTCAAATGAGTCTCTATTTGATGAATATGTGGTTAAAATCGAAAATAATTTTATTTATTTTGCTCAAAGACAAAAAGGTCAATTGGGATATATCTCTCCACAAAGTAAGATTCAATTGGAATATAAATATAAACTTCAGCCCGGACTTTTAGATCGTAAACACTTTTTAATCATTACCTATCCATATTCCAATACATTTGATACCCAATTTGGAGCTTCAAATTCTTCAGATATTATTTATAGGGAGAAATATCGAAAGCTCAGTGGGGGATCAATTATTTCGCCATTTGATTATTCAGTCTCAATAAATGATACCTACAGTCTCTATTTATCATATCGACTCAATCAGAGAGATTATTTTGAAAGGAAGTTTGAAATAAAAGCGGAGTACTATGTACCTTGGGAGAATGGATATATATATAATTATTTTCCAGATGAGCTTGATTCTTATCTTGAGACTCTTATGACAAACGAGAGATTTACATCTGTTAATATATACTATTTCGATAATAATGGAGTAATGAAATTTCTAGATCAATCTCATTATATAGTTGAGTATTTATATGGGGAATTGACAGGATATATTTTAATTAAGGATGATGGAAATGAATTAGTATCCCCTGATCTCATTAACAAGGAATTTTATATATCCTTTATTTCAAATATAGATGATAAAGAATTTGCTAATTATAAATTTATATATGATCCAACAGATAATATCGCTGAAACAATTGATTTAATATATTGGGATATAGACAGTGTTGATGGAGTTGATGTTTTTCCAAATTTGGATGCCTATTACTATCTTAATGAGGAAGAATCAACATTAACCAAAGTAGTATGTCATTCTTCTCAGATTGCCGCATATTTAGATGATGGAAAGGAATTAGAATTTGATATAGCAGGAGAATTAGGAGAATATGATTCTTTACTACTTGATCAGATTCATGCAGGTAATTATACAGCACTCTATATAGATACAAATATCAAGAATTTGGAGAGCTTGGAGTACCTAAAGATTGAGCTGTATGATCTTTTAGGAAATATGCTTACTTATACTCAATATATTTTAAAAGAAGAGCTTGAAATGTATGATAATAATATTAAAGTAGAATTACCTAATGAATTAAATTCACTACAAAGAATAGTATTTATACCTCTTTTTAGAGAGGATCAAGAATATTCAAATGATAATGATATTGGTATTGCAAGAGTTCAAACAATTGATGTTAATGATGATTCTCTTTCATACTCTGGTAATAATATTGAGTATATTGATATTCATTTAGAATATGACTTATTAGTTAATAATACTAATTCAGAGTATGAACTTGCTTATGTATTTAATGAAAGATTAGAGCACCTAATTTTTCCAGAAAATACCCCAATTGTATATGATACCCTTAATGATGATAATGGTAAGATATTATCGTATGTATTGAGAATACCAAGGAAATATATAGATCCTATAACAAATGAGACAACATCTTTCAAAATAGGAGAAATTCTTGCAATCCGTTATAATTCCCCAGTTAAAAAAGGAATATCAATGGCAATAGGGAAAATGTATTTTGAGAACAATTATCATCCAGATATCGAGAAAGCACAACTTATGTTTATCAATGCTGATACACCCCAATCATATTTACAATTTACAGAAGATTATTATTACAATATACCTCTACGACCAACTCCATTTGATACTGAAATCTCGGGAAGGTTTAAAGCAGTGAAAATTGATCTTAATTTCACATCGCTCTATGAATTAATGGGGGAGGATTCTCTAGATTTCAGCAATATAGTCTTTTCCGTACCAAATCCTTGTTATGAATTAACGATTAATGAGATCATTATCGTTAAAGATGCTTATGAGCCTACTTCTGAGTATGGATCATATAAAAGTAGAGTATGGCAATATAGTGAAATTGAGATGTTTAGAGCGAGTAATGATCCTACAAATGATTGTTATCAACTATCCTTAGAAAATGAGCCTCTTTTTTACCCAAATACCGAATGGATAGAATATTTAAACATATTCGATGAGGATGGTAATTATTATAGTGCAGGAATTATAGGAGATCAATATCAACTTCTTTATAACCAAGATAACCATTCATTTACATGGAATCCAGAATTTAATCAATTTCCAGAGTATTTTGGGATGGAATGGGAGGAGCCACTAATAATTGCTCCTAATAAGACTCTATATTTCCAATACTGTACCTCCACCTCATGGACAAAACCAATTAGAATAGAACAGGAAAATATCGATCTTGAATCAATTAGAGTTATTTATAATTATAACAATCTTTTACGACCAGAGCATTATAATTGGTATCAAGATTATTTCAAATCTTCCCATTCCTATGAGAATATTGCTTATTCATTTAGAGATGAGGTAGAGTATAGAGTTACCCAATATTATTATGAGTCATTTACCGCGTATAAAGATATAACTACATATACTCATACATTTGATATAGGAGATCTCAGTTTCCAAGATGATTTTATTAATGTAGGTTTATATAAAGTGGTAGGATTAACCCCAACGTTTGAGACCGAAATTCTAACAAATAATGATAATTATAATCTTAATTTTAATACCGATAATAATTCTTTGACCATTGTAAATCTCGAAAGTGCGGGATTAAATAAATTTGATCTCATAACAGTAATTCTAAATTACAGCTATGGACCAATTTCAAGCTATTCCGAGATTCAGTTAATGGAAAATTTCAATGAAACCTATTTACAAGATCCTACGGAAAGTTTTTATAATCATGTCGATATTAACTTTAATTACATAAGTTATTCAGGACAGGTTTTATTAGCTGAAAATTCTGAACTTATAACAAGTGATCTTACCAGTTTTAATTCAATTCCATATTGTCTAAATCCAGATA
>Ga0315549_1004512_pt1 | contig 11698 bp, 9 predicted proteins | sample SalMarSW160200MG_FD_203101 | JGI IMG/M metagenome (GOLD analysis project Ga0315549, IMG submission 203101) | Salt marsh sediment microbial communities from the Plum Island Ecosystem LTER, Massachusetts, United States - Salt Marsh Sediment SW1601-200 ... | reverse complement strand
ATTTAATTAAAGACTCCATTGATTTAATAGAGAAAAGAAAAAGAGATTTCGAAAAAGAAAAAGAAGATAAGGAAAAACAAAAATCAGAACAAAAGATATTAGAAAAACAATTGGAAGATGAAATAATAAAAATCAAGGATTCTAAAAAAATAGAGAAAAAACATAGAAAGAGAGAAATAATAATAGTCCAAGAACAAAAACAATTAGAAGATGAAATTTCAGAAAGAGCTTATAATTTATTAAGAGAAGGAACAAAATTAATAGAATCGAATGATTTTGATAAAGCTTATGAAAAATATATTAAAGCAAGAGAACTATTTACTCAGATCAATTGGAATAGAGAAGTTTCTCATATAAATCAAGAATTATTATATAATTTAAATAAAAAGAAAGCAAGAACTCTAAGATTGAAAGAATATCAGAAGAAAAAAGATAAAGAAGAGGCTGAATTAAAGCAAATATTAGAAATCGCAGAAGAACAAAAACAAGAACTGACAAGAAGAAAAATAGAAGAAAGAAGAAAGAAAATAGCAATAGCAAAAGAAGACAAAATAGATGACTTGGAATTAGCAAATATTCTCGTTCGAAATTTTCGATATAACGAAGCTGTCTTAAAGTTACTAGAAAAAAAAGAGATATTAAAAAAAAAAAATAAGTTGAAAAAAATAGACAAAATTAATGAAATTATTGAAAGGCTTAAAGAAACCACCCAAGTTCCTATAATTATATTGGATGATTTTAGTCTAATTGACAATAAAGATTTTATAAAAAGTTATGAAGCATTAGATAGAGCACAAAAATCTATTTCGAAAGGAAATTTAATGAAAACGGTATCTGAGTTAAATGAAGCAAAATTCAATCTAGAAAAAACTAAAATTAATGAAAAAATAATAATAAAGATTGAAACACTAGTGAATAATTTTAGAAAACAAATTGGACAAGAGATAGTAGATACCTCTGAAAATGAAATAGAGTTAGAAGATTTAAAAGAGAGAATTGCTAAGAGTAGAGCTCAGAGACAAAAGAGAATTAAAAACTTAACCAAGGAAAATTAAAAGAGAAATTAAAATAAGTATTATATAAAAATAAGCAAATGAATTAATTCTCTTCAATAACTACATTATTTACGGTTATATTTTTAATTTCTGGTTCGATATATTTCTCGTAACTCTTTTTTATTTTTTCTTCGATGAGATATTCTGTTTTTATTAGATCCCTAATACCCACTCTAATTGCTTCAGATCTATTCGGAAATTTTCCATTAGCAACTAAAATTTCTAATACTTCTAAATAAGATTCTGGTAAATTAACTGAGATTAATTTCATATATCACCACTATATTATTGTAATTTTATTATTATAATATATACCATGGTGATATTTAAGTATTCAGTGGAAAATGCCCCTGAAAAATCCGACGAAAGTTTCTCAGTGTTTTTTATCATATATTTTCTTAAAGAATTCTTTATTTTATGGGATTATATTAAATATTTTTAACTAATTTATTTATCAAGCGGATTAGAACGTCACTTTTATATAATTAATAAAATATATATGTAACGCTTTATAAGTAACATGTAACATATTATATATAAAAAAACTCAAAAAATAAAGGTGTAAATATGAGTGATATTCAAGCTCAACTACAAGATCATTTAGCTAATGCTCCAGATTGGGGAAAAATGGAAACTCCTGTACCAGGTGTTTTTGTTGTAAAGGTACCTTCCAGTAAAACAAGACCAGCATTATTATTTTTAGAAGTAAATCCATTAAAAGCAGATGGTAATCCAATGAAAAAAAAAGGTCTTTTTGTTGGTAATTATGAAATGCTAATAAAATTTAGTGAAGCTTTAACAGATGATAAAGTAGTTCGTTTAATCAAAGAAGTTGAAGATATAAATCCAGAATATGGTGCAACAAGAAAGAAGTTAAAAATGTAGATGGCTAATTGATTTATTTTATTATTCTTAGTTATTATAAATCATAACTCTATATATTATATTCTTTAGAGTAGAAAGTTTTGTACCAAATTATAAAATTATATTTACTTTTACTTATTTTTATTAATAAAATTTTAAAAAAAAGGTTTATAAATTATTAAGAAGCAAAGATAAATCCTCTATTTCGTTGATAAACTTATCTAAATAGTTATACATTTCTGATACATCCTCATCTGTTAGAATTCCACAATTTTTCATATCTTCTATTTTCAATTTAATAAAATTTAGGTGATATATTGTTTGATTCATATTTATTTCTACGGAATATGTACAATTTTCAGATAAAGCTATAAGCACAAGGTCAAGATATCCCGCTATTATCCATAAATTAATATTTATGGATAATGTCATTGTTCTATTGTAATTATTAAATAAAAAATCTCCAAATTGATTTATCTTAGTTTCAATATGTGCTATTTTCATTGATAATTCAGTATCTACTATTCTTCCCATGATAAAGGTTATATTATCCCGAATTCTATGAATTTTTATGGATATATAGTCATAATCAGTTTCAGAAATACACCCGATATTATCCAAAAGATAAGTCATTGCATCAGCTAATTTTAAATTTACTTTTGAAAGACTATCTAAGATTAGTGTTTTTGTAGTATAATCTAAAGACATAGTAACTAACGCATTATCTAGATGATTTGAAGCAATCCAAAGGTGAATATCAATAGATATACCAACCATGAATTCTTGATTATTAAAAATTTCATCAGCCAATTGATCAATCTCAATTATTATGCTTGCTGTTTCTAAAGCACATTCTGTACCCACTATCGCTCCCATTGTTATTGTAATATGATCACGTATTCTATGTAAATCATTTATTATTTTGTAATTAAACTATTTAAACATTGCATTTTTTTAAGGATAAAATTATAACAATTTTGAAAAAATAGAGACCTTTATAATTTTAAAATAAAATTATATATTGATAGGAAGTTTAACTTTTCAATAATGACTTAATAATTAAGATAATAATTATTAATTATGGAAAAAATAAATAATCAATTATCTAATAAAGATTTTTCAAAGATATATTCCTTTATCTCAGAAGAATTAATAAAAGCTATGAATTTTAAAGAATTACTAGAAAAATTCAATTTTTTTAAAAATAATTCTGATAAAATTAAAATTATTGAAAAGTTAAACACTTTAAAATGGATTAATTATGAAGGAGAAAATAGAAAAATTTACTATATTAAGAAATCTTTATTTGATTTTATAGATCTATTTTCTTTAGACCAAGGAATTAATAAATTATTTCATCTTATTGACTCGAAAGAAGAACAAAATTTAAATAAAAATGACAAGATTTTAAATACTTTTATTGGTCATCTATTGAAAGCCAAACTTAGGAAAAGAAAAAGGGTTCCATTCAAAATATCCTTAGATATCAATGATGTGATTAAGACAATAAAATATGATTTTAAATATATTGAAGAAAAAATCCAAATACCAGAAGATTCCCTTAAACTTAGTAATTTTTCAGATGGAGAACTTATTGATAAAATTGATTCTTTATTAAATAAAAAGATTGATATACCTATAAAAATTCCTTTACTTTCATATGAAAATATCATTTATGATGAAATAGGTAGATATTTTACAGGACAAAAAACAGAATTATTAAATAAAAACAATCCCAACTTTAGTCTCAAAAAAATCTTACATGTTGCTGAGATAGTAAAAGAACTTATTATAAGTAAAAGTTATAAAACTATTGAAAACATTTATATTGAAGAAAAAGTTTTTTTTAAAGATTTAGAGTCAATAAAATTGGCAACTAAATATTTAGCTTTAATTATTGGAACTTTCTATGATAATTTGCATATTTTAAATAATATTGCAGGTAATATAAAAGGTCCATTGATTATTAAGACGAAATTTAGAGAATTTGATATTTCTAAATCAAAATCATATATAGTCCCCATTGATGGGAATATAGAAATAATAGATTCCAGTGCTGTAGCTATTATTTTAATAGAGAATACTGCTGAAATGATTAAATTAAGTTTGACTAATTTTTGGAAAAGATTTCCCTGTATATTAATATCAACTACACATTTTCCTAACCATATATTAAGATATATTATAAAAAATATCAGTTCAACATTTAAAATCCCTATATTTGGAATTTTTGATTTAACTCCAAGAGGTATTAAAAACCTACTATCATTTGTTTATAGCAATGTCGAACTTGCAAGTGAGACACCAAAATTGGCATTGAATAATTTTTATTGGCTTGGTCTATTCCCAAACGATATAAATACATATAAACTTAACAAAGAAAATATAGTAAAAATGAATATTGAGGATCTTAATGATTTAAATATGTTATTAGAACAAAAATCTATCTCAAAAAATCCAAATCTAAAAGATCTTTTAAAGATAATCTTAGAAAATAAAAATAATATACAACTTTTCAACATTAATGGACATTATGAATATAATTTTCCTAATTATATTTTGTCAAAAATCCAAAATAAAGCATATATAAAGCTTTAAATCTATAATATTAATATTCTATAATTTATCTATTATCTTAAAAATTTTTCTTAAATTTTATTCCTTGGTGTAAGAATTTTGATATAGTATTATATATATTAAAAATTATAAATATAATTAGATGAATCTAAATTTCTGCTTAATCCTTATAAATTGCATTAAATTATCAATTAATTTTTTTTTAAAAAGCCTATTCTCAAATTCTATGAATTTACAAAATCAAATGATAATATTTGAGATTATCAAATAATTTAGAAATTTTTCATTAAAATATATTTATAAAAAGATTTAAATCACCAATAGAGGCAAAATAATTAAATTACTACTTAAAAATTATGAACGACACAAATTTTCTATTTTCCAATGAAGATTTTCTTGAAATTAATACATTTATCTCGAATGAATTATTAAATTTAATAAATTTTAAGGAATTATTAGAAAAATTAAAGGATATACGAAATAACCCAAATAAAATTAAAATTCTCAAAAAACTTAACAGATTAAAATGGATTAAATATGAAGGTAAACATATAAAAATTCAAAATATTAAAAAAATTCTATATGATTTTTCTATTATAGTTTCTTGGCCACAAGAAGCTAATCAATTATTTCATTCTTTTAATTGTGGGAAAATTCTTTTTGGAAAAATAGAAAATATAAATGAACAGGATAAAATTCTATGTAATTTCATTTATCACCTACATTATGCTAGGCATCATAAAAGTAAGATGTTGCAAATAATCAATGAAAGATTGAATTTAAACTCTAAACCAGAAAAAGAAAAAAAGGAAGAAAATGAAGAGTTTCGAGTAACACAACTTAAGAGCCATTCTGAAGAGATTGTAAACATTACTATATCTCCAAATGGTATGTACATTGCAAGTTGTTCAATTGAAGGTTCGATTAAAATTTGGGATTTTAACACTGGAGATTTGTTATGGACTCTTAAAGGAAAAGAATGGTCTTCAAGTTTTATAAGTGTAATATTTTCTTCAGATGGAAAATATTTCATTTGCGGTACTATTGAAGGAACTATTAAAATCTTTGATTTCCCCCCGACAAAATTAATACAATCATTTAAAGCACATAAAAGATATGTTAATTCATTACTTCTTACTCAAAATAATAATATTATAAGTTCAGAGAATACCTCTATAAAGATTTTAGAATTTCCCTCATTAAAACCATTAAAAACTTTGACTAATGATAATAAATTAATTTATTCTATGGCACTTAATCCCTCATCAACAATACTTGCAAGTGGAGGGCAAGATTGTAAAGTAAAATTATGGAATACTAATAGTGGAGAATTAATCACAACAATACAGCATTTTAAAAGAAGAATAACCTCTGTGATTTTTTCTCCTGATGGAAAGTTTTTAATTATTGGAAGTGATATCGTTTCAATAAAAATATGGGATCTTTCAGAACGAAAATTTACAGGAGAATTGAAAGGAAAAAAAATGAAAGAACTTTCTTTAAAGTTCACTTCCGATGGAAAATATTTAATCGGTGGTCGTTTTGGGACAATAATGATATGGGATTTTACCACTAAAAAATTAATTAAAGAAATTAAGGCTCATCAAAGTTTGATTAGTACTCTTGCAATCACTCTCGACAATCGATATATAATTAGTGGTTCTTGGGATAAAACAATAAAGATCTGGGATATGGAACTAATATTAAAATCAATACAAAATTAATATGAGTTTAAAATATACGATAATTAAGCAGATAATTTATCTTATAAACCATTTAAATTTTAAGATAAGGATTTTTTTAAGGAAAATATAGTGATTTATAATAATAAGCAGTTTAAATATTTTTTATGAAAATATTTATTAATCAATTCAATTAAAGTATTAAATAATTCTTTAAAAATATAGTATATAAAAAGACAAATAGGGATTAAAAAATGTGAAAGAGAAAGAATTATATTTATATTCTCCTGATAATCTTATTTTTTTCTTTATTTAATTGGAATCATTATTTTAACATTAGCAATTTAAAGAATGATTATATTAATGATGAGAATTTGAAAGTATCATATAATTCTAATTCAATATTATTTGATGAATTTTATTATAAATGGCATGCGATTGTACATGGTAATCAGCAGCATTTTATAATGGAATAGAGAATTATACTTATTTAGGAAATAATATATTTCGTTGCAATGAGACTTTTGCTTATCAATATGAAGAACCATACTTGGATTCAAGGGATGTGAATAATGTAACTAGGTTATTCGATGCATCAGCTCTTTGGGGAAGCAATTCTCATGATTGGGTATGGATTCACCGAAATATGACAATTAACACGAAAAATATTCCCATTCCTATTTTTACGGGAATGGAAGCTGAGCATTTATTTAATGTTACAGGAGAAGATGTTATAAATATTAATAATACTTATTATAATGTATGGACTTTGGAGGACAACCAAAATAGTTTAGTTTATTATGAAAAAAATACAGGTTTGTTAGTTTCGGGTCTTTTTTATTTTGTTGGGACAAACTCATGGGAAATTAATATGACAGAAACAAACGCTATAATACCTTCTAATAATAACAACCCTAGTTTAGAAAATCCCACTTTAAATCCAATAATTGGAAACCTTACTACTAATTTCAGATTCACAGTAAACTATTCTGATGGGGATAATAATCTACCGACCTCCATCAATGTTGTAATTAATAATACAGCTTATAGTATGTCTAAACAAGACTTAGGAGATACCGATTATACTGATGGTGTCATTTATGAGTATCAGACATTTCTAACAAACGGTACATACAATTACTTCTTTAATGCATCCGATGGAGCATTTGTTACCTTAACAAGCACTTTTTCTGGTCCTAAAGTGTATTATAATAACTCATATTCTCCAATTCTGAATCAAGGTGCGGTAGATCCGCAATTAGGATATAATGCAACAACAGAATTCCTATTTCGAGTGAATTATTCTGATGCTGATAATAACCCCCCTGAATATATTAATGTTGAAATAAATAATACGGTATATTCGATGATAAAAGAGGATCTATCCAATTTAAATTATATGGATGGTACATTCTATAGATATCCAATAGCGTTAAATGATACTGGATATTATATTTATAACTTTACAGCATTTGACGGAATTAATACTATTAATCTTCCAGAAACAGGATTTTATCATAATCCAAATGTGACGAGACATGATCTAAATGATATAGATATAGGATGGATAGTGACTCATGGAGAAGATTCTAATGTTACATATTCTACATTTTTAAATAATGTGGTAGGTTTAGGAGCAACATCTAGCCAGTTTGACAAAGATATAAAACCTTCTACTCTATATCCATATGAATTATTAATGCTTGAAGAAGGTGGAAGTGTCTGGTCAAAATAAGAATTATTAAATCTACGTTATTGGATTGAGAATGGAGGGGCATTATTAATTATTGGAGATAATCAAGGGGATGCTCAAGTAAGTGTAAGTAATTATTTTGACATATCATACTCACCTTTAGGCGGAGCTGTAGGTTCATCTGCTCAAATTTATCATCCTCATTATCTTACTGTAAAAATAAACACGGTATTTTTCGAAAATTCAATTGCATCAATTGATATAAATAATTCTAATTCGAATTTACAGATTATAGCTAATGCATCTAATGGAAGCCCTCAAATATGTTTGTTAGAATTAGGGATGGGAAAGATTTTATGGATAGTAGATGAGATTTTAGATAATACTCAAATCTCAAGTGCAAATAACCGTCTATTTGGACTAAATGTATTAAGATGGATGAGTGAAAATAAAATAAATGATTTTATTCCTAATCTTTCTAATGGAAATGTTGATCCAATAGAAGGTAATCCGACCACCTTTTTCAATTTCTCTGTAGTATATACTGATCAAGATAATAATGGCCCCATGAATATAAGCTTAAATGTGAATGGAAATACCTACCAAATGGAAAAACAAAATCCTTTAGATTTTAATTATAAGGATGGTGTTATATTTCAATATATCACTACTTTACAAAATGGAACTTATAATTATTTTATAAATGCTTCTGATGGTGAACATAATGTAAGCACAACACTTTTAACAGGTCCAAATGTAAATTATATTAACAGTAATCCACCAGAATTAAATTTTGGAATGGTATCTCCAATTGAAGGATTTGAACATCAAATTTTTACGTTTCGGGCTAATTATTCAGACAAAGATAATAATGCACCTAAATTTGTGAATATATCTATCGATGGAGATTCATTTGAAATGTATAAAATAAATCTACTAGATAACTATTATCTTGATGGAGTGATCTATGAATATAAGACTTTATTAGATATCGGTTTGCATCAATATTTCTTTAATACTTCCGATGGAGAATTCAATTCTTCAACTATAGTAAATGTTGGTCATTTAGTGAATCCATCACCACTAAAAGATATAAGAATAGGGTGGATTACATCACATGGAGAAAATTCAAATATATCTTATATAGATATGTTAAATAATGCGATTCATATGGGAGCAGAAGTAGAAATAATTAATTCCGCAATAAACAATGTTATATTGCAGGACTTTGACATTGTTGTCGTAAATGATGGAGGGATCAGCTGGTCATCAAATGAATTAGATTCATTGGAAGATTGGGTAATTGATGGAAATTCTGTATTGATTCTGGGAGACGAGCGTGATTATTCTCAGATAAGTGTAAGTTCAAGATTCAATGTGTTTTATTTAAGTCAATCAGGTTATGTAGGGAATTCAACTCAAATTTATCATCCTCATAATGTTACTAATGACGTATCAAAAGTGTATTTTCCATATCCAACTTGCTCAATTTCATCGAGTTCAAATATCTATTTAACTCCTATAATAAATGACGCTTCAGGATTGAATACAGTAAGTTATTTACAATATGGTTCAGGAAAGTTACTATGGATTACAGATGATTGTTTTACAAATCTATACCTTAATGAAGCAGATAATAATTTATTATCAAATAATACATGGAAATGGTTGGCAAATACATCGCCAAACCTAAATGCACCAAATATTAATAATGCTGAGGTTAATCCCTCAACAGGATCTCCTTCTACAATATTTAAATTCTATTTATACTATTCAGATCTAGATGACTCCGCTCCAACAGACGTTTCAATTATAATAAATGGAACCATATATCAAATGGAAAGACAAGATATATATAATGATAATTATTTTGTTTCTGTAATATACAATTTTTCCATTCAATTATCTGCTGGAACATATAGTTATTACTTTAATGTCACAGATGGAAAATATAATACAAGTTATCCCCTTGGAGAATTACAATTGATTGTCCAAGAGGACACAAATGGAGGAAATGGAGGAGATAATACTCTAATCATCATTATTGGAATTACTATTCCTATTGCAAGCGTAGCTGTTGCTGTAACTTTAATTATAATAAAAAGAAAAAAAGCAATATAATCCCAATTTTTTTTATTTTTACTTACTTATTTTAATATAAAATCAATCTAAATGTTTAGATAATATTAATTTAATTTGTATAAATTTAGTATTATGAATAGAAAGATAAAATAAAAAATTTAAAAATGCCTCGCGGAAGTACCATCCCATGCTTTTACTTCAGGATTTACCGTATTACAGACAGGACAAGAGAGAGATACTTCCCATGTCTCAAGGGCAGGATGGATCCTTGTATAAAGATTGCCACATTGTTCACAGACAAGGAATTTAGCCCCACATTTACTGCACATCTTTAATTGACCATCTTCCACGAACTTGAACGTCCTAGAAAGCCAATCATCTTTTGTTATAGAGAAACTATCTCCTCCACACTCACTACAATGTTTTCCATCAAATATATCAGACATTTTCTTTCAATAGAATTTTTTTTGGTTATATTATTTATTTAATAGGCAAATTTAATAAAAATTTTTGTTTTTGGATAAATGTATTTAGATATATTTGTGTCTATGAGTAAATATATAATTTATGACATTATTTGAATTTTAATTCATTGATTTTAAAATTATTTGTTTATTTAACATATCTTTTTTAATTTTGTTAATTTCACAAATTTTTATGCAATAATTAAAAATAGTAGAAAAATTATCTTCGATAGAATAAAATTTTATTTTAATAAAGTAAAATTAAAAATATCGTTAATTGAAGTAAATTTAAAACTTCACAATAACAATAATATATAAGAAGAAGAAAATAAAATAAAGATATTCAATAATGAGTGAAATAAAGATTAAAGTAGAAATTGCAACTCCAGATCAGATTGAATCATTAAAAGTATTAACAAAATTATTAGTTGAAAGTTTAGGTCAAGAATTTGAACTAAAAAGGTTTGACTGGGGAATACGTCGAAGATTATATGATCCATTACAAAGACATGGTATTTTGATAGCAACTGAGGAAATTTCAAATAAAGTTGTTGGAATGATAATAGCTGAACTTCGTATTGATCCATTTGGGAAATCTGAAGGATATATTAAACAGTTTTATTTGAAAAAAGAGTATAGAGGTAAAGCGGTAGGTCGTATACTTTTAGAAAAAGCATTGGAACATTTAAAAAAAATAAATGTAGAAAAAGTAAAAGTAAATATTAGAGAAAAGGCAATAAAAGCAGCAGAGCTCTATAAAGAGATGAATTTTAAAAAAAAATACGAAGTTCATGAATTGGTTTTATCTAATTAATAATATCTTTTTTTGTGAATTAAAACAATGAGTGCTGATTTAGATACTCCTTGGATTGAAAAATATCGCCCAAAAGACTTTAATGAAATAATAAGTCAAACTATCGCAACTCATAACCTAAAGGAATTTGTTAAAGAAAGTAATAAAATGCCTCATATGATTTTTGCAGGTCCAGCAGGTACAGGTAAGACAAGTACTGCTTTAATTATTGCAAATAAATTACTAAAAGGCGAAAAGTATTATAGAAATGTTTTAGAATTAAATGCTTCAGATACGGTAAGGATGGATTTTGTCAGAAAAGAAATGAAAAATTTTGTTAATCAAAATATGATATTGTCCGAAAATGAATTAAAAATAGTTATTTTAGATGAAGCCGACAATATACCAAAAACAGTACAACAAACATTGAGAAGAATAATTGAAGGAGCACCTACAAATGTCAAATTTATATTGATGTGTAATTATAT
>Ga0315549_1004511_pt1 | contig 11698 bp, 5 predicted proteins | sample SalMarSW160200MG_FD_203101 | JGI IMG/M metagenome (GOLD analysis project Ga0315549, IMG submission 203101) | Salt marsh sediment microbial communities from the Plum Island Ecosystem LTER, Massachusetts, United States - Salt Marsh Sediment SW1601-200 ... | reverse complement strand
CAACAAAGCTACGAAAAAGCAGCTACATTAGCACCTGATGAATCTGGCCCCTATGTTGGTCTTGGAGTAGTGGCCCTGCAGAAGAATCTTTTGGATGATGCTGAAATAGCTTTCAGAGTTGCTTGTAGATTGGACTGCAATTGTGCCAAGGCCTATGCAGGTCTGGCTATGGTCGCTCAGCAGAGAGCCGATTACGAGAAGGCCTTTAAAATGTATCTTAAATCTCTGGAGCTGGATAGTAATAACCTGATAGCTCTTCTTGGCCTGTTTCAGACGTCCTGCCAAATGGGCACTTTCGCAAAGGTCACCTACTATCTGGAAGTGTATCTGAATATGCACCCGGGCGACACTTCCGTTATGTTTCCACTGGCGGCATTATATATGAAAGACGGCAGGTATGAGCAGTCCAAAAAGCTCCTTGTAGACCTTTTGGTTTTGGACCCTGACAATGCTGACGCAGCAAATCTGCTGGAGGAGGTCGAACACAATTTGGCAAAAGCAAGACAAGCAGGAGCACAAGTCGAATGAACTTTAATAGTGCTGATGCTGTTTCGGCTCAACAAACACACCTTTTAGATGAGCTACAGAATCTTTTGAAAAAGCAGGTAGAGCTGACCCAACAAGGTAACATCACTGCCGTTGAATCTTTATCTGAGCAGGCCAATTCTCTCGTGGAAAAAATTGCACAGACCGGGATTCTTGAACTGGCTGAATTTAAGAATCAACGTGAGCATTTAGCAAAATTATACGATAGTCTATCCCTGGCCATCACCGCTCAAAAAACCGAAACCGCCGAAAAGCTAAACCGCGTTTGCAAAGGCAGAAGGACACTTCACGTTTACCATAGAGGCATATAGCTGTAGCTGGGGTGGTCTGCATGGAAAATAATAATATTAGATATCACAGTAGAGTGGTATTTTCGTTTCGGGAACTGTTGTTATCAGAATAGAGACTGATAGCAAACCGGATGTGATCTCCGGGGAGATGCTATCGGCAGATCAGACAAGTGTAAAATGGATAAATATAATGCGTTAATCTTAAACGGATTGTTGAAATGAGCAACTCCTCAAATAATCTGAGTGAGAAAGAACATTCGAATCTTATCGACCTTAGAGAATTTTTCAAAAACATTGATGACTATGTGATATTAAAACTATCTGATAGTTTTCCTAATTATTTTGATTATAGCGATGTTGATATACTCTGTAGAAATAGAGATGATTTTTCGACACATATCCTGAAGGTGGGCAAAGCATACGAAAAACAGGGTTTTAAAATAGAAGTCCATATGGAAGATAAAAATCTGCAGGTTGATTTCTATCCCCCAAAAGCTCAAAGATTAAATCTTAAATTTGACCTGCTGGATACACTTTCCATATACGAAAATATCGTCGTAGGCCGACATTATTCCGATGTTGTTTTAGATAGCAGACAGAAGATTAGTCGGGACGGTGTAGATATTCTGGTACCGTCTCTGGAGCATGACCTCGCAATCAGATTTCTCGAGTACGTCGAATACAAGGATAAACAGCCAGACAAAATCAAGCACTGGAAATACGTTCAAAAGTTTAACAACCTTGATTTTATTAATGTCCTCAAAAGATATACAAATCTGAACATTTCAATCGAGCAGGTAAATGAGAAAAACAATCTGAATGTTTCCAAAAATGAATTAATCACCGATGGCTCGGAAAATAAGCAGCGTATTGACTATTTTCTAATCTGGGGACATGGCCTCCAGTATACCGACCAAATTTTGGATATTTTAAGGAGACAAAATGATTTTGAAATTATCGCCATAGAAAAAAAGTATGTAGCTGATATCAGCAAGTTCGTTGATGGTATTTATTCCTGTGATTCAGTTCCATTACATCATTTAATCGCTAAAACACGCTATCTTTTAAATACCAAACCTGAAATAATCTTAATCTTGATAAGAAATAACAATCCACAGGAAAGATTCTTCGGTGAAGGTGAGTTCAGGCATGTCCAAAGTCAACTCATAGTAGAGACAAAGGAGGGAATAAGAAATAAATTTAATCCGAGAATTAATGGCAAAAGAACTGAAGACCATGTAGTACACGCCTCTGATTATGAAAGTCAGGTAGAGCACGTTCTAAAAGTTTTGGGCTTACCGCCTCGGGCGTATTATACCAGACAACCAAACACGGATTTGGATGTACCTTTTCATATAGAACCTTTTGACAATTATCTCGTTAAGGAAGTTAATACAGATAGTCTATATGCCAATATATTGGGAGCTGGGGTGGTACAAATAACGCAGACGCCACACTATAAGTATTTAACTGGAGATAGGGAAGTTTATCTGAATTATCACAAAAAATATTTTGGAAAACAATTAACGGAGGACCACTTTACTGAAGCTTACGACCTAATGCTCTCGAACTTTAAGTATGACTATGCAACCAAGAATGGCAGGAGAAGCTTAATTCTTGCCAAGGCGCTCGGTGACAATAAATATCAAATTCTCGATGGCGTTCATCGTGCAGCTATTTTGAAGCATCGAGGTGTTAAAACCGTCACCGTAGCCGAACCTGTATACAGAGCTAAACAACATATCAAACTGCAGAACGGCAAAAAATATGATACGATTGGCCTTATCTTCAGTAAAGACAGAGCGATGCAGTTACAAGCGACCATTGAATCGTTTTTACTGCATTGCCGAGACCATAATAATGTACATTTGACCGTGCTGTACAAAGCGTCGAGTGAATTGCATGCCGGACAATACGCTGAATTAAAGAACAGGTTCCCCGGTGTAAATTTTATTGAGGAGGACAGCTTCAGAGACCAGGTTTTATCCGTATTGGAGAGTTGCGACTACATCCTTTTTCTGGTTGACGATAATATCTTTACTGGACATTTTCGCATCGGCGATGCCGTTGCTGCTTTGGGCCGAGAAAAAGATGCGATTGGCTTTTCTCTTCGACTGGGGAAAAACACGACGTACTGCTATATGGGTGATACCAGACAAATACAGCCACAGTTTAAAAAGGTCATGGACTCTATCCTTAAATATGATTGGACTGTGGCTGAGCATGACTACAACTATCCGCTTGAAGTATCAAGTTCGATTTATCGCTCGAAGGAAATAGCCGATTTTCTGTCCGATAAGGATTTCCTGAATCCCAATACACTTGAGATGCAAATGGTCTCAACTGAGCAGTTCAAACAAACCCAACCAAAATTGCTGTGTTATCACACGAGTGTAACCTTCTGCAATCCTGTCAATAAGGTTCAGCAGGTATATGAGAAAAACAGGTCGGGCACGAATGAGAACTACAACTCTGAAAGTTTGACGCAAATTTATCAGCAGGGAATGATTATTGATGTAAGCAAGTATACCAACTTTGTGAGCAATGGAGTCCATCAGGAAGTCAACTTCGATTTCAAAAAAGCCGGTGACAACGCAATCGGAATATCTGTAATTATTCCTTGCTACAATCAAGCTTGTTATCTTCCTGAGGCAGTTGAGTCTATTATAAATCAAACATATAAAAATTGGGAATGTGTTATTGCTAATGACTGCAGCACTGACAATACCGTTGAGGTCGCAAGGCAGTTAATAGAAAAGTATCCAAATCATAATATTCGCCTTATCAACAAACCACAAAATATCGGGTTGGCAGATACGAGAAATACAGCAATATCGGCTGCCGTAAACGAGTGGATTTTACCGCTGGATAGCGACGATATGTTTGAACAAACCTTCATGCAAAGGGCAGTGGATATAATTCAGCAGGAAGAAAAAGTGGATATCGTCTTTGCTAACCTGCAGGAATTTGGGGCTACAACCGGAAAATGGATACCTGCCGAGAGCTCACGTTTGCGGCTTATGTCTGAGAATACCTTGCCTTACGCATCTATTTACAGAAAGGAGCTCTGGCGTAAAGTTGGTGGGTACGACAACCTAATAAATGTTATTGTTCAGCCGGAAGACTGGAATTTCTGGATAAGCTGTTTCAAACATAATCCCGTTGTTCGGCGGATAAGTGAGCCACTTTTCCTCTACCGTGTAAATCTTCAGAGCATGTATCATAAGACAATCAAGCATAACTTAAAGTTAGCTTGGGCATTTATCGCTACCTGCCATCCTGATTTGTATCCGGTTACAAGCCTGGTTCAGGCCTGGCAGGAAATTGCGAATTGTCCGGATAGCGTTTATGAAAATATCCTTAAAGCAGTTGAAAAATACCCTGAACGTGGACTGCCATACTTCTGGCGGGGATTAATACAGAGACGCAAAGGGCAGGTCCGTGAGGCTTTGGAAGATTACCGGATAGCTGCTGAACGGGCTAAGGAAGGGGATTGGCAGGCGTCCTTTGCCCTTATGATGTTACAGAAAAGTCAGGGCGACCTTGTGGGAGCACGCAGCAGTTTAGAGAACCTCTTAAGCATCAGGCCTGATTTTGATTGGGTACGAGATTTGGTATCGCCGCGTGTCGGCCGGCAAAAGATACTGTTCTATTACGATAGAATAGGTAATCCCAGTGAAACCAGTCCTGCAGGAACGGTAATAGCGGTACTGAACTTTGCAAAAATGCTTCACAACAACACCGATATGGAAATTCACATAACCGGTGACCTAATAAATTATCCTGAGCAGTATAAATCCTTACAGATTATTCCTCTACCGAAATTCAACAAAAGAGCCGAATTCCTTGCAAACTATGATGTGGTTTTTTTCGCAACGCACATTCGCTATTTCAAGGATTTACCCAAGCCACGTGGTCAAATTTGGATATTATGGCAGCACTGTTGGCGAGCTGACGACCTCGTATCATTGTCATATATGAGCGACTTCGACGTAGTTGTTTGTCTATCAGAGTTACACAGGGTCTCACTGCACAATGACGGCATCGGGAGCGAAAAGCTCATGATTATGCCCAACTTTATTGATACCAATCTATACTCGCCGAAAGATGCCGGCAGGAACGACCACTCCATAATGTATGCTGGTGCATTACATGAGCATAAGTGCGTTGACATTCTTATTGATGCTTTTCGATTAGTCCGCCGCCAGATAACCGATGCCGAGCTGCATATTTACGGTGATGGTTCAATGTGGCGCGGCGGAGACGCCTACGGGGATAACCTCAAGAGTACAAAGCCGGAAGGTACATATTTTCATGGCTATGTTGACAGTAAAGATATGCCGGAAATCCATCCAAAGCACAGCATATTCTGTCTTCCATCCAAGTTTGAAAGTTTTGGGCTGGTGACTTTGGAAGCACAGGCCTGTGGGTGCATTCCGGTGGTACACGATGGCGGTGGCGCCGCTGTTACTCTGGCCGATGGGCAAACCGGTTTATTATATTCACCTAATACGCCCGAAAAACTTGCAGAGACAATAATCGCTGCCTTGAAGATGGTCGATGAAGATCCCTCTATTCGGCACAGAGCTGTTGATTTTGTACGAGAGAATTTCAGTACAGACATAGCTGGGGAATATATTTCAAAGCTCTGGGACAGAATCAATATTGCCGGGGAAGTTAATACTATCAGAACGTTGCTCGAAGATAATGATGTCCGGCAGGCGGAACTGAAATGCGAACGATTGTTGCAGAAATACCCCAATCATCCGGAGGCGCTGTTGTTGCAGGCATTGATTATGAACCAGCATGGAGATGAAAAAAGCGCCAGTGCACAAATCACAGAGCTGCTGGAAAAATTTCCCAACCACGTCGGAGCGCTAAATGATTGTGGGCTGATGGCAATGAAGGCCGGAGATACAAAAAATGCTTTAAGCTGCTTTACCAAGGCATACAAATTCAACCCGTGGGACAAAAAAAACATCACCAATTGCTATACGATATTGAAAACATCCGGCAACTACAGGCAGGCCAAAACACTTCTCCTGAGTTATTTGACAAATGTCGGTGAAAATGCACAGATGCTTTATCTGCTTGGAGAAATTGATGCTCTTCTTACGAATGCCGATTCTGCAGTTAACCTCGTCTCCCAACAGCAGGTAAATGAAAAGCAGGGTGTCTTTTTTAAGGAAAGCACAAGCGAGCCATTGGTTAGTATAATAATGCCTGCTTACAATAGTGCCCACTATATTGGGCAGGCAATCGAAAGCGTCCTTAGCCAGGACTATAAAAATTTTGAACTTTTGATTGTTGACGATGGCTCCACCGACAATACCAAAGAGATAGTCCAGCAGTTCAATGACAGCCGTATCAAATACATTTATAAGGAAAATGGCGGCGTGTCAAGTGCGCGAAACCGCGCAATAATCCGGTCCAAGGGGCAATATATCATGCCTCTGGACGCAGATGATATGATGGCTCCGAATTTCATTACTTCGCACCTGCAGGAATTTGAAAAGCATCCGGAGGCCGACCTCGTTTATTGCGATGTCTCGTTGATTGACGCTGATGGTGAGCCGATAAGGGTAATGAAGAAGCCCGAATACCATAATCACAGGCATCTCATCAGAGACTTGTTCCGACAAGGACATCCTATAATTCCGTTTAGACTCGGTATAAGAAGGAGCGTTTTCGACAAGATAGGTCTTTACGACGAAACACTCGTGGTAGCCGAAGACTATGATATGATGAGACGTTTCGTAAGGGCCGGCCTCAATGAACATCATCTACGCCAGACCCTGCACCTGCGACGAATGTACCCGGAAAGTTTGTCAAGGACTATGAATCTCGATAGGGCCAGGAGCCATTTTGAGGTTATCAGGCGGTTTACGGATACTTTTGAATACGACGAGCTGTTTCCAGACGTGGTTTGGGACGAGATAGTACCGCAGAGACGCCAATTACATGCTAAATGTCTTGCTTCTGCAACTTATCTTACAATAGGGCAGTCTTACATAAAATCAAATTCACTTATCTGTGCCAAGACAGCTTTTAACCTGGCCCATTCACAGCTGAATGAGTGTCTCAAGGCAGAGCCGGCAAACCAGTTTCTCCAACAGCTATTGCAAAAGTCCGAACTTCTACAAGCCAAGTGTGCCGAGACAATACAACAAGCTGACCGTTAATTATTTATAAAAATACATATTCAAATACAAGGTGAAAAGTTAAGCAAACGTGTTTTTTAGCGATAATTGTTATATGAAAGTGTATTTATACCGCGCATCTATGAACTTTTATAAAACCGTAGGAATACAAAAGGTAGCTTAAAGATGTCAACTATACAGCTCCCAGGCCTTTTATCGGGCATTGATACAAAAACCCTCATTGCCCAGCTAATGGCAATCGAAAGCCGCTCGCTTAATCTGTACGAGAACCGTAAAAGTCTATGGGAAGAAAGACAAGATGCGTTGAGTACCTTGGAGTCCAAGCTCGAGACATTTAGAAGTACAGTGAGAGCTCTTTCCGATGCCGATGAACTTCGATCCTTTACCGTTACCTCAAGTGACACCGATAAATTGACCGCTGAGGCATCCTACAGCACTTTTGAAGGCAACCACACAGTCGTAGTCAATCAGTTAGCTGCCGCCGAACGATGGGTTCATTCAACCGGCAAAGAGTATATCGAGGATTTCGTTGGCGAGGGTACCTTTATTTACTCGTATAATCATCAGGAAACAGCAATAACAACCACCGACACAACAACATTGCAAGACCTGGCTGGCCTGATTAATAACGATGCAAACAATCCCGGTGTTACAGCCAGTCTGTTATACTATAACGATGCCTACCATCTTGTGCTAAATGGCAATGATGCCGGCTCAGATTACAGAATCTCCGTTAATGCAAGCAGCACAGAAGTCTTGCAGGCCAACATCGCATTTACAGTTGACAATGATAACGCCACACTGAGCACCCGAATAACAGAACTCGACCAGTTCGGTGAAAATCCTCTTGAAGGCGTTGAAACCATTAGAATAACCGGAACCGACCGTTATAACAACAATATAACTCAGGTGAACCTTCCCCTTACCGCAAATACTAAACTCAGTCATCTTATTGCCGAGATTAATGATTCCTTTGATGGGAACGTTAAGGCAACACTCGAAAATGGCAAAATTATCGTAACGGACAGTTTCTCAGGTTCAAGTGATCTTTCAGTGATTTTGACCTATATTGACAATGGTTCTTCTGCAGCCCTGAGCTTACCGATAATGGTCGTTCCAACGCAAGGCGGCAGCACTGAAGCAGACCTTGAAGGTTTTGCGGCATCGGACTTTACGAAAAGCCAGTCGGCCCAGGACTCGAAAATCAAAGTTGACGGCTTTCCATCAGCTACGGCAATCTCTGAAGTGCAGCAAATCGAACATACGCCAAAGATTAATAATGGCACTTTTACTCTAAGCTACGGCGGATATACAACCGAAACAATTTCCTATGCCGCTATTACTTCAGAAATTCAAACTGCCCTTGAAGCATTGCCAAGTCTCAGTGCTGGCGATATAACTGTAAGCGGCGACCCTTTGAATGTTTCTGGTACTCTTTTCTTTACATTCAGCGATGAGTTAGGTGACGTCAGCAGCATTTTAATAGACTCCTCCAATCTCAGCAGTACTTTAGTGGTAACCGAACAAACAAAGGGCATTGATGCCTGGATCAGCAGAAGCTCCAATACAGTAGATGATGTTATTAGCGGCATAACTCTGAATTTGCACGATACTACTGATGCAAATGGAGAGCAAATAACTCTGACCAGAGATGTAGAATCAGTCAAAGAAAAACTGACATCTATGGTTAATGCCTATAATGCCGCTGTCGCGTATATCGACGAACAAACCGACTATAATGATACCCTCAAATCAGCCGGTGTACTTATGGGCGATTATGTCGTCTCGACCATAAGCTCTCAGCTTCGCACACCTCTTGTAGCACAAACAAACGGATTTATAACGGATATTAACGCCTTTCTAATGCCGGGACAAATCGGCCTTGAACTTGACAGAGACGGGTTATTGAGTCTGAATACCAGCGTTTTTGATGAAGCTATAGCCGAAAATTATATGGAGGTCTTAGCTCTGATTGGAGCGGACAAAACCGGAAGCAGCGATAGCAATACCATTGAATTTTACGGTGCCAGCAGTAATTACACCACCGCAGGCAGCTATGACGTTGAAGTAATTATTAGTGGCGGTGCTATTGCCAGTGCCAAAATCAAACTCTCAACCGAATCCACATATCGCGATGCAACATACAGCGGCAATATCGTTACCGGAGACAGCTCCTTCAATGACAACGGTGACCCCGTGAATCCTGAAAATGGCCTTCAGCTCAGCGTTGACTTAAGCCAAAACGACACTTTTACTGCTACTGTCAGCGTAAAGCAGGGTTTTGCAGGTGCGATTGAAGATACTTTAAATAGGGTATTAAAAATAACAAACGGCTCGCTTCAAATCGACCAGGAGCGCGTTGATGATATTATAGAGGGAATTCAACAAAGAATTGAATCCGAAGAATACCACCTGAGTAAAAGAGAGGCCAGATTAGTGGCCCGCTTTGCCCGGCTTGAGAGCACGTTGGCTTTGTTACAACAACAAATGTACGCTTTGGGCTTTGTATAAACTACAATAAGCTGTTATCTCTAATCTGTTACAATCCTTTGTTAACCACTCATACAATGTTATTTTCTATGCCGCAGTCGATAAATCAAAGCCAGCACTTCTGCCACCGCTACATATAAAGCTTCCGGTATCGTACCGCCTGGTTTTACCGTTGAATATATAGTCCTGGCTAATTCAGGTTTTGTTATGACAGGCACTCCATAAGCACGTGCAATTTCTCTAATCTTTTCCGCCAGGTAGCCCGCCCCTTTAGCCACCAGAATAGGTGCTTCCATTGTTTTGGCCTCATACTTAAGTGCAACGGCTACATGCGTAGGATTAACAAGAACCACAGTGGCTTTGGGAACTTCTGCTGAGATACGCCTCATGGCCATCTCAATTTGCACCCTGCGAATGCGGGTTTTCACCTCCGGCGAACCTTCCCAATCCTTGCGCTCCTGTTTTACCTCCTGCCTCGTCATCTTAAGGTCTTGAATATATTTCCATTTTTGATAAAAGGCATCCGCAGCACCTATTACTAACAGTGCAATGCCAATGCGTATCATCAAACCAAGAATTATCTTTGCGATAGCTACAAGCAATTGTGCAGACCAGGCCCATCGAAGGACAGCAAGAGATTCGAGCTTGTCCTGAAGATAATACCAGACAATTAAAGTAACAAAAAACAATTTTAATATGGATGTTAAGAGTTTTACCATAGAGCGGGCGTTTACCAGTTTCCCGAAACCTGTTACAGGATTTAACTGGTCAAATTTCAAGCTTATGGATTCCGGTGCATAATGCAGGCCGCTTATCGCTACGCAAGCCAATGCGGAGCTTACAAATAATGCTGCCATAATTGGACACACAAGAAGTATCAAATCCACAGTTTTTGCATTGATAAAGTTCGAAAATGATTGGCTGTTAGCAAAAACACCGGTATCACATCTGGTGAAGGTAGATTTAATTTGCATGATGAACCATTGAAGCAGATCCGGACCCAGCAGGGCTACTATACCTACCAACACTACAAGCGTCGCTACGGATGTCAGTTCCTGGCTTTGCGGCACCATCCCCTTTTTCCAGGCTTTCTCCAGCTTTTTTGGCGTTGGCTGTTCTGTCTTTTCTGCCGCAGGTTTTTCCGCCATACTTTGGACCTAAATCAAAAACAGGATAAAATAAACCTTCGTGCTTTAGAAAATGGATTTAAATTTTTAGCTTAATAAGGCAGCAGCTTGCCCATCAAGTCAGCAAATTCAGCAACAAAATCGTTTATAAACGGTAGAAATACCACTATCATTAGCAATCCCAGACCTACGCGCATCGGCAAGCTGATAAACAGAATATTCATTTCCGGAACCATACGTGCCAACACAGCTAATACTACCATCAACAACAAAAACGCTGCCAGAATAGGTGCAGCCAATTTCAAACTTGCTGTCAGCATTGCCGAGCCTGCTTTAATCACACCGCCCGCCAAAATCGGTATTGATGGTATGGTTCCTGCCGGAAATGCCTCATAACTTCTTGAGATAACCAGCAGAAATAAATGGTGGCCGTTAGCACTGAGAAACAGAATTATAAATATCATCTCCAGCAGCGTTCCAACCGGCTGAGACCTCTCGCCGGTCAATGGGTCCAAAATCTCGGCCATGGCCAATCCCATCTGCCTTTCAATAATTCGGCCGCCAAGCTTAACCGCTGAAAAAAGCAAAATAACAATCAATCCAAAGGCTAAACCATAAGTGGCTTCATTGGCTATCAGCAATATCGCCTCTATAATAGAAACTTCTTTGGGTTCGATAGCCAAAGGCGTTATCATTGAAAAGAAAATCGAAATCAGAATAACTAACGATGCTTTGACCCTGACCGGAATGCTCCGCCAGCTAAAGACCGGAAGGACCAGAAAAAAAGCCGATATCCGCGTCAGCACCATTATAAAGCCAAGCAGCTTTTCGAACATCAGCTCCATTTATCAGTGCCCGATATTTTGGATATGGCTAAAAACTTCGTTGGCAAAACGAAGGATAACCTGAAGCATCCAGCTACCGAAAATCAAGCTAATAAATCCAACAGCCAAAAGCTTGGGTACTATCGTTAAGGTCATATCGCGTATTGAAGTAACTGCCTGCAGCAGTGTTACTATTACGCCAACAGCCATACAGGTCAGCAAAATGGGCGCCGCCAAAAGCAAGGCCGTCTCGAGAGTAT
>Ga0315549_1004504_pt1 | contig 11707 bp, 9 predicted proteins | sample SalMarSW160200MG_FD_203101 | JGI IMG/M metagenome (GOLD analysis project Ga0315549, IMG submission 203101) | Salt marsh sediment microbial communities from the Plum Island Ecosystem LTER, Massachusetts, United States - Salt Marsh Sediment SW1601-200 ... | reverse complement strand
TATCTAATAATTTTAACAATTTATCTTTATTTTTAGAATCTTTCCTGAGTTCATGACAAAAAATCAAATAATCTGCAATTTTCATATTCAGTCTTGCTGCTTCTTTTTTAATTTCCCACCATTTTTCTATTAGTTGATCATCAATAATTATATTTGTTCTCATATATGTAAATATGTAATACATACTATATATAGTTTTTTTATCAAAACTTATTATTGATGATTTTAGTCTAATATTATATATTTTTAAATAAAAAATAATATAAGAAAACAAAGATGGGAATTTTTGAAGATGATATTTTTAAAGTAACACCAGAAGATCGCAAAAGGTTTCAAACACGGATCGATGTTGATTATAAGTTTTATGAAGAAGTGATTCCAGATCGACTAAGGTGTCTTCCAGATGATTTTTTTGATCAGGGGATAGGTCCTTTTGCAGAATCTCTATGTGAAAATATTATATTTAACTATTTAGGACTTTCATTAGAAAAAGATAATTGGGATTTAAGAGAAGAAGCATATGATAAATTAAATAAAAATACCTCAACCAAAGTCTTTTATTATGATTTACTAGAAGATCCTAATTTTCCTATAGATCCTAATTTTGAGTTAGACAAAGTAATTCTGAGTACGTTGAAAAAGGAATTACCAGAAAGCACAACTGTAAAAGATATTAGATCCCTATTTTCTAAAAATTTTCTGAACATGGTTACATGTTGGACAATACCTTACTTTGATGAAAATTTCTTTAGAGACCTTTATAGTCATCGTCAAAAACTCACAAAAGATTCTGTTAGAAAGATTTTCGAAGCAGGTGGATTATATACTATCGGAAGTGCAGAACCTTCTCATCTCTGGTCAGTTGAAGACCTTTTTTCTTATTTTACGAAACATATGAAATCAGAAATGAGGAGTGAAGATCAAATTAGCTTATTTTCAACTTACACAGAGCTTCTATCTATTGAATTACTCTATATTATAGATCCAAGAATTTACATTCCCCCTAAAGATATTGTTAGTGATATGAAAAAATATGAGGAGGCTGACCTATGGTATCAAAAAGATAATTTTATTGATAAAAATAAGGTTCTTCATGAAATAATTCCAGAAATAATAAATAAAAATCAAATACCTAACGAAATATTTTCAAAAGATGTTCTCCTCAAACTGAATAGATATTTCATTGAATTTTCCGACAGTTGTTCTCCTGAAGATTCTATAATGTATTGTAAGGTTTTTATTTATATCGCTTATCATGGAGCTTATGGTGGACAAATTCCTGGAATTCGTGAAGGAGCATATAGTGTAGAAGCATTGGAGAGAGAGCTTGATGAACTCTTTGAATATGCTTCTCAATGTACCTAAACATTTTGAATTTTAGATATCTATAATCCAAAATTTGGTTATGGGTTCATATTTTTCAATGTAATTTTCATTGAAATCTGACGTTGAATTTGTCTATTTCGAAAATCAAATTTCATAGAATTTAAAATTTCTTTATTATATAATTTTTCTATTATATCTTGAAATTAAGAATCAACTAATTTTCTCTCTTTTATAAATTTCCTAAAAACTTAGGTATCTTATCAAAAAATTTTTTAATTTATATTCATCCCTCCAAAACTTAATGATATGACTGAGATCACTTATTAACGTGAGTTTTGCAAAACAGTTATTTCGCACCCATTTTCCATTAAAAAAATCTCTTTTTCCATGAAAAAAGTCCATAATTATTATTAAATAAATGTTTGGTTTCTAACCCAACTTTTTTATATGTAAAGCAAGATATTATTTATCAAAAATTGGACTAAAGAAATAATATAAAAAAATAAAATTTTAATCAATAAATATATCCAATTAACGTTGATTTATGAAAGGTATAAAAAAATGGAAAAAATATTAATTATTCATAATTCTCGATTTGGGAATTCAAAATGTGTAGCACAAACGATTTCTGAGGGTCTTAAAAATGATTTTGAAACGAAAATTGACCATATAAATGATATTGACTTTGAGCGTGATATAAATAGTCTTTATGGACTAATTATCGCTACTCGGATTATTTCATTAAGACCAAATTTTAAAATAAGGAAATTTATAAAAAAAATTGATTCTTATAGAAAAAAATCTATACCTAAAACGGCAGTATTCTACATGCATGAAATGAAATGGAGAGAAAGATTCAAGAAAGGAATGGATAAAACGTTAGAAAAATTAAATAATATAAAAAATATATCTCCTGAGTATCTAGAAGTAAGAGTTGATGGAAATAGAGGTCCCATTATGGAAGGACAAGAACTAAAAATTAATGAATATATTAATAACCTAAAGATATTTTTAAAAAGTTAATTATTATAGAGGGTAGAAAAAAAATGAAGAATGTATATATTATTCATAATTCCCTTTATGGGAATTCAAGAATTTTAGCAGAAGAAATAGCTAAAGGCCTCACCAAGAAGTTTGATGTTAAAGTTAAACGAATAGGTAATTTTAATCTTACTAATGATACAGATAACCTTTATGGGCTCATTTTAACTACTAGAATAATGCAATTTGGAGTAGATAGAGAAATGAAAAAGTTTGTTGAAGAAATAGATACTAATAGAAAGGGACCAATTCCTAAAACTATAATATGTTATACTCATAGATTAAAACCCAAGAAATTATTTAAAAGGGGGATGGTGAAAACAATAAGAAATGCAAAGAATATCGAAAATGTTTATTCAGAAGTTTTAGAAGTAAAAATGAAGAGTATGAAAGGGCCTGCTGAGGAGGGACAAGAACAAAAAATACAAGATTTTATCAATAATATTAAAGTCTATTTAGAGGATTAATAATATTTTTTTATATAAATGTTTGGTTTCTAACTCAACTTTTTTATTTAAAAATATTGAATATAAATCTTAAGAAATATAGTCAATTGACTTTATATCTTTTACCTATAATTTAGAGATAAAGCAATATTGATAATTCTTTCTGTTAATTATTTTAATCTTTTCAATCTTTAGCAAATTAGAGCTTATAGCCCCTAATAACGTGTTTTGCAAAACAGTTATTTCACGATAACTATCTTAAATATTAAAATATGACGTTTCTAAAAGTTATATTAAATTAAAAATCTTTTTACTCAAAAAAAACCCCAATAATTAAATAATCAACTTCGAGAATACATTATTTTTCGAGTTAAATCAACAAATACATCTTCAATATTGTTAATATTATTTATAGTGGCTTTATAATAGATACTACTAATTTTTTCTATAAATTCCTGAATATCTGTATTATCAATTCTTATATCTGATTTTTCTGATAAATCTGCATTGATTCCTATAATGATAAAATACCTCTTATTATTGACATAATCATATATCTCTAAAATCCTTTTTTTAATGATTTCAAAACTCTGAGGTTTTTTTAGATCAAAAATAAATATACATCCAAAAGCTCCTCGATAAAATGTACTTTTTATAAATTTATTCCTATAACAATTTTCAGGTGTATCTATTAAGATAATTAAAAAAAATTATATAATTATTTTAGAATCCTTTCTCTTTGAATAAAATATATTATTATAGAAATCAATGTAATCATACTTATAAGCAATATATATAATTCAAATCCAGGAATATTATTTGAGGGATGAGATCTCGGTAAAATTTTGATAATTACTTCATCGAAAACAGATTCACCACTATTATCAAAGACTACTATTGTATAATTATAATCTCCTAGAGATAATCCATCAACATTAACAATTATATGATCTCCAGAAATCCATATTCCACTTAATATTTCAGATCCATTTTCATATACAATATAATTTAAAGGATTGTCATCTATTACTGTCCAGTTTATTATATTCCCAGTTTCTCCCTCAATATACTCAATATCTAAGGGAGAATTAATAAAAGGTATTAGATTTGCTTTAACAATAACATTAACACTATCATTTACTAATCGTCCCTTTGTATCATTAAGAATAATTTTATAAGTATGTATTCCAACAGATAATCCTTCAACATTAACGTTTATGGGTTCTCCAGAAATCCAAGTTCCATTTTCTATTATTGTATCATCTTGAATTATTAAATAATAATGAGGATTAAAGTCTGTGGGAATCCAAGAAATTTGGCTTCCTGTTTCACCTTCTACATAATTAATATCATCAGGTGAATTCAAATTTGGATAAAGATCTACGTTAAAACCAATCAAATCTGTTTGATAATAAAATCCATCCAAATCCCTACCAAATACTTGTATTGTATGATACCCGTCATTTGGAAATGGAATAGTTTTATTGCCCAATATAGTCCTATTTACTTGTCCATCTAAAGAATATGCATACCATTCTAACATAGTAATATTTACAAAACTGATTAAGAGGCCCTCATTTTGATTATCACCAATATTGTAATTAGAATCCCATGAATATCCAATAGCATCAATATAATATTTATAATCCTTTATGATATCACGAGTAATTAAATCAAAGTACTCCACATTAGAAACATCAATATAAAAAGAATATGGACCATATTTTACTCCATTTACATAGATATAGAATTTATACGGAGCTAATCCCTGATATAATCCATCTCCACATTCAAAATCCACTCTTATATGATACCATGTATTACTTGAAATATTTTGAATATCGTTCCAAGAATCATTATTGAATTGAAGGCGTCCTGCCCCTGTAGCAATCATAATCGCAGTTGATGGTCCTGAATTAATATTAAAATTTAATTGATGATTAACATCAATTCCTAAAAACCAAAATTCAATTGTTCCAGAGGTCTGTAGAGTAGAAAAGATATTTCTCACATGACATTGACTAGCTTCAGATGTATCATTTAATTCTAGTACTTTTTTATGTCCTGTTATTGAATTAAAAACTTGAGCACTACATTCAGATCCACTAAAATCAATCCATTTTTCATGAAAATCACCATCTATAACACTTTCGAATCCAAATGTAGCAGGATAATATCCTTCTATTTCTTCCTCATATGTTATATTTTTTGGACTTATCAAGGTTAAAATGTTTTCTATAGTAAAAAATCTCTTTTCTGACTGATATTTAATACCTTTTGAATCATTTGCGAAAATTTGGATTGAATGTTTCCCAAGATTTGGCATAGGAATAATTGTACATCCTAAAATAGTCTTATTTATTAAATTATCTATAGAATATCCAACCCATTCAAAATATTCAGAAATCTTAAAACTAACTAAAAATCCTTCCTTTTGATTATCCCCTGTATTATAGTCTGGATCCCACGAATAACTAATCGCATCAAAATAATATCTATAGCTAGAAATATCAGTACGCGTATAAATATGAAACTTATCAATATTACCAACATTACTTCTAAAGGTATACGCTCCAAACTTTACCCCATTTATATAGATAAAGAATGTATTAGGAGCTAATCCTTGATATAATCCATCCCCACATTCAAAATCAACTCTTATATGATACCAAATGGCATTTGATGCTTCCTCAATATTGTTCCAAGATCCATTATGAAATTGAAAGATGCTTGCTCCAATAGCTAATCTTATTCCAGTATCAGTACCAGAATCTAAATCTAAACTAATTTGATAATTGAGATTGTATCCAAAAATCCAGTATTCAAGTGTTCCGGATGTTTGAGGCGTAGAAAAAGTAGTGGATATATCACAGGCAGCCGAAGTACTACTATCAATCAATTCTAAAACTTTATTATGTCCTTCTAATGAATCAATAGTTTGGGTAATACATGCAGATCCACTATTATCTATCCAATTATTAAAAAAATATTCATTAGGTTTTTTTTCAAATTCAAAGGTTGCAAAATAATGCCCCCTCATGGTATATGCATAAGTGTTGTTCTTTGGTTCTAATAAGTCTATAACAATTATAGTGAAATAAACAATATCAGACTGATAAGAATTATCTAATGAATCATTTCCAAATAATTGTATTGAATGATTACCCGCATTTGGAAAAGAAATTGATATATTTCCTTCAATAGTCCTAAAAATCCTCCCATCTAAACAATATTCAATCCAATCTATAATAACTGAACTTTCATAGCTAATTAAAAGACCTTTTTTTTGATTATTACCAATATAATAATTTGAATCCCAAGAATATCCAATTGCATCAAAATAATAGTTGTAATTTGCTACATTACTACTAGTATTAACATAAAATTTATCGACATTAGAAACTTGATTATTAAAATCAAAAGAACCATATTTTATTCCATCTATATATATACAAAATTTATCATCATATAATCCTTGATATAATCCACCACCGCATTCAAAATCAATCCTTATATTATACCAAGTATTATTTGAAATAGATCGGATATTTTTCCAAAAATTTTCATAATAAAGAATATTTCTCATATTTATACCAATCCTAATTGCATTTACTGCTCCAGAATCAATATTAATATCAATTTGATTATATACATCATCTCCTAGTATCCAAAATTCAATGGTTCCGCTAGTTTGAGGAGATGTAAACGTATTTGATATATCACATCCATTGATGGAATCAGAATCATTTAATTCTAGGACTTTATTATGTCCTTCTATGGAATTAATAACTTGAACATTACATCCTGTTCCACTGTTATCAATCCACTCATTATGTAGGTTTCCATCCATAACATTTTCAAATCCAAAAGTAGCTGGATAATATCCTTCCATAGGATCTTCATAATATTTATTTTCAGGAGTTAAGATATTTATTGGAGAAATTTTAAAATACCTAAGATCTGATTGATAGATATTTCCCAAGCTGTCATTTCCAAATAATTTTAAAGTATGAGAACCTTCTTCTGGATAGGGAATAGTTTTATCTCCTAAAATAGTCTTATTATTTTGACCATCTAATGAATAACCAATCCAATCCATAGGAATTGAATTTTCAAAGCTGATTAAGAGTCCTTCATTTTGGTTATCTCCAATATTATAATTTGGATCCCACAGATATCCAAAATCATCAAAATAATATGTGTAATCTGCTATGGTGGTACGTGTAATTAAATTAATTAAATCAACTTCAGAGACATCATTGGCAAATGAATATGCTACAGATTTAGTTCCATTTACATAAATAAAGAATGTGTCTGGGGATAATCCTTGATATAATCCATTTCCACACTCAAAATCGATTCTAATATGATACCAGGTATTACTAAAAATATCTTGGATATTATTCCAATTACCATCATTATATTGAAGGTGTCCTGCTCCTGTAGCGAGTATTATTGCATTTGTTGCACCAGAATTTAATTGAATGTTTATTTGATAATTGACATCAATTCCTAAAAACCAAAATTCTATGGTTCCACTAGTTTGAGGAGTTGTAAATGTATTCGATACATCACATCCATAAGTAGAATCACTATCATTTAACTCTAGGACTTTCTTACGTCCTTCTATTGAGTCAATAACTTGAACACTACATCCAGAACCACTATTATCAATCCATTCATTATGAAGACTTCCATCCTCAACGCTTTCAAATCCATAAGTTGCTAAATAATATCCTTGCATTGGTTTGATATAAGTTTTATTTTCGGGTGTTAAGATATTTATGGGAGAAATTCTAAAATACCTAAGATCTGATTGGTAGATATTTCCTAAGGAGTCATTTCCAAACAATTTTAAAGAGTGGAATCCTTTTCTTGGAAAGGGAATGGTTTTATCTCCCAATATAGTCCTATTTATTTGACCATCTAATGAATATCCAATCCATTCCATAATAATTGAAGTTTCAAAGCTTAGTAAAAGCCCCTCATTTCGATTATCACCAATATTATAATTTGGATCCCATGAATATCCAATATCATCAAAGTAATATTTGTAATTTGCTATGACGGTACGAGTAAATAAATTAAATATGTTAACATCGGAGACATCAGTATAAAAAGAATATGGACCATAATTTATTCCATTTACATAAACAAAAAATGTATCAGGGGATAATCCTTGATATAATCCATTACCACACTCAAAGTCGATTCTAATATGATACCATGTATTGCTTAAAACATGATGGATATTATTCCAATTACCATCATTGTATTGAAGAAACTCTCCCCCTATAGCCAACATAATTGCAGTTGTTGTACCAGTATTAATCTGAATGTTTATTTGAGAGAGTGTATTAATTCCAAGAAACCAAAATTCAATGGTTCCACTAGTTTGAGGAGTTGTAAAAGTATTCGATACATCACATCCATATATGGAATCTGTATCATTTAATTCTAGGACTTTATTATGCCCTGCTATCGCGTTAACAACTTGAGCGCTACAACCAGTACCACTATTATCATCCCATTCACTATCAAAATCTCTATCTATAACTCTTTCAAATCCAAAAGTGGCGGGATAATATCCCCACATAGGATTCATATAAGTTGTATTTTCAGGTGTTAAGATATTAAATTCAGAATCACTATGGTGGATGTTATAATTATCATCAACTTTATTTTTTATTTTGTTTGATTCTTCAAAAAAAGATGAAATATTAGCAAACGAGGGAAAAAAAATAAGAATAATCATGATTAAAACGATAAGTTTCTTTCTTTTCATTTTATATCTTTTGTTTTCTAATTGATTTTAATTTATTATTATAATTTTTGATAATCGAAAGTAAATTATTTAATAAGAAAATTTAATATGATATATAAACACGATCAGGACTAATATTGAACAAATTTATTAAATTTGATTCGATCCTATCATTTGGTATGGTTTTATCTGTTTCTATAGCGTTATCGTAAAAATCATTTTCATGTTCTATTTTAAGATCAATTAAAGAAGTTAAAAGGTTTGTTTTTTTTAATTAATTTAATTGAATAACATATTTTAATTGAATTTTCATTAAAATCAGAATTTAAATTTCCCTTTTCAATAAAAAAAATATTAAATATCTAAAAAAGAACAAGAAAATACTCCAACCTTCTCGATTATTTAATCTAATAATTTATAGTTTTATTGAAAGAAGCTTATTAAACGTTAATTCTAGACCTATCTTTTTTATTTCCTCTTTTAAATAGACAAGATTAATAGATTCTTGATTTGCATGAAATAATGTTAAAAAATCAGTTATATCCTGATATTCCAATAATTCTGAATCAGGAATATCTTCGATATCTCCTATGTATAAAATTTTACCCAATAATACATCCTCTAATGAGGGTATTAGTATATTTAAGTCAAATAATTTTTTCATAATTGCTCTGTCTAATAATTCATTTTCTCTATTATTATTAGCAATTTTTAAATCTAATCTAAAATAACTTTTATTATCAAAAATAGTAATATTTGTTCCTTCCTTTATTCCTTGATAGAATTGATCTTCCATAACATCAAATTTATTTTCTTTTAAAATTTTTATAAAATGTGCAAATTCAGAAGGATTATTTTCTAAAATTATGTCAATATCCGTTGTAGTTCTTACATGACCATAATGAATAATTGTGACTCCCCCAACAATAATATATTTCAAATCTACTGCCTTAAATACATTTTCAATCCTTTGTAGAATATTTTTTAGTTCTGCCATATTTTATTACCTTTATTCACTGCTTTAATTCGGCTGAATAAGTTAATATTTGATTTAATTTTTAAATGTATATCCTGATCTGAAAAATTAGGGTATCTTTTCTTAGTGCTTTCTTCAATTAGTTTAAATGAATTATGTATTAGATCATCTGCTATTTCTAATGGATCCTCTTGTTTTTGCATTATCTTTTTTGATGATATAATTTCTTTTTTTAATTTTTCTTTCCTAATCAAAAATAAATTATATTTTGAAATGTTATTCATATTTGGATATTTTAGATTCTTAAATTCATTATTTTTTAATTTTAATTTGATATCTTAATATTAGTATTATGATCTTTAAATTATTTGTTTTATTTCTTATTTCTTCTTAATAAAGTTCAATTAATTTACGTAAATATCAATACGCAAAAAATTATAAGAGATCAAGCCAAAATAAAACCCCAAAATAATATGAAAAATGTGTTATTAGAATTACCTGAGGAATTAATCAATAAAATTAATAATGAGTTAAAAGTAAATAATGTATTAGCATATCGAACGTATACCGAATTTATTATTGATGCAACAAGACGAAGAATAGAAGAAGTACAGAATTTAAGGTGTTTACAAGCTCAAGATACTTAATTCTTTGTCATTGGAATTTTAAGATTTAATTTGAAAGTATCGATTGAATATAATATAATTAAAAAAAAAAATATCATCATAAAAAATATTAAAAATGTTAAGGTTTATTAAGATTTTTTATTAAAATATGTATTTAATATTCTATTTTTCATCAGTTTATTGATAAATGAGTACTCTCTTTAATAATTTAAAACATACTTTAAATTTTATTATTTAATGTATTGAAATTTATCTGAAAAGGAGGTCCATTAAAAAACTTTAAATTTATATATTATTGCATTGGTATTAGAATTATTTTTTCCGAGAATTTCCCTCATTTGTGGAATAATATTCTCATTTCGAGAATCTAAGCATGAAATCCCATCTATGATTTGAATGGGTGACCTTCATGAGACTTTAAGTAGTCGGGGATGGTTTGAACACCTACTCGATAGATGGTACTGGTTTTACCATTCATGAATAAGGTATTCAAATACAACCTTCATGTGAACAATTTTTAATAAGAATGTTAAATAATATTTAACATATTTAATAAAATTGATAACCTAGAATAAGTCTGGAGTTTAAAATGCATGATATTTAATTTGGGGAATAGTATATATTTCTTGAATTTTTTTCAGATTTTTAAAATAATTCTTTTGGTTTTTTAAACATTCACGAGTAAAATTGTCAGCAATTTGTCTTATAGATGATTTTATTTCAATTATATTTTTTGTTTTTGCGTATTTACATGTCAAACTAATCTTAAATTCTCCATGTTCTATATAATAAGGATAAATTGCACAATTATATGGTTTAATTTTAGGAAATTGACATCCTCTTTCCTTATCTTTGGAAAGAAATGGACATCCCCCTCTTAATCGTGGTATAGTTAAAATATAATAGAACCCTTCTTCTTCTATCGTCATGAGTTTTAGAAGATTGTGATTTGGAAAAAACCACCATATTTTTGCCACGTAATTTAGCAATTCCTCCTTGATTTGATAAATTCTTAGTTGATTAATTATTTCAATAGGGAGAATATCTGAAATAATTGCCTCAATCACGCGATAATCACACACACAGATGGGAATTCTTTCACAGCATTCTCTACAAATACCACATTCCTCTAAAAAAATAATAGACTCCATTTTAAATTATCAATCCAATGATTTTATACAAAATTTTACATTTCTAATAATGTATAGCAGAATAGAAATTTTTAGTTATCATAATTCATAAAATTATTACAGAAAACTCCAAGCAAATCAATTAGCTTATTTATCTATTAAGAATATAAGATTTAAGTAAAGAATTTCTAATCTAATTATATTAATTAATTAAAGATCTATCTTATTATGATTCTATTCTTTACCTATAATTTAAAATTCTAATTTTTTAATTCTTTCTGGATTAAATGTATATTTACAATCGGGATAATTTGAACATCCTATAAAAGTGCCACGTCTTCCATTAAATTCTAAAATACATTATTCTCCGAGTTAACTCAAAAAATAAATCTTCAATA
>Ga0315549_1004503_pt1 | contig 11708 bp, 6 predicted proteins | sample SalMarSW160200MG_FD_203101 | JGI IMG/M metagenome (GOLD analysis project Ga0315549, IMG submission 203101) | Salt marsh sediment microbial communities from the Plum Island Ecosystem LTER, Massachusetts, United States - Salt Marsh Sediment SW1601-200 ... | reverse complement strand
AATTAGGGGGAATATAACTAGAATCTACTGGAGAAAATTTAGAACCAACCCATTTATGAGGTTGTAAAATTGCATTCGCAGTATATGATGAATCATCTCTAAGTCTAATTGTCTCCTGAAGTGAAAACTCCCATAATTCATACATTGAAACATGTCCATCACTATTTCCAGCGTAATTTGTATCTGCGTGAAAACTATATACATCTTCATTACCAAATAGTCTAGAGTCGGGCCATCTAAAGCCACCCCAAAAAGAATTATATTCCATATCTTGTTCAAACATTAACCCATAGGTTAAGGCGTCAATAAAATGACCTTTACTGAAAGCTGGATCATCACCTGTTCCTGTAAATATAATACGATTATTTCCCTTAACATAATCGAGAACCTTTGCTGTCTTATAATCTGTATCAAAAAATAAATACATTTCGCTACACTCAATTGTATCTAAATAACCGTCTAATACAGATACATTTACAAAGACATCACCATATTCTAGTAGATGTGGGTGAGACCTACCAGCTTTAGAGTTCCAATATACTATGACTTCATCAAATTTTCTTGCATGAGTGCTAACATAATGAAATGTTGAATTAAGATTTTCTATGGAAGCAGGAATATAATCTCCAGTGTAATTTCCAAGATATATATCCAATACTTCCTCGCGATAATCTACTGTTGGATTCATCAATAAAAATGTGTTTTCTATAGAGTAATAATAATTTTCTACAAGTGTTTTAGCAAATTGAATTGCATCGAAATTTCTTAAATTACTTGGTATTTGAGGAATATCTGGGTTGATAAATTCCAATGCCATCTCTATAAGGTTAATACTAGCCCTCCCTGTGTAAATATATCTGTGAGCTGTACTATCCCATACACTACCTGACCCAATTCCAATATAAATTGGTAGAGAGGGATCATACTCTATATTTGAACCTGAAACAATTATAGCATACTTATTGATACCAGTTACATCTACTATATTGCTTAGTTCTTCTCCTATTATGTTATCTCCACCAGAACCATCATTATGTCCACATTTAACTACTTTAAAAATGGTTTCACCAGCTTTATCTAAGGGAATATTTGTAGATTTTTGTCCAGTTCCAGAAATATCATCTATTTCTTCCCAACCTAAACTATTTATTTGTTGATAAATTTTACTGTAGTGGTCATCATACCCTAAATCTTCTACATTCCATGATAAGGTAACTTCTCGAACAGAATCATTATTTGTTAACGTAGAATAATCTATAAAATCTGGGGTTGTATGCATATTAAATACAATAACAGATTTTTTACTAATTCCTATTCCTACTAATTGAGGGGAGATATTTGAAGATCCTCCAGGGAATAATATTTCACTAGCAAATTCCTTTACCATAAAAAGGTGAAATCCTATTTCATTTGGTTGATAGCTATATATCTGATTTCCTAAACCATCAATTTTTGCGATATATTCCCATGATTGTCCATTATTATTACTCATATAAAGATTAGAATAATATTCTCCGTAAGATATATAATCATCTGGGTCTGAACTTGGACTTGGAAATGTCTCTGTTTCCCATGAGAGAGAAATATAATCATTTATATACACATCTTTAGAAGTAGAATTAATAGTGAGAGGTGTTATTGATAAAGGAAAGCTATTTACCTGAACAGTATTACTCGTTCCTATTCCAACCAATTCAAGAGGTATGTTTGAAGATCCTCCCGGATATAATAATTTACTAACATATTCCTTTACCAAAAAGAGATAATTTCCTATTTCATATGTTTGATAATTATATACATTAGTTTCCAATCCATCAATTTTAGTTAAAAATTGCCATGATTGTCCATTATCAGTACTCATATAAATTTCAGAATAATATCCCCCATAAGATATGTAAGGGTCTGGATTTGGAAGTGTTTCTGGATCCCATAAGATATTAATATCACCATATATACAAACTTCATCTGAATCACAACTAACAATAAGTTCTTTTGTTGTTACTGAGGGTAAACAATTTACCTGAACTGTATTGCTTATTCCGGTTCCAACAAATTCAGGAGATATATTTGAAGATCCTCCTGGATAGTATATTTTACTTGCGTATTCTTCTATTTTAAAGCGATGATCTCCTATTTCATTTGGTTGATAATTATATATTTGATCTCCTAAACCATTAATTTTTGCTACATATTGCCAATATTCACCATTAATGCTTTTATAAAGTTTTGAATAGTACCCTCCATATGATGAATCACCACCTGGACTTGGTAGTGTCTCAGTTTCCCATGAAATTGCAATACACTCATATATATAGACCTCATCAGGAGAGGCTTCGACTGAAAGTGTTGTTGTTGCTAAAGAATTAGAAGTAAATCCAAGAATAAAAACGGTATTGATTATAAATACAGCAATAAACACTTTTGCAATTAATTTATTATTTTTTTGTTTTCGCATTTTTAATCATTTTTATAATTTTATTTTTATTTTATTAACCCTTCAAGGGTTTAAGGAGGAAAAAAACAAAATCATTTATAAAAGATGAGGTACACTTTTCTAGGTATTTTTAAAAATCTATCCTCATTTACTATAAATATCTCCTTAATTTTATTGAATGTAGTTAATTCATGATCTATTTATAAAAGATCAGGTTGGTTATTTTCCCCAGATTTTAATTTAATGAAATTTCATATATTAAATATCATTTAAAAAAAGTTGGATAATTAATGTTTACAATTTTTGGATTTCGCATTTTTCCTCATTTGTTATCTATAATTTTTAATAATAAATTACAGATGTTAGTATATAAACCCATCAGGACTAAAGTTATACAATAATGAAGTATCAATAAAGCTAAAAACATTTTAGCAGTATTTTTTTTTAAATTTTTGTTTCCACATTTTTCATCACATTTTTATCCTTTTAGGGGCTTAAGCTAAAAAAAAAACAAAGTCATTTATAAAAGATAAGGTACACTTTTCTAGGTATTTTTCAATTACTCATAAATCAGCTAAATGAATTTTTAATTCACGCCCTTCTTTTTGAGAATTAATCAAATTTCTATTCTCTAATTTCTTGATATGATAAAGAATAGTACTCATTTTTAAATCTAATTTATTTGCTAATATAGAGGGTGTTATTCCTGGAAATTCTTCTACTAAATCTAATATTTCTAATCTTTTTTCTGATTTCAAAAAAAGTTGATTATATTTAACTGATTCTACATTATCAAATCGGGAGAAAAATGATATGTATTGTCCTATTTCTTTTTTTTTTATTATTTTATATTCTAATAAAACTTTCAAATGCCATTGTAATTGACCTCGTTGTAATTGACATTCTCTTAGTAATTCTTGAAAATGAATCCCGGGATTTGATAAGATTGTTTTGATTATCTTTTGCCGACTTTTATTTTCAAAAATTTTCTCCAAATTCAATTGTCTATGAGATATAATTTCTTGGTTTTTCATTCTTAGATATGATTTATATTCTTGTAGTGAAATAACCAAAGAAAGAGAAATTAATAGTAAAATTAAAAGTGCAAATATAAGCAGGATATAAGGAAGTAAATAATTGAGGGGATCTTTTGATAAATTAATTCCTCTCTTCGCATTGTTATCAATTTGGTGAGTCTGAAGAATGATAAGTGATGTTGCTAAAGAAAGATTGCAAATATAAATTAAAATTTTTTTACGGAAATTTTTATTTTTTTTTTTAGAATCTTTATCCAAAAATAAGAAAACTGCAATGCAACATAAGATGGAGATACTAATTATTAGATATGTATTAGTAAAATCTGATTTTAAAGAAATTATAAAGCTAGTATGAATAAAAGAGGTAAACATAATCTCTGAATCATTTCCCCAAACACCATCTGTATTCTCCTCCCAAATGGCATAAATGTTTCCTTCAGAATCAATAGCTATATCATTAATATAACTATTTCCATTATTCCATCCTGTTTCATCATCCGAAACAATAGAAACATTAGACCAACCTTCTCTTTCTGTATAATAAACATACATTATTTCTTGATCATCACTGCCTCCGCCCCAAATACCCTCTGTTAAATCTGACCATACCACATGAATAGTACCATTCTTATCAATAGCAATACAACCTCCACCACTAGATCCATCATTCCAATAATATCCATTATACCCATCTGAGATAACCGTTATATTTGCCCACCCTATTCCTTCTTTACAATTGACATACATACACTCTGAATCTGCTCCCCAAATACCATCTGTAGTTTCATACCATACCACATGTATAGTTCCATTATTATCAACAGCAAGATTAGCACCACCACTTAAATCATCATTCCAATAATATCCATTATACCCATCTGAGATAACTGTTGCATTTGACCATCCTAATCCATCTGTATAAAAAACATACATTATTTCTGAATCATCTGATCCTCCACCCCAAATACCAACAGTATAATCCTCCCAGACAACATGAATATTTCCAGAATTATCAATAGATATGGAAGGATTATCACAAAATTCATCATTCCAATAATATCCATTATACCCATCTGAAATAACTGTTGCATTAGACCATCCTAATCCCTCAGTATAAGATACATACATTATTTCAGGATCACCATTACCTCCCCAAATACCCCTTGAATTATCGCTCCAGACAACATGAATAGTACCAGAATTATCAACAGCTATGGAAGGGGAATTACTACCGAGGTCGTTCCAATAATATCCAAGATATCCATCTGAGATTACTGTTACATTAGACCATCCTAATCCATCAGTATAGTTTACATACATAATCTCACCATCAGTACCCCAAACACCATTAGTATTGTCCTGCCAGACAACATGAATAGTACCAGAATTATCAACAGAAATATCTGGGTCGGTACTTACCTGATCATTCCAATAATAACCATTATATCCATCTGAGATGATTGTTATATTTGACCATCCAAACCCTTCTTTATAAGAGGTATACATTATTTCAGAATCAGGATAACTACCCCCCCAAGTACCAAATGAATTATCCTGCCATACAACATGAATAGTACCATTGTTATCAATATCAATAACGGCAGCTTGACTCCTTTCATTGTTCCAAAAACTATTGTTAAATCCATCCGATACGCAATCTAATCTATAAAACTCAATGGTATTTGATTTAAGATTTCGATTTGGGATAAAAGCTCTAATTTGAAGAGTGAATAACATTAAAAGACATGAAAGACCAATAATGCAATAATATTTCAAATAAGATTTGTCCATAATTGATTAATTCACTTTATAATCGTTTAGTTATTTATTATAGTTATCCATTTTCTTTTCAGAAGGTTATCTAATTGCTAAATTTATGTAATTATTATTATTATTATTATTATTATTATTATTTTAAATCGCAATTCAATTCTATTTTTACTTTAAAATTCTCTTGTTTAATATTTATATTTGAACTTCTTTTCTAAATTTATTACTATTTACTTTAAAATTGGATTATTAAGATATATTAAATCATGTTTATATTAATATTTACTCTATTTTATCCTTTAAAAAATTCATTAGAAATAAAATGATAGAAAAGAAACTAATCTAACAATCAGGTTGATTATTTTCCCTTAAAATTTAAGTTAATTATTTGAAAAAAGAGATTATTAAATTATAATTACAAATAATTTCAAATATAGTATTGCTAAAAATAATAAAATAAGATTTAAAAAGAATGTAAGTACATTATCAATATATTTTTATATTAAATCTTTAATTCTTACACTATGACTGAAGAAATTAATTTAGAAAACATACATTTAAAGAAAGACGAGAAGATTCTATGGATTTATAGAGAAAAGTTTGTGAATATTCTTAATAAATATGACGTTCACCAGATTCATGATATCACTCAACTACCAAACAATATTTTTACAATAGATCCAGAAACAGAAAAAATATCTTTTCAATATCATCATGTACTCACAAATAAAAGATATTTCTGCATAGGATTAAATTTCGAGGAAATACGTCGCAAAGAAGCGGATTTCTTAAATGATGGTTTCCATCTGGATAATTTCATCTTATCGATTGATTTAAAATCGGAATATGATTTTATAATCGATTATAAATATAAATCAACTATTGTACTTGTCAATTTTTGTCTTAAAATTAAATTCTTAAATGATCAAGATTATAATGAATTCAAGAAGATACTTATAGAAAATAAAATCTATAAAGAAAAAAGATGGAATAGAAATGAAAAAGATGAACTAAAATCGTTTATATCATTTAATAAACTGTATTTAGTTTTATATTTAGCTCCTATTTTGTTAAGTTTTTTTATTTTTTTTCTCTGTTTTTCACAATAACGTTATTAATATATCTATAAAGTTATTTACTGTTATATTATGGTTGTTAATTATAATAGGCTTACTTTTTAGCATGATTATTATTCGCTTCAAACGAGAGAGATTACATAAAATTTCTGTTCGTCATCTTGTTTTTAGATTACTTCTTATACCTATTATTTTAACTATAATAGGATTTTTAATTGATATCATCCTATATGGTACTGGTCCTGAAATGATCATGGAGTTTATTTTTATTCTTGTTCTTTCCCTTTTTTACATCATAGATATTATTTATCGACATTATCTTGATTAAAACATATAAACTAAAAGAGATTTTAATTATCAGGAGAAATTGTTGTAATTTAACCTAATAATAGCTATTTTAAAAAATAAGACATAATAATGAATAGAATTACCCTAATAGATTGTTGCAGAATATTATTATTTTATAAAAAACAACAGAAAAAATCCAATCTAATTCTTTATATGTTGAATACTATTATTTTACCATAATTAAAGCAGAAAGCCATGTCCTTTAGGACATGTATGAATGCTTTTATAAACATATTTTATTAAATCTATTCTGTCTTTCTTTTTAAATACAAATCTAACCTTCTTTCTTATAATGCTTCGGACTAATATCTTAGAACTGAAACCAACAAAACAACAAGGAAAAATTCTAAAAGAGATGTTAGTAAGGAGCAGTGCTCTTTGGAACGTGGGTAATTATCAAAAACGACGGGCATTATTTAAAAAAGATAGGAAAATTCCCTCCTATTTTCAATTATGTGAAGATTTAAAAACTCATGAACTTTATTCCTCCTTAGGAAGTGCCTATTCTCAACAAATTCTAAAGAAATTACATTCTTCATGGCAATCTTTTTGGAACTCCCTTACTTCTGAGAAAATAGAACATAAAGTTTCAATTCCCTCCTATTATAAGAATTACAAGACCAATCAAACACTTCCTAAATTACTGATTTGTAGGAACGATTGCTATCGAATTGATGCTAACTATATATATATCTCAAGCTCAAAAGACCTAAAAAAAGCAAATAGAATTAAAGGATTGCTTAAAATAAAATATAATGGAATAAGGCGATGGAAAGGTGGTAAGAAAACTATGGAAATTAAATATTTTGCCTATAGTAAGAAATTTTATGCTTATCAGGTTGAAGAAGTATTCCCAACACCATTCCAAACTGAAGACCATAATCTCTGTTCCATTGATATGGGAATTAAGAGATACATAACAGCTTATATTAAAAATTCTAAGGATGTTTGTCTTCTTTATGAATCAGAACATATCTTTGAAAACTATCTTAGGATTTCGAAAAAGATTGCATATTATCAAGCAATCGCAAAAACAGATAATAATCGATATAGCACCCATAGAATAAGAAGACTCTATCTTAAAAGAAAACAACAGCTTATCAATTACCTAAATAATATTCTTGCTCATTTATTTAGAAAATTGCAGCACTATCATGTTTCTGCGCTTATTCTTGGAGATCTAAAGGGAATTAGAACTTCCCAAATCCCTCCTTATTATCGTAATAAGAAAAAGATTAATAAGATGATACAAAATTTCTGGTCTTATCATCTCTTTCTTAAGAAGATACGCAATAAATGTGAGGAATTTGAAATCAAATTAATTCTAATTGATGAATCACATACCTCTACTACATGTCCTATCTGTAAGAAGAAGGTTGTTCCAAGCGATAGAACCTTTCGATGTCGCTATTGTGGATATAAGCAAGATAGGGACATTGTAGGGTGTATGAATATATTAGATAAATATGTTTATGATCATCACATTGATGATATAGGGATAGAGAACTATCCTGTAGTGTCTAAGGTTCTCATGGAGTCTTAGGGACTATGAATCCATTTCCTTTAGGGAATGGTAGTTCAAATAATATTTCTCATTTTATTCATCTCGCCATTTAAGCTCAAGATGGGTAATGGAATCTTTAATGAAAACATTCTGAAGCACATCTACTTCTTTTTTCCATTCCTCTTTAATAAGAGATTTGGGAATCCAAACACTTTTATTATCTTTCTTCCTACAAAATTTAATTGATTTATCAGTTTCTTCGATATAGAGAAGATCTTTTACATAATTACCTTTTCCTTCTAAAAAAGAAAGTTCAACATTCTCATCAGTATCATTTTCATCATTCATTGCATGGTAATAATATAAAAACTATTTAAAAAGACTATTTTTTCCAAGAAGCATAATAAAAGGGTATATAGGATTTTATATGATTTTTTTTTTATTACAAGGTATAAATCTATTAAATGATAACTAGAAGAGTAATTAAAGAATTAAAAAAGAAAACAAATAAAAAGTCATATTCATAATATATTGTAGTTTTCTGTTTCTATTATTTTAAAAAAAAACCTAATTAATAGCAAAGGAGTTAGAAATGTTTAATAGAAAAAAAATAAACAAGTTACTATTTTTTTCAATAATTACAGTTATATTAATAACGATCCCTGTACTGAGTTTGCTTAATCTACAAATGCAGACTTTTATTAATGTTAATAATGAGAGAAATGGGACAAAAACTCATCTTAAAGCATCTCCACCTACTTTAGTCTGGTCAGATGAATTTGATTACGATGGTCTTCCAGATCCTACAAAGTGGACTTATGAAGACTGGGAGCCTTATACGGTCAATAATGAACTTCAAAAATACACCCGAGAGCGTTTAGAGAATACTCGTGTAGAGGATGGTCATCTTACTATTGAAGCAAGGAGGGATTTTTGGAATGGATATGAATACACATCTGGAAGGCTTATAACACAGTATAAAGGGGATTGGAAATACGGGCGAATGGAAGCAAGGATTATGCTTCCTATAGGAGTAGGTACCTGGCCTGCTTTTTGGATGATGCCAAGGGATTCTGTTTATGGTGGATGGCCGGATAGTGGTGAAATCGACATATTAGAACATGTTGGGTATGATCCAGGAATGATTCATGGTACAATTCACTGTGATGCATATAATCACCTCGCAGGAACTCAGGTGGGCGGATCTATATATGTTGGTGATTGTCAGACAAATTATCATGTTTATGCTCTGGAATGGACTGCTGATCGAATGGATTGGTATATTGATGATAATCTCTACTTTAGCTTTTTAAATGAAGGTACTGGCTGGACTACTTGGCCTTTTAATCAAGAGTTCTATATCATTTTAAATCTTGCTATTGGAGGGGATTGGGGTGGTCAACAGGGTGTTGATAATGAAATGTTTCCAACAGCTATGTTTGTTGACTATGTAAGAGTTTATAATCTTGATGATATCCCTGATGTGGTGCCTCCAACTACACCAACAGGATTACAGTCTACTTCCGTCTTAAGTACTAGTATAGTATTAACTTGGAATCCTTCTAGCGACAATATTGGTGTAACTGGATATAATATTTATCAAAATGGTGTTGAAATTGGGACATCTTATACAAATTCATATACAGTTTCCAATCTTTCATTCGAAACAACTTATTCATATACAATAAGGGCATTTGATGCTATGGGTAATCTTTCTCCAGAAAGTAATATATTGAGTGTAACTACCCTATCCGAGATTGAGGGTACTAATATTGCTCTGAATAAACCTATTACTGTATCATCTATCGAAAGTACAAGCTACGAAGGATCAAATGCGGTGGATGGATCTTTAACTACACGATGGTCTTCAGAATTCAGTGATCCTCAATGGATTTATATTGACTTACAAAATACTTATAATATTAATCGCGTAATCCTTAATTGGGAAACTGCCTATGGGAGTGTATATGAAATCCAAGTTTCTTCTGATACATCAACATGGACAACAGTTTATTCAACAACAAGTAGCGATGGAGGTATTGATGATATAAGTTTTTCTGAAGTGAATACCAGATATGTCCGGATGTATGCAATTCAGCGGAGTAGTGAATATGGATATTCTTTATTTGAATTTGAAGTATATGGTGTTATTGCTACTGGGAATAATGGAGATGTAAATAACGACGGATTGGTGGATATTATTGATGCATTATTGATTGCTCAATATTATGTTGAACTTGATCCTCAACCATTTTATACTGATGTTGCAGATGTGAATCATGATGGTTTTATTAATATCGTAGACGCGTTGTTAGTTGCTCAATATTATGTAGGATTAATTGATGACCTTTAATAGCTCTACTATATGGAATGAAAACCATTTAAAAAATAGCAAAATAAATATTATATTTTTCTTTTTTTATTTAAATTGTTTTTAAAATAATAAGAGGAATTTTAATAACAATACTCAAATAGATTTTCCCATTATTTTCCCCGATGATTATGCTAAGTTTAAATAATTATAACAATTATATACTCATATGAAATCAATTAGTTTGTATATTCCTTTTAATAAGGATATAAATGCTGTGAGAAATTTCTTGAGAAAAGAAATAGCAGAATCAAGAAATATTAAGCAGAAGGGTAGTAGGAAGCATATTTTAACTCTTTTAAACAAGATATATAATTCTATTACCTGAATAACTGATTTTGGATTAGTTGTTTTTGCTTCTGATAATATAGAAATCATTAAGCCATTGAAAAAGGTAAAGAAATTCATATATTATTGTGGTAATGATATATTAAGACAACCATTGCTAGACTTATATAATAATTCTAATATGTATGGATTATTAGTTATTGGGAGAAAAAGAGCAGCCATAGGATCTACGAATTTAATTGACTTTGAAATTATTAAGGAGTTTACTTCAGGAGTTCCTTCAAAAAGTTCGCCTGGAGGATTCTCTCAACGTAGATTTGAAAGAGTTAGAGAAGAAATGGAAATGAAATTTTATAAAAGAATAGCTGAAGTTGTTGAACCTATGAAAATTAATTTTTATGTTGGCGGATGTGGAAAATCTAAACTTAGATTTTTGAAAAAAACTAATATAAAAGTTCTAAAAGTTTATAATACTTGCTATGATGGTGGATTTGAAAGTCTTAGGGAACTATTATTGAATATTCAATCTGAAATAGGGTAATTTTTTTTTTTTGTTTTCTTTTAGATTGATTGTCAAAGTATAAGAATTTCTAAAATAACTAATGTTTATATATAAAAAAAAATAATATAAATAAAATATGAAGAGATAAGAAATGGAAACATTACTTCTATTAGAATTATTAATTGAATTTGGTGCTTCAATATGTTTTTTAATATTTACAATTCTAATGTTTATTTTACCCAAAATTAAAACTATTCGTTCGGTATTTTTTATACGAATTTCATTCATTTTTTTTAGCTTATTTAAATTCTTTGATGGATTCGCCACCCTAAATAATGATTTATCAGCTCGTCTTGTAGGTATTTTTATATTTCCTGC
>Ga0315549_1004502_pt1 | contig 11708 bp, 9 predicted proteins | sample SalMarSW160200MG_FD_203101 | JGI IMG/M metagenome (GOLD analysis project Ga0315549, IMG submission 203101) | Salt marsh sediment microbial communities from the Plum Island Ecosystem LTER, Massachusetts, United States - Salt Marsh Sediment SW1601-200 ... | reverse complement strand
ATGGTGCTAATGCCGCCGAGTTCTTTGACCTAGTGGCGGTGGGAAGAGCTAAACGAGAGTGCCAAGAGCAGGTGTTAAGTCCTGATGAAAGGAAGCGGGTAATGGAGTGGCTGGCTCAAGCTCAAGAGGACTGCCCCGTTGTGATAAGGGTTCCTGCCTGTCCTATGTATCCTATTCTCTTGCAAGAGAGACACATTCAGCCCAAGCGTTTCCCTGTTGAGATGCTGAAAAGGGTTCCTTATTATGGCCGGGGTTGCGCAGCCGGTATGCCCATGGGCTATGTTATGGTTCAAGCCAATGGCGAAGTAAATCCATGTATGTTACTTCAGGTCAAGCTGGGCGATATCAGGGAGCAGAGTATAATGTCAATTTGGGAAAATTCGCCTGTGTTAGCCGAACTGCGGCAGAGAGAATTACTCAAGGGGGAATGTGGTGTTTGTAACTATAAACTCACCTGCTCTGGCTGTCGGGGCAGGGCTTATGAGGAAACCGGCGACATGATGGCGACTGATCCAGGCTGCTGGCTCAAAACCGGATTAGCTATGGAAAGCCAGTACCAATATGAAAAAAGCACGCCAGATTGAACCATAGCCTCTTTTGTTTCGTGGGTCACAAAAGAGGCAATTGTTGGATAGGAACAGTCCCTTGAATTGTTATTGCTACCTCTTAGCTTTAGCGACTCTACCCGAACCTCCTCCGGCCAATATTAGCCTCAAAAACCACTATACCTGTTTGGATGCATCCAAAAGACTATATCAATAGTATATTATTTGCAAAATTCGGTGATTGTTATTTCTGGTAATGGGAGAGGACCCAATTTTGGATTTTTCATGTAAAAAATCAATGTTGTTATCGCTGTTTTATAGACAGGTTTGATAGGGATTTGATGGGCATTTGATAGAAGTTATATAGGGTTTTTATAGGATATTTTTATGAGGTTATGGATTCATAACCCATAAAAAACCTTGACCCATAAAAGTCGTGACCCGCTAATATGAAATTAAGAGCTCCCAAAGTCTCTCTGTTGCCTATTAGTACGTCCTTGGTAGTTTCCTGCCTTTGTCGTCTATTCCCCAAGGTCCTCCGTCTTCCTCCTCCTTATCAAGTAGGGACACGGCGTCATGCAAGCCCTGGTCTACGATGGAGAGATAAACTTCGGTGGTAGCTAGGTTTTCATGTCCCAGTAACTCCTGGACGACTTTGATGTTGGCGCCCTTCTCCAGCAGGCTCGTGGCAAATTTATGCCGCATAGTGTGGGTATGAAAGCCGTTAAGCCCCGCTTTCTTAGCAAACTGCCTTATCTTGTTGCTTATGCAGGCGGCTTTGAGCTTGAATACCTTCTCGTCGGGCTCCATACCCTTAATGAAGTCTTGCAGCACCTGAGAGATGGCTGGCGCCATTGGAATAATTCGATCTTTGCCTCCCTTACCGCCTATAACCACCAGGAAGTCATTGTGTACGTGTTGTCTCTCCAGGTTGGCCAACTCAGACCTTCTCATGCCGGTTTTAAGCGCGAGCCGCACCAGCAGCCTGTCCCGCGCTATGCATCCCTTATGGCTCTTTTTATTCTCCACGGCGGCAAACAGCTTTTCGATGTCACTGTCCTCGGTGTAGGGCGGAAGTGTCTTTGGTCGCTTGACCTTGAAGTCGTCCATCGGCTCACCGTACCACTTCATGAAAACTCTTAACATCTGGGCATAGCGGTACAGTGTTGCGGGCTTTTTATTGGCGTACTGGGCCAGGAAAGCCTTGGCCATTTCAGGGGTTGGTGGGTAGCCGCCGAGGTGTTCCAGCAGGAAGCGGGACAGAATCTTCCTGGTGTCCGACAGGTTCTTGGCGTTGTGTAACCTCAATACCAGGTCGCTGTCGTAGAGCTTAAAGAGCTCTTCGTTCTGCATGTGCCGCAGCCTCAACCTCCTCTTCCCGTCTGGTCCGAGCAGTGCTTCCAGGACAACGCTTAACGGTAAGTCCTGTCCTAGAACTGATGCTATGGTGGGCGATACTGGGCTCGAACCAGTGACCTCTGCGATGTCAACGCAGTGCTCTAACCAACTGAGCTAACCGCCCCCGTTACAGCAATTTTACTAAACGCCTTTACCAGCGTCAAGGCGCCGGCTTCTTACCCGGTTATCAATAAAGCTAACCAGGAAGAGGAGCACCCCGCTTATCAACAGGCTGCCCAAATCAAGATACTTTATGGCCATTAATTTGCTCACCAGCGCCACCCCTCCCCCCCCGATAATGGCCGCCAGCGCCCCTGCCGGCGTTACTTTTAGCTTATCCTTATAGAAGCCGGCCAGCACAGGCAGAATCAGGCCGGCAGTGTATACTGTAAAGGCAAAGAGGATGGCGGTCACTATATCCCGCAAATACAAAGCCAGGATTAAAGAGGCCGCTCCCAGAACCACTATTCCCCAGCGGGAAAAGAGCAGGATTTTCTTCTGGTTTAGGGAAGGTTTAAACCTTCTAAGTATGTCCACGGATAGTATAGTGCTGGCGGTCATCAGGCAGGTATCCGCCGAGGACATAAACGCGCAGAGTAAGGCAGCCAGAACTATAGCACCCCAAACAGGAGGTAGAACCTCCTGTATTACCATCGGAAAGGCCTGGTTTGAGGCAATATCGGGGAATAAGGCCGATGCCCCCATGCCTATTATAGTGATTGCCAGGGCAATGGGAATAATAAGCAGCGCCGCCCAGAATACCGAGTTCCTAGCTGTTTTGGCATCCTTGGCGCAAAATAACCTGGAGTACATATCCGGTCCCACCAGGTAGGTCAGTCCCACCAGCAGGAGGAGATTAACCAGCTCATAGCCGCCGAACTGGGGGCCGACGGGGAAGCTAAGCCGCTCCGGGGGAAGAGCGCTTATAAGGCCGTCCCACCCGCCAAAGCGAGAGAATACCAGAGCCAGGGCGCCGAAGATTCCGGCAAATATTATTACCGTCTGCAGGGTGTCTGTGCGAAGAATGGCATGCTGACCGCCGAGTATGGTATAGCCGACAAAGACCGCGGTAAAAATAACCATCCACAAACGAGGGTCGCCTATTCCCAGGACGCTCATTATACTGCCGGCAGCTATAATTTGAGCGCCTATAACGCCTATCCAGGCAACGGCGATAAGTATTGACCCGGCCAGTGCCACCCACCTGTTATATTGCTTTTCCACCAGCTCGGGCAGGGTATAAAGCCCGAACTCCCTTACCTTTTTGGCCAGGAAAATACCAAGAGCAATCAGGCCAATACTACCGACCAGTAGCCACCATATCCCGGTTAGACCCCGGGTAAAGCTCAGGCTACTGGTAACCATGATGGCTGAGCCGCCAATAATAGTCGCCAGCAGCGAACCGGTAATAAACAGGGAGGAGCCGCTCCTGCCGGCTACAAAGAAATTATCCGCCCCCCTCGCCCGCCGCCGGCTCACCAGCCCGATGGCAATCATGGCTATAAAGTAGAGGGCAATAACTAGCAGTCCCAGTGTGTTTATATCCATCTTTTAAGTAGAGCGTGTTTCAAATGTCTAGCAGTGCCAGCAGCCGGCAAAGGGGCTTGGACGCCCCTGTTAAAGCACGGGAGTGGCAGCGGTATCGCAACTGGGCGCTATGCGGTTGGTTTCTGGCTGCCTAAGACGGTAATCTCTATATTCTTGCCGCAGTGGGGGCAGGTAAGACTGAAGTTAAGTGGCTGTTCCATAACCCGCTCGGCAACGGCGGTGACCATAGAGTCAATACTGTCCAGGCGCTGGTCCAGCATATTAAGGCGCCGCTTCATGCGTTCGATATTTATTGCCTGCTCGTCTTCTGCCGCGCTGGGGTCATCCTTCTCTGCCAAGAGCGCACCTCGGGGGAGATTATAACTGGACTAATTATATGGGTTGGGGGGCGCTATGTCAAAGCCAGTTGTTTTTCTTTCCATACCCACCCGCCCTTAAGAGGTTTTTACCCCAAAAAAACTTCGTTTTTCCGGGGGCCCCGTATTTGCCTCTTTTTATCTCTCTTCCCCACCCCGTTTTTTAACCTGTGGTTTTCTGCCCCGCCCCCGTTTTATATCTTTTCCCGCCCGTCACTTTTGAGGAAAGGCAGACTCTTTTACAATTTCTGAAATATCTTTAACAGTCAGCTTCTCTTCTATTCCCTCGTCCTTTATCGCTTCACTGAGCATTACGGCACATGTAGGGCAGGCCACCGCTAAGACGTTAGCGCCAGTCTTATAGGCTTCTCTCACTCTAATTCTTGACGGGCTATTTTCGCCGCCGCCAAAGAAATCGGTGTAGAAATTGCCGCTACCTCCACCGCAGCAGAAGGCATTCTCACGGTTCCTTTCCATTTCTATCAGCTTTAACCCCGGGATTGCCTTTAGTATTTCACGCGGCGCTTCATATTCACCGGCGTGTCTCCCTAGAAAACAGGAGTCGTGATAGGTCACTTTCGTGTTGAGCTTTGAGGACGGCTTTAGTCTTCCCTCTTCAATAAGGTCGCGGAGTATCTTGGTGTAGTGAAATACCTCAAATCCAGCGGAGTATTCGTTTCGGAAGACATTATAGGAATGAGGTGAAAGGGTTATAATCTTCTTCACCCCGGCCTTTTCGAAAAGCTCGGTGTTTCTGTCTCTTAGCATCTGGAAAATACGGCTCTCGCCGAGTATACGGATCTCATTGCCATCGCACTCTTCGGCAGAACCTAAGATACCAAAAGAAATACCAGCTGTAAGCAATAGTTCGCCGAGTGCTCTGGCGGCTCTCTGTCCCTTCTCATCAAAAGAGCCAACACAGCCAATATATAAGAGGAATTCCTGCCCGGTGTAAGGCTCTATCTCTGTGCCTTCAGCCCATTTACCCCGGTTTTCCCTCAGTTCCCGGTAGGGATTGCCATAGGCTTCAATATTACGGAAAAAACGGGCTACCTTGGGCGTAACCAGCCCGTTGTCCACCACCTCTCCTCTGGCCGCTATTATTATATTGACAATATCATTGTTGAAGGGGAACTTGCAGCTCTGAACGCAGTTATGGCAGGTCGTACAGGAATACAGTATTTCCCCCAGTGATTCAGACCACTTGATTTCTCCCTCCATCCAGGCTCGTATGAGCCACATCAGGCCGCCCGGTGAACAGGTTTTCAGGCGGAATCTATTGTAAATGGGGCAGTTAAACTCCGAGTAATCTACGGTTAGCTGGCAGTATCCGCAGCCAAAACATCTATGTATTACGTCCTTATAATCTTGCAGAGAAATTTAGCTCACCTCCCAGTTTCCCGGATTCATAATATCGTTCGGGTCCAGCATTTTCTTTATTCTGTCCATCAATTGACGGGTGTTGGCGTCCATCTTTTCCAGAATCAGTTTCTGCGCCGGCAGTTCCGGCTTCCAGACCACCCCACCCAGCTCCAGGGTTAGCCGGTTGGTATCATCCAGAGCCCCTCTGGCTCTCTCCGCTTCCTCCTCAACAGCCCGGTTAAAGGGGTAGGAGTAGGCAAGCATAACGCTATGGCCATTGGGCAGGAGCTGTATTCCGAGCTGATACATGAAGGCATATTTGTGGGCAATTTCAATCCCGCCCTGCCAGGCCTGGGTTATTACCTCTATGGGCAGTATGGCTCCGGTGTATTCAAAGCCGCCGCCTTTCCTGAAATCAGCGGCGGTGGCGGCAAATGGGGGCACACCGAGAAACCTCTCCCGCAACGGGGTCAGCGCCGGTTCTTCAGTTACCGGCGACACCTTTTCCCCGTATTTCTGGAAAATATGTTCGTGCATTTCTTTTTTGGTTTCAAACTCCGCCTCCGATTCCCCGGAAATGACAATAATGTAATAGATATGCTGCGCCCACCTCGGCTTCTCCTGGGTGATAATGAAACAGTTCTCCAGTAGATTAATCTGGCCAAGTTCGGATATTATCTCCGGAATCAGCTCAGCGCTATCGGAAACGAACAGCAGGAGGTCCCTGAAGGCGGGCCTGGGGAAGAGCTGAATTGATAGCTTGGTGACGATGCCGGTAGTTCCCAGCCAGCCCAGAAAGAGGCCCATAAGGTCGGGGAGGGGGTCCCGGCTGAACCATTTGGGACTTATCGAGCAGGAGCCCAGTTTGCATACCTCACCGGTGGGTAAAACTACCTCCATGCCGTTGACCATCTGCGAGTTAACGCCGTATCTCGGTGTGAGGTGGCCGTGTCCGTGAATCAGTATGTTGCCGGCTACGGTGGCGGTGGGAGGTGACTCGGGGGTTGAGTGCTGGAGGTGGGGATGATTCTTCTCGAGGTAGGCTCTCAAGGCCGCCTGGGTGACGCCGGCTTCAATTACGGCGTAACGGCTGGCTTCGTTTACCTCAATTATTCTGTCCATTCTTTTCATGTCCAGTACGATGCCACCCTTGAGCGGAACGGTCAGGGCAGATAAAGTCAGCCCCGCCCCCATTGGGGTAATGGCCAGCTTTTCCTGGTTGGCCAGCCTGACTATCTGCTGCACTTCGGCCACTGTTCCGGGCATGACAACGTAGTCGGTCCTACGCGGCTTCTGGGCTCCCGGGTCGCGGGAATAGAGATATAATTCTTCGGGGCGGTTTGACACGTAATCTTGCCCAACAATTTTAGCCAACTGGCTTAAGAAATCTTCTTTCATAGACGCCTACTTTCTAGAATACTGCCGGAAGATAGCCAGCTGAGCATTGCCAGAGTTGATAGATAAGCAAAGGCTAAAGCCGAGCAACCTGCCGAGGGCCAGCCAAAGTTTGGCAAGCGCAGCCAAGCCAAACAGCCAGTAATAGTTTGACGCTTATAGCCCGAACAAACGAGCCACGCAAAGAGGCGGGGGAGACCCCCCGATTCCTACCTGTCGGGGGAACGGTACCCCCGAACAAGCAGGATTCTTGCGTAAGTTTATTTTTCTACTTCATAACCCGGGACACTGGCAGCATCGAAGCATTTTCCAGCGTTAATCGCTGGGTCCGAACTCCAGGCGCACGTACCAAACGTGAGGCTATAAGCATCATACCCCAGCATTTGCAGTAGAGCTGTTGTCTGACCTGACCGAGATCCGGTATAACAGTACACATATACCGGCGCATAAGGGTTAATTTTGTCAAGATTATCAGTTAGGCTGAAGAAGTCGACGAGAATCGCACCGGGGATATGCCCCGCCTCATAAGACTCCGCTTTGCGCAGGCTGATGATGGTCATATCCGCACCCTCAGCAATCTTCGCACTCAGGTCAGCCGCGGAGATGTACTGGGATTTAACGGTGGCAGCTGCCGCCGCAATTATATTACATGAGTTGTCTGAATTAGTGTTGTCCAGCACGGGGAAGCTATAGGTCTTGGTAGCCTCGTTGGCTGTGGTCTCAACTGCATAGTCGCCCTGGGCTGTATCGGGCTCAAACCGGTGAAAGTATACAGCCGGGTCGGTTGACCAGGAAGACATTCCATTCGTAAGGTTCTTGGTATTGTAACCAAGGACGCCGAGTACTGATGCCGCAAATTCAGCCTTTTGACCGGCGTAGCAATGGACCACAACATCCTTGTCCCTGGGGAGCGTTGGCAGTTGACTGAAGCTAGTAACATTGACTGCGCCAGGAATGTGCCCCACAGCATAATGTTCTGGCTTGCGAAGGTCGGCGATATACGGAGACTTCCCTTCGGTAATCATTGTGTTAAGGTCTGAGGCTTTAAGCTCCCCGGCCTTGTTAGGCAGGTACGCCGTAATAGCATCCCTAACTACATCAAATTCTGTTTTTTCCGCTACTTGTGCAGGACAGCCGATGACAACCAAGCTGATGGCTAACAACAATGCTAGCGGAATTAACAATACCTTCTTTCTCACTTGTTTCTCCTCCTTTATAAGACTTCTACCAACTATATTAATTAGGTCTTGTTATCGTAAAATCTCACATAGATCATCCCTCCTATTCATTAGGATATCGGCTCTGGTGTCTTAGTGAACTTGTGAGTGTGGTGTGCCGCCGAAAACCCTTCTTGCACGTAGACGGCACTCAGAAATACCCGAAGTATCTTGCAACCCCTTGACGACATGGTGAGAGTATAAATAGCTGCCCCGATTTTGTCAATAGGTAGAATCTCAACTCCGTGCCTCTTGTTATGCCTCCTCCTTTTGGGTAACACTTTTTTAAGGCAACGTATCAGTTTAACACGTAATCTTGGCCGACAATTTTAGCCAGCTGGCTTAAGAAATCTTCTTTCATAGATGCCAACTTTCTAGCATACTGCTGGAAGATAGCCATCTGAGCATTGCCAGGTATTCAGCCTAGTTTATCTATCAAACGGTGAATTGGCGCCGCCAGCTGGTCTTCCTGGACATGGGGTGAGTAGCAGCTATCAATCTGCACCAGTTTGACGAGCGGCATTTTGCTGGCAATAGCTACCGCCAGCTTATCAACTGTGCCCGACACAATCTCCTCCGAGACTATTTGTGCCCCGATTAGCGTCCTGGTCTTGCCATCGGCAATGAGTTTATAACGAGCAGGTTTCCCGTTGAACCTTTCCCGGAGGCGGGGCGTGTCCACGGTGACCGAGACGGCGTCTAACCCCTTCTCCCTCGCCTCTCTCTCGGTCAGGCCTGCCGCCCCTATCTGATGACCGAATATTTTGGTAACGAAAGGCATCACCGTACCTTCATAAGTAAGGGCATTACCCAGGGCTACATTTCTACCAGCTATATACCCGGTTCGGATGGCGTTAGCGGCAAGTTGATGTTGCCTCCTGGAGCCGGTAATGATATCCCAGTTCTCCATGCAATCACCTATGGCATAGATATCGGGGTCACTGGTTTGCAGATGCTGGTTCACCACTATCGCCCCGGTCTCACCTATCTCCAGTCCTGCTTTACGCGCCAGCTTAACATTTGGTTTACTACCAGTAGCGAAGAGGATGAAATCTACTTCCAGCTCCTGGTCAGAGAGGGTCACATGCTTCTTGCCTTTATCGCTGGTTATGCTCTTTATATTGGCTGGCATGATTACTTCCACCCCGTTCTCCCTGACCGCATTTTCTACCTTTTCGGCTATATCCTCATCCAGGGATGTCCGTAAGATAGCCCGCCTGATTAGGAGGTAGACCTTACTATAGCCCCTGGCTTTCAGGGCGGCGGCTATTTCCAGTCCGATAAAACCACCGCCGACAATAGCCGCTTTGGTGCACCTGGATATGGTATTTTCCAGGGCTATGCCATCAGCCATGTCGGTGCTCAAGGTAAATTCATTCTTGCCATCCAGTCCCGGGAAAGGGGGAATAGACGGGGTAGCGCCCAGGGCTAAAATCAGCTTGTCGTAGCTGTACCGTTCGCCTCCAGCGATAAGATACTTTTCCTGTTTAACAATGTCAGTGACCTCAGTGTTCAGATGTATGCCTATATTTCTCTTCACCCAGAACGTTCCGTGGCGGAAGCCGCGAACCAGCTCGTCCCAGCTGGCAATATCTCCGCCAATGACCAATGGCATCTCGCATGGGGGGACACCAAGCTCAGCCCTTCGACTGAAGGCGTCAATCTGAGCCTCGCCATCCAGGCGGCGGATTTGGTTTGCTGCCGTGGCGCCAGCATCACCGGTACCTATAATGCAAATCCTCATTCGTTTCCCCCCTTGCTTGCCCTATTACCCCCCTGCTCTCAGTTCTTCAATCCTGACCAGGATATCATCCACGTGCTTGGATAGCCTCCGTATCTCCTGTCCCAGGGCCTCTGGTGAAGCACCAATCCCCGGCTTGGGAGAGGAAGCAGGCTGCAATCGGTCACGGTGCGTTGGTACCTTCCATCCCACAATTTCATTTATGGTGTAACCTGCCCATGGGTCCTGCCTGCAACCGAAAGGCGAAGCTCTCCCTTCGGCGACAGCCCGGGCAAACCTCCCGCAACTCTCGAATCCGCAGCGCCCGCAATTCATCCTGGGCAGAGTGTTATAGATTCTTCTTATTTTATCCTTAGTGCTAGTGTCCATCATACTTAACACAATCTAATCCCTGATGTCTGCCACAGCCATACAAAGCTACTAGAGCTTGGGGCGGCGCCGTAATGTCTCCGCTAAATCAAGCGGCATAACCTCCGGCGTTAATGCCCCATACACCGTAAACACATTCTGAAAATTGCCAAATTCCCGTTCTATAGCAGCTAACTCTTCAGGTGGCAATGGACTCACGCCACAGGGACGCAGAGGCGTATTTATTTGTACTTCATCGGGAGAAAGCTGCTCGGCTATTTCTGCCATGCCCGCAGCGTAGTCCCTGTTTGCCTCAATGAACATCATCTGGAGAGCGAGCTTCTCATGGCACTCTTCCCTGAAGAGTTTTAATGCCTTCAGGATTTCAGCCAGTGTCTGACTTCTGACAGGACGGTTGATTTTACGAAAAATCTCCTCAGTCGGCGCATCAACCTTGGCTACAACCACATCAGCCAGGGCAAGCTCGCGGCGTACGTCTTCTCTGGGTATTAAGGAAGAATTAGTAAGAACCGCCACCGGTAGTTTTAGGGCTGACTTCACCAGCCTTATTGCCTCGCCAAGATTAGATGCCAGGCTCGGCTCACCCATCCCGGAGAAGGTAGCATAATCGGCGGCAACACCTTCTACTGTTTTCAACTCCCGGGCAAGCCTATCCAAGCTGACAAACTCTTTACGTTCTACCTCAGGGCGAACCGTCATTCCCAACTGGCAATAGACACAATCAAATGAGCATGTCTTTCCCTCGGTAGACAGGAGATCAATACCTAGTGACCTGCCCAGCCTCCATGACGGAACCGGGCCATAGATAATAGAATTAGCCACTGCGCTGCACCTCTAGTGGCCAATGTGTTTGTGGTAGGCTTTTTTCCACGGTTCTTTCTTTATTGCCAAATAGTCTTTTATAGCTTCTTTTAATGTGTTTGATGCCAGAAGCGCACAGTGCTGGCTTTCCTGGGGCAGCCCTCCCAGGGCATTCAGGACATTCTTCTGGCTTATCTTATGGGCTTCAGCAATGCTTTTCCCCTTGGCCAACTCGGTTGTCATGCTGCCGGAAGCGATGGACGTTCCACAGCCGTCAGTCAGGAAGCGGGCGTCGATAATGGTATTATCCTTTACCTTGAGCCATATCTCCATGGTGTCGCCGCAGGAGCCAATCACTTTAGCAAAGCCATCGGCATCCTCCAGTTCTCCCAGGTTCCTAGGGTTCATGCCGTGCTCGATGGCGGCTTCTGAGTATACCTTCCTCATCTCCTGCTTGACTAGTTCCTCAAACTCTTCCCACGATGAAGACATTGCCTTGACTCCTATCTCATTTGACCTCGGTTGATATCGCCTGATTTATGGCTTTACCCAGGGTAGTCATAATCTCACCGTTATAGCGTTCTATACCGCCCTCATCGCAGAGCTTGGCCAGCTCCGGGTCTATGGGCAGCTGCCCCAGCAATGGTGCGTTAGCGGCGCTGGCCATCTGCTCCGCCCGGCTCTTGCCGAATATCTCAATCTTCTTGTCTATTTCCGGCACATAAAGGTAGCTCATGTTCTCCACTACGCCCAGAACTCGTTTCCCCATCTTCTGAACCATGTTCACCGCTTTTCTAACTATCATCTCGACCAGGTCCTGCGGCGTAAAAACAATAATTACCCCTGAAATCGGGAAGGACTGCATCACCGTGAGCGGAGCGTCCGCAGTACCCGGAGGCAGGTCTATAATCAGATAGTCCAGCTTGCCCCAGAGTACCTCTTCTCCGAACTGCTTAATCGTGTTGGCAATCAGGGG
>Ga0315549_1004501_pt1 | contig 11711 bp, 10 predicted proteins | sample SalMarSW160200MG_FD_203101 | JGI IMG/M metagenome (GOLD analysis project Ga0315549, IMG submission 203101) | Salt marsh sediment microbial communities from the Plum Island Ecosystem LTER, Massachusetts, United States - Salt Marsh Sediment SW1601-200 ... | reverse complement strand
CCGCCGCGCGACGTGAAGAGACCGGTTCCGAGAACCTCGTCGATGACATGGCGGTCGACGACAAGAATCGAGCCATTGACCGGTTCCGAAGGCTCTCCGATGAGCTGGGAGACAGTGATCACACCTTCGGCGGAAGAAGCCTCGTGGTCGAGATCGCTGGAGACGGCCGTCCGCTTTCCGAACAGCGTCAGCGCCGCGATTCGTTCGGCAACGGCGAGCTGTTGCTCGTATGTGAGATCCCCCTCTTCTTGCCGACGGCCACCTCGAGCCGCACACAGTCTCAGGCAAGCCCGTTTGTAGAGCTTGACCTGGGACCCCGGGATCCTTCCAGTCGCGCCGTACTCGTCCAGAAGCATCTCGAGCGTGATCGGCTTGAAAGCGAACGGCACGGCATCCTTTTCGATCACCTCTCGCATGAACCCGTCAGGGTTCGCGACACGTTGTTCTGCGGCCAACACCACGTCCTTGCGACGAAGTGGCACGAGTTCGTACACGGAGACCCTGTCATCCCCCCACAGTTCCGTGAGGTCCTGTTTGAGGAACAGGATGTCGCGCCAGACAGCCGTACGGCATACCACTCGAAGGCGCAGCCTGGTTCGGTCACACCCCCTGAGCCGCGCAATCAGGAGCTTGGCAACACTCGACATCTCGACGATACACTCGTCCAGGCTATCCAGGAACATCTCGAGAACGTAATCGGACCCGGCCCACTCCTTGACCTCCTCGCATCCGAATACACCATCGCAAATGCCAGTGTCGGTGTTGTACGCGCCAAGATCGTCGCGGTGAACATGACCGCCAAGTGCGGCGAGCGCCGCTCTGCGCTCCCGCACAAGATCCTCAAGGACGAACGTCTTGCCGATCCCGCGCTCGCCGATCAGCACAAGGCAGGGGACTTCAGCAATGTTCTCGAAGGGCAGCAGATCCGGCTGGAGGAAATGACCAACCCTATCCCCAGGATCCACCACGAATCCACCGTCGCCGAAGTTGCACCTGCCGTCCGGTGGACACCAGAACCTCTTCCAGGTGTAACGCTCTTGGCCCGTCATCTTTGAATGGCCTTCCATGGCACGGTTCCCATTCCGCCCCTGGGGCATCGATGCTGGCAGCGGCCGAACGCCACCGCCGAAGTCAGCCACCGAGGCGCGAGGCGCTAGTCGCTCGCGCCAGATCGATTCTTGCCTCCATGGCGGGCGAATGCAAGCGGGAACCCTCGCACACTGTCTTTGCCTCTTCGGCAGTGCCCTGGAGGCTGTTCTGGGGGGAGCTGAGAGCCACCAGACCGAATTCGGTGTGGAAGTGCGCGGCCACCATGCTGATGCGGAGGTGCCTTTGCACGATGCCAGGCAATGCGGGGCGTCAACGCAAGACGGCCTTTCACGCCGCGGCTCGTGCAGAAGCACCAGAACTACGCAACCAGGCTCGGCTGAGTGCGATGTGGTCCAGCAGCGTCTAGGCGGGCATCGACACCTGGACACCCCCGGTGACATCCTGGCGTGAGGCCAGCCCGTCGCCCACGAAAAACGCCTGTTTCCCCTTGACTGGCCCCAAGGTACATGGCCCCGTGTGATCGTAGCGGCAGGTTCCGGCTGTGGCAGGTGGAAGGATTGGAGCATGAGACTTGGCGCGGCGATCGACGGATTCCTGCAATACCTGGAAGGCAACGGGTGTTCGGTCCACACGGTGCGGTCGTACCTGTCCGACCTGCGCTCACTGCTGTGCTTCTACGGCGGCAACCGAACACCCGTGGACCGGATCGCCCCTGCGCACCTGTCCAAGTTCCTCACCTCTCCCTGTGCGCTCGTCGGGCCGACGGGGAGGCCCCGGAGCCCCGGTGCGCTGAACCGGCTCCGAGCCGTGCTGCGGTCGTTCTTCCGGTGGCTGCACGAGACAGGGCACATCCGGTCGAATCCAGCCTGTGCGCTGCGTGTACGGTCGCTGCGACCCACGCCGCCGGTTGTTGTCGACCGCCACGAGGAGCGCCGGCTGCTTGAGACGATGCGTCGTTCCGACGACGCCCTCGCGCATCGCGACCGCGTAATGGTGGAGGTGCTTTCGGGGACGGGGATCAGGATCGGCGAGCTCGTCGGTCTGGACGTGGGCGACGTGAACTTGAGAGCTGCTCTGCTCACGATCCGCGCCAAGGGCGGTGTGCCTGAGGCCCGCCACCTGAACCGCCGACTCGTCCGGTCACTGCGCACGTACCTGCGACGCCGGAAGCGGCTCGAACCATCCTCCAACGCCCTCTTCGTGGGCCGATCGGGACGGCGCCTGACGGCGCGGCACTTCGCCAGGCGCTTGCGCGGGTGGCTTACTGAGGCGTGTGTGGACCCCCGGATCACGCCGCACACGTTCCGCCACACGCTCGCGACGCGATTGTTGGGCGCAACTGGCAATCTCCGCCTCGTGCAGCGGGCCCTCGGACATCGCCGCATCGACACCACATCCCGCTACGCCCAGCTTCCGGACGAGGCGCTGGCGACGGCGCTTGAGGCCATCTGAGGAGCAGGCGAGGGGCGTGGTACATTGTCCCGGCGCTCTCGGGTCGGTCTATCCGCCTAACGCCCTGCCGTTGAGGTAATTGCGCTGCCTCCTCCCGTGTGTTCCAACGCCCAGAATGTATCACCTTTTGCGACATCAACCAGAGGTCCGATTAGGAGTATAATCGGACGTTGCGCTGAGTCGTGGCGATCTCTTGGCTTATTCTGACTTTGAGCACAGCAAGTCGCACACAGTAACAGGAGAATACCGGTGGCCGAGAGTCGTATCGAGGAATTCCTCGAGGCAATCAACTCAGGAATTGAGCCCTGGATCAAGCAGCTGCTTGACGCGGATCCTGCGCTCGCCAACATGAGAAGCAAGCGCGGGCGCACGCCCCTGCATTGGACATCGCTCACCGGTCAGGTTGGGCTCATGGAGCTGCTCATTGCGAAAGGTGCCAAGGTGAACGCCGAAGACGCAAACGGTTTCACTCCCCTCCAGCTTGCCGCCAGCGTCGGCAACGCTGAAGTCATCCGGATACTACTGAGGAATGGTGCTGACGTTCTAGCAGGACGCGATCATGGTAAGGCGCGTCTGCCGGTTGTGGAGACTCAGGGCAACAGCGCGGTTCGTGTGCTCGTAGCCACGATGATGAAGCATCGAGACATGCTCAAGCGCCTCGTCCAGACAACGGAACCAGACACTCCCGAGCGCACTCTTATCCTTGAGACGATCGTACCGAGATACAGCGATCCTGAGCAGACTGCGTTTGCTCTAGCACTGACGGAAGCACGGCAGGCCGGAGTGTTCGAGACCTTGTCTCCACTGATCACGTCGGTAAAGGAGGTCCGTTGGAAGCTGTACGATCTGAGCATTGAGTGGAAACGCTCCAATCCGCCCTTGGGCGCGTGGAACAACGCCTACTGGGAGTTCAACAAAGCGATCGATGTGCTGATTGACCGTGTGCCGGCAGTCGAGAACGCAGCCAAGAAGGAAGCACCGAGGAGGAAAAAGACCCAGGACATTGTCCGGTTCCCGTCTCCGCCCGACCTGCGGTGGAAGGACGTCACCATCGAGTTCGTTTCGGATCAGTCGGTGAGGGTAACGGCTCTGGACAAGTCGCGGCGGTACACCTTCGCCGAGATCGGTTTCAAGGATGGCCGACGAGGTGACATGCCCGATGGTCGCTGGGCGTATCTGCGGCTGTTTGCCAAGATGCACGGGGAGATCCCTCCGAGCACTGACCTGGGCGCCAAGATCTGGAGGGGAGTACCGAAGGCGGTTCAGGACATCAGACAGCGGCTGCAGGTATTCATGGGGATCAACGAAGATCCCTTCATGCCGTACCATGATGTGTCCGGTTACATGACAAGGTTTGTGATACAAGAAGCTGGCGACGCGTAGGCCGGCGAACGTTCGTCGGTCACCTCTCCGGGAAACCCCAGAAACACGTTCTTCCCTTACTTCCTCTCTGCCATGTCGTTGCGCCTACGCACTGGTTTCGTAGGCCACAGAAATGCCTCCATCGGCGAACGTTCGCCATGTCAGGTTGGAGTCGGAAACACGCCGCGCTCGCGGAACGGGCAATGAGGCGCCCAATGCTGAGACGCAGGTTTACCGTCCGAACGGAAAGAGCGAAGCAACCCATTCCTGACGAGGAACGCGTGTTGACTGAACGCATCCTTGCTCGGCTCGTTGCCCGCGCCTACGCGGCTGACCATCCTCATCTCTTTGGCCGATCGACTTGCCTGCCTTGCGCGGCGAGACCGACCGCTGAGGCGAAAGCGCTCGCGCGCGAGGAGCGTACCGGTGGCGGGGGTATGGCATGAACGAGAGGAATGACTTCAGTCACCTCATGTTCATCCGCGCGGTTGTGGCCCACCCATGGCCGCGACGGGAACGGTGCGGAATCGTCGCCGTCGCTACGGCGCTGGCGAGTCACGCGCAGGCTCGATCGGGTGATCGGTGCTTCCCGTCGACCAGGACGCTGATGGCGGAAAGCGGAATCTCCCGCCCCACCGTCCTTAAAGCCAAGAAGCGCCTCAAGGCTGCTGGCTTTCTCGACTACGAGAATGTCGGCCGCGCGCACGGGCACCATTACAGGCTCATGATCCCCGAGACCGTCGCGGTCAATCTGCGATACCGCGACAATGGGCCTCGCGGTCAATCTCAGGTACCACGAAACGACGGTCGCGGTCAAAGTCCCAGCTTCTCGCGGTCAAGTAGAGACACCGCGTCGCGGTTAAACACAGATAGCGTAACAAAGACATTAGAACGTAGAGAGGAGAACGGAACGATCTCTCCCCGATCTTATCTTGACGGCTCGGACGAAGAGAACAAGCGAGCCGAGACCCTCATGCTCAAGGCAACAGGAGCCCATCACCGCATTGGGCCATCTCCGTGCAAGGTCAAGGAGGAGGTGTTGCGGGCGCGAGCTGCTGGAGTTCCTTGGGACGTACTCGAGCGCGAACTGCTCAGGCCAGAGAGCGCAGGTCAAAACGTGTGGGTCATCACCGATCCGCTTCGAGAGGACGCGCGGCTGCGCTGGAAGGAACCGGCTCACTCTGTCAGGGATCAACCATCCGACATCGACGCCGATGAGGTCATGCCAAGGGACAGGCGGTATCTCGACGAGTTGCGTGAAACGATCGCGGGTAAGGTCACAATCCCGGAGCTCATAGCGCAGGTGCAACGGCTCGAGAGACTGCTTGCCGGCAGGCGATTCACGAGGCTGTCGAGCGATGAGCAGGCCAGCGCGATCAAGACCCTTAATGACGCGGGCATGAGGCCAGGCGATGTGCGCGTGGCGATTGACTGGCTCCTGGCACATCCTGAGGCCCTCGATGGGGACGATGATGTGACGTCAACGATCATCGCGGCATTCGGGCGTGCCGCAAAGGAAGAGGCTAAGACAGGTGCGGCGTGATCACACGCCGCCGTCAAGCGGGCTGGCCAACGCGGCATTCATGTTTGGCTCTGAGGGCCGCTTGGCGATTTCTTGCGTGATGCGATGAGCGAGGAACGACAGATGGATATCGAGACGATTGATGTCAGTCGGATCGATCCGGCGGCGTACAACCCGCGGAAGGACCTGCGACCGGGCGACCCGGACTATGAGCGGCTGGCGCGGTCGATCGACGAGTTTGGGTTCGTCGAGCCGCTCGTGTGGAACAAGCGCACCGGGATACTCGTCGCCGGCCACCAGCGGTTGAAGGTCCTGCTGGCGCGTGGCGTCGAGCAGGTCGAGTGCTCGGTTGTCGACTTGCCGTTGGAGCAGGAGAAGGCGCTCAACCTGGCGCTGAACAAGATCCGGGGCGATTGGGACGAGGCCAAGCTCGCCGCGGTGTTGGCTGAGCTAACGCAGGTGCCGGACTTTGATGTGTCGCTAACCGGCTTCGATCTGCCCGAGGTAAGCGAGCTTCTCGATAGACTCTCGCCAGCCGCTGACGACGACGAGTTCGATGTCGACGCTGCGCTTGACGAGATCGAGGAACCGGAGACGCAACGCGGCGACTTGATCGAGCTTGGGCCGCACCGCGTGTTGTGCGGTGACTCGACTGATCCCGCCAATCTCACGCGGCTCATGGGATCGGAGCGCGCGCAGCTCGTGTTCACCGATCCGCCGTATGCGGTCGACTACCGCGGCGGGCGCGTCGGTAAGGACTGGGCGCACAAGATCCGCCACGACGGCGAGCGCTACTGGGACGAGCTGAGCGTGGACGAATACGAGCGGCTGCTCGTCGGCGCGCTCGCGAACGCGCACGCATTCTCCGACGACAACGCGGCCCTCTACCTGTGGTTCGCCAGCGTGCGGATCACGACCGTGCTCGCCGCGCTCGACGAGACGGGCTGGGAGCAACGCAACCTGCTCGTGTGGGTGAAGAGCACGTTCGCCGGCAGCCTGTTTGCCCAGTACAAGCATCAGTACGAGCTGTGCTTCTACTGCCACAAGCGTGGCAAGGCGCCGCGCTGGCACGGGCCAACGAACGAGACCACCGTCTGGCAGGCCGACAAGCCGAGCCGGAACGAAGACCACCCGACGGTCAAGCCGCTCGTTCTTGCCGAGCGGGCGATCCGCAATAGCTCGACGCGCAACGACCTCGTCCTCGACCTGTTCCTCGGCTCGGGCACGACGCTCATCGCCGCCGACACGATGAGTCGTCGCTGCTACGGCCTCGAGCTGGAGCCGCGCTATTGCGACGTGATCCGCCGACGCTACGAGCGGCACGCGATGGCCGCAGGGAGAAGCGAATGAGCCTGCCTGGCTCAGATGCAGTCCCCTCGACGGTCGAAGCACGCGGCATTCTGCATCGCTGCCAGGCCGATCCGCTGTTCTTCAGCGAGCACGTGCTCGGCGGCGAGCAGCCGTGGGCGCGCCAGCGCGAGATCATGCTCAGCGTGCGCGATCATGCGCGTACGGCGGTGCCGGCGGGCTTCGCGGTCGGCAAAACGTGGACGGCGGCGCGCGTCGTACTGTGGTTCCTGTTCTCGTTCCCGTACTCGCTCGTGATCACGACGGCGCCGACGTGGCGCCAGGTCGAGACCGTGCTCTGGAGCGAGATCCGGCGCCAGCACCGGCTCTCGCGGATGCCGCTGGGCGGCACCGTGCTCCAGACGCAGCTGCGGCTCGCCGACGAGTGGTTCGCGCTCGGGCTGTCGACCGACGAGCCGGCGCGCTTCCAGGGCTTCCACAGCGAGCACCTGCTGCTTGTGTTCGACGAGGCGTCGGGCGTGAGCCGCGAGGTGTGGGATGCGGCCGAAGGTCAGATGGCGGGCGCGCACGCGCGGTGGCTGGCGATCGGCAACCCGATTGCGCCGAGCGGGCCGTTCTACGACGCGTGCTGCAGCGAGCTCTGGCGCACACTGCCGATCAGTTGTCTCGACACGCCCAACGTGCGCACTGGCCGTTTGGTCTATCCGAAGCTGGTGACGGCGCAGTGGGTCGAGGAGCGACGTCAGGAGTGGCAAGAAAACTCGCCGTTGTTTGAGTCGCGCGTGCTGGGTCGATTCCCCGCGTCGGGCGAGCACGGTCTCATCCCGCTCAGTTGGGTCCTCGCGGCACACGAGCGACGGAGCACGACCGGCACGGAGGTCAAACCGCGCTGCGTAGGTGTTGACGTGGCGCGCTCGGGCGACGATGCCACGGTGTTCCTGCTGCGCGAGGGCTCGGCCGTCGTCGAAGTTGAGGAGCACCGCGGCCTCTCGACGATGGAGACGGTGGGGCGCACGATCCTGTTCGTCGAGCGACATCAGGTGCCGTGGGCGAGCGTGTTCATCGACGTGATCGGCATCGGTGCCGGCGTCGTCGACCGGCTCAAGGAGCAGGGGCGGTATGTGCGGGGGATCAACTTCGGGGCCCGGGCGCGTGACCGGAAGCGGTACGCCAACCTACGAGCCGAGTCTTTTTGGGCGGTGCGCGAAGCGCTGCAGCCCGACGGGGAGGGACCACTGGTGATCCCGTCGCGGTACGGGCGGCTGGCCGCCGAGCTGACGGCGATCGAGTGGGAAGTCACCTCGGCGGGCAAGATCCTCATCGAGCCGAAGGAGAACGTGAAGGCGCGGCTCGGGCGCAGTCCGGACCAGGCCGACGCGCTTGCCTTGAGCTATGCGCAAGGGGCCCGGTCGTGGGTCGGCTCCAGCGACGAGAACGAGCCGGAGCTCCCGTGGCTGCGCGTCGACAACGAGGAGATGTGGACGGACCTGGGAGAGATCCCATGGTCGTTCTGAGCGAGACGTCCAACGCCGAGGAGACGCGGCCGCTCCGGTCGAGCCGCCGTGGCGCGGTGCAGCTCCTCAAGCGGGTGCGCGATGGCACGCTCGACGCGAAGGAGATCAGTACGCAAGAGCGGCGCGTCTGCGTGGCCTACCTGCGGCTCGAGGGGTACACGCAGGAGGAGGCCGCGCCCGGCGCGCGATCGCCGAGATCTTCGGCGTGCACCGGCACACGATCGCGCGCGACGAGAAAGCCAACCGTGCCGAGGTGGCGCGGCTCGTCGACGAGCTCGACGTGCGATCGGTCGCCGGTGGGCTGATTGCCTGGGCCAAGCACCTGACGGCGAAGGCGATCCGGGAGAAGGACTACGCGCTCGCTTGGCGCGTGCAGCGCGAGGTTGTCGCCGACCTGCAGGGCCTTGGCTACCTGCCGAAGGTGGCCCAGCAGCACGAGGTCCGGATCGGCACGTTCGCCGACCTCGTGAAGCTCGCTGTCGAGCCGAACGGTGCGCCACCCGTCGAGGCGGGTGGGGAAGGACGCGCCCTCATCGAGGCGCCCAAAGAGCCGGTTGTGCACGAGGACCTCGACGTGGCCGACAAGGCCGAGGTGCAACACGGTGTCGGGGGACGGCCAAGTTCACAGGCGCATTTGCCTTGCGATGTCGTCGAGACAGAGCGAAGGGGTGCAGTGACGAGGGACAACGACGGATGATCTCGACGGCAGCGACAGCGACTGGTGAGACCGAGCGTCCACAGCGCTTGATCGACGCGCTCGTGGGTGCCGACGTCCCGGCGTCCGCGCGCGATGTCGCCAGGGTAAAGGCGGTCGCCTGGGCGCGCGTCTCGACCGACATGCAAGAGGAACGTGGGCTGTCGGTGCCACAGCAGTTGCGCGACATCCGCCGCTACGCCGACGAGCACGACATCGACATCGTCGACGAGTTCCATGAAGCGACCAGCGCGTTCCGGCGCGAGGCCAAGCGCGTCGAGTTCCACCGCATGCTCGACCAGGTGAAGGCTGACCGCAGCATCACGGCGATCTTGATCCATGACTTCTCGCGGTTCTCGCGCGACAGCGTGCGGGCGAAGTCGCTCGTGCGCGAGCTGCGCGGCCGCGGTGTTCGCGTCATCTCGCTCAACGATCCCGAGGTCGATCCAGAGACGCCGGCGGGCGTCTACATGGAGGCGATCACCTACGCCAAGAACGAAGCGTACAGCCGCGAGATCGCCTTCCACACTCGGAAGGGGTGTCGGAGCAATCTCCAGACACGCGACCCGGAAACGGGCTGGTGCTACAAGAACGGCGGTCAATCGCTGTGGGGGTATCGGACTGAACGGCTGGTGCGCGGCCAGGACAAGCGCGGTCGCCCCATCTTCAAGAGCATCTGGCTGCTCGATGAGACCGTCGTGCAGGGCCGTGCTATTCATGAATGGGTGCACCACTGCCTCATCGAGTACGCGGCGAAAGGTGCGTCGCTCGATGAGCTGCGCGACTTCTGCAACGACCACGGCCTGCCCGCACGGCGCGGCAAGTACTGGAGCTCATCGACGTGGAACTCGCTCCTGAGTCCGCACGCGCTGCTGCAGTACTGCGGGTTCGGCGTCTGGAACGTCCATCGCAAGAACGGATCGATCAAGCCGGCGTCCGAGTGGGTTGTCGTCGAGAACGCGCATCGCGCGATCATCACCGAGGACGAGGCGAAGGCAATCATGGCCGTGCGGCGCGGTGACGCACGGAAGCGGTTCGGCAAGACGTCGAACCGGAGTTGCTCTTCGCCGTACCTGCTGAGCGGCGGCCTGTTCAAGTGCGCGCGATGTGGCGCCAACATGACGGGCCTGCGCCTGACGAAGCATGCCTACTACGTCTGCGGCAGCCTGCCGTATCGCAAGGGGAGGGGCTGCGGGCCCGGCGTGTACGTGCCGCAGCTGGCCGTCGAGGCCGAGACGATCAAGGGCTTGAGTGAGCTGCTCGCAGTGTGTCGCGACCCGAAGGCCTTTGCACGTCAGGTCAACAACGAGCTCAAGGCGCTCTGGGAGAAGTCCAACGGGCGCGATCCCCAGGCGGCCTCAAAGCTGGCGGCTCTCGAGGTGAAGATCGCCAACATCCGCCGCGCCGTCGAGGAAGGTCTCAGCGACGCCGCGTGGGCCAACACTCGACTCCGCGAGCTCCAGGCCGAACGCCGGGCGCTGACGGCGAGGGCCGGTGGAGTAGGCGAGCCGCCCACGATCGACGTGGCCACAGTGCTCGCCTACCGACGAGACGCGGAGAAGCTCCTGGCCCACGGCAGCCCGCTTGAGCGCAAACAGGTCCTACGTGCTTGGGTCGAACAGGTGAGACTCGAGCCGGAACGCCTCGAAGTGGAAATCGCCTACCGCGTCCCGCCGGAGCTGTTCATGAATGGAATGGTAGCGGGGGCCTACCTCGTTGTCAATCATGAACTGCTCGGCACTCGCCTGACCAGGCGCTGGCGCCTGCCGAGGCGAGGTAGATAAACCCACCGCTGACCGCCGAGCAGGGCGACGAACGCTCGGTAGGGGATGGCGGTCACCGCAAGGTCAAGGCGGGCGGGTTGTTGAGCTGGCTGGTGGTCGCGTTCCAGGTCCAGAGCAGCGTATCCGCCGAACCCGTCAGGATGCCGTCGACGCGCTCGACCCGGTTGAACTCGTCGTAGTCGACGTCGACCGTGCCGGCCGGGTTCTCGATCGTGTCGATCAGGCCGCCCGCTCTCAGCTAAGATCGGGAATTAGGTATGGTGTCCCCTGATTCTGACCTCCATCTACGCGCTGCGCGGAGCGCACGAACCACCGTAAGTGCACCAAACGTGATGGCGTAGAGGGCGCAGAAAGGAATTGCCTCCGCTTGGCGCAAAGGCAAAAAACCTGCCAGCCTCGCCGGGACAGACAGAAGAAGCAGAGGTAGGACCCCGGCGACCGTCGCTGAAACGAAAGGAAACCAGAAGTCCCAATGCATGGCCGTCCGTCGACCGACGACTTGTTGTGCCAGCCGGTGCAGGAAATGGAAGAACGCCCCACCTGTTACGGCACCGGCAAGGACTATGGGAAGGCGCCAAGAAGCCAGGACCACGGAGTGCCAACTCGAGTAGCTCATTGGGCGAAGCAGTCCAAAGAGGGACGCGTACCGAAGAAGCATATGGCGAATGATGAAGGAACTCATATTCAAGCCCATCGAGAACCGCTCACTAGCAAACAGCTAGGAGACAGCTGTCTTTTATTCTCTCAGCCTTTTCGCAAGCAGAAGCAACACCACGGCGACCAAGATGATAGCGAACACGATGATGCAAACCAAAAGCACCAGCCCGTGTTCTCCCGCTCCCGCAATGAGCAGGACTATGCACGCCAAGGCGGGAATGACGAACCCCCGCAGCAAACGCGTGCAGGCTAACCCAAGCCTTTCTCTGGCAGTATTCCTATCTCGACGGAGATTCCCCATGACAAAGCACTCTGCGCGTAGCACAATGCTTAATCGGAACTGCGCTTTGCGATGATACCCGACTTCA
>Ga0315549_1004498_pt1 | contig 11720 bp, 6 predicted proteins | sample SalMarSW160200MG_FD_203101 | JGI IMG/M metagenome (GOLD analysis project Ga0315549, IMG submission 203101) | Salt marsh sediment microbial communities from the Plum Island Ecosystem LTER, Massachusetts, United States - Salt Marsh Sediment SW1601-200 ... | reverse complement strand
GATGGATTGCTCGATGCGATAGAGAACATGTACCAATGATAAACATCTCAAAGCTTTATTGCGGATTGGCGGGCCAATCCGACGATTTGCGATATCACAAGGCAGATTCACTCGGCCCAGTTGTCGTTTACAACTGCACGCAACAGTGCAATCTGCATTGTCTGCACTGTTACAGTTATTCAAGTTCCGATTGTACTCGTATTCAATTGACTACAAGCCAGTCGAAAGAATTACTCTCTCAGCTTGCAGAAGTCCGATGTCCTGTAGTTTTGTTTAGCGGCGGAGAGCCTTTGTTGCGCGAGGACCTTTTTGAATTGCTGGCGGAAGCGAAACGACTGAGCCTACGAACGGCCATTTCCACGAATGGGACACTAATTGACGTCAAGGCTGCGGAAAAACTTGCCGAGGTCGGCGTTAACTATGTGGGGATCTCCATCGACGGCGTTGAGCAATTCCACGACCAGTTCAGGCAGGTTAAGGGTTGTTTCAAGGCAGCACTAACGGGCATCAAAAACTGTCAACAAGCCGGCATAAGAACAGGACTGCGTTTTACGATAACAAAAGCGAACGCTGAGCAAGTGTCGGACGTGTTTGATATAGCAACCTCAGCTAATGTGCGAAGAATATGCTTTTATCATTTAATCCGCACAGGCAGAGCAGAGACACTTAGTGAGCAAGTCCCAGAACAAGAACAAACAAGATATGTCGTCGATACAATCATACAGAAGACTGCCGAGTTCACGGAAAAAGGACTTGTTGATGAGGTGCTCACCGTTGATAATCATGCTGATGGGCCGTATTTGCTGTCGCGGATGAAAAGAGAAAATAACTCGCACTATAAGCAGGCTAAAAAGCTCTTGCTTGCCAATGGTGGAAACAAAGTGGGCGAAAAAATCGCGTGTGTCGGCTGGGACGGCAATGTGTATCCGGACCAATTCTGGCGAAATTATTCGCTCGGAAATATTAAAGACAAACCTTTTGCACAGATTTGGCAAGACACAACCGAGCCGGTGCTGAATAAATTGCGCGACAAGGAGCACTTTGCTGACAAGAGATGTCTGAGCTGCCGATGGTTTAAGCTATGCAAAGGTAACTTTAGATTCCTGGTCGATGATTCGGACGACAAATACTGGCTCAATGAGCCGGCGTGTTATCTTACGGATGAAGAGATAGCAAAAAATAAAATTTCGAAATACGAAACTCTAAATCCAAAACAATAATTTAATGTCTAAAATTCTACTCTGTAGAAAAGAGTTCAAGATGTCATTTCGAGCGAGCCGAAAGAGCCTGCCCTGAGCGTAGTCGAAGGGCGAGTCGAGAAATCTGTTTTTGATTAGATTTCTCCACTTCGCCCCAGTGCTTTCTTGCGAAAGCAAGAACGGGGGCTTCGGTCGAAATGACGGTGGGTATTTTCTACAAAAAAATTTAAATTTTGCGTTTGTTTCGTAATTCGGATTTAGATATTTGAATTTCTCCGAAGGAGTATGTTATGAGTTTTCCGAATATCAGGATGCGTCGTCTGCGCAGTAGCGATGCAAGGCGCAGGCTTGTGCGAGAAACAACCTTGAGCATTGATGACCTGGTATACCCGATATTCGTCCGTGAAGGCACAGGTCTGAAAGAACCAATCAAATCGATGACGGACTGTTTTCATTTTTCGCCGGACACCATCGCCGATGAAGCAAAGGACGTTGCCTCACTGGGGATTCCTGCGGTTCTTCTCTTTGGCTTGCCAAGTAAAAAAGATGAAAAAGGCTCAGAAGCCTGGGCAGAAGACGGCGTTGTGCATCGCTCCATAAAAGAAATAAAGGACCGCGTACCAGACCTGTTGGTGATTACTGATGTATGTCTTTGCGCATACACCGACCACGGCCATTGTGGCGTGATTCAAAAGAGCACAGGAGCGCAAGGGCAGAAGAGCACAATTGACAATGACGCAACATGTGAGTTGCTAGCAAAAGTGGCTTTGTCGCACGCCCAGGCTGGTACGGATATGGTGGCACCGTCAGATATGATGGATGGCCGCGTGCGGTATATCCGTGAAGCTCTTGAGGAAAACAAATTCCAGGATGTAGCTATCATGTCGTATTCTGCCAAATACGCGTCAGCCTTCTATGGACCATTTCGAGATGCGGCTGAATCCGCACCTTCGTTTGGGGACCGCAAAACATATCAGATGGACTCTGCGAATGTAAGCCAGGCCATGGCGGAGATCGCACTGGATATTGAAGAAGGGGCCGACATTGTAATGATAAAGCCCGCACTTTGCTACCTCGATATTATCTATCGCGCAAAGCAGCGCTTTGATTGCCCCATCGCCGCGTACAACGTCAGCGGTGAATATATGATGGCCAACTGCGCCGCTGACTCAGGTCTTCTTGATAAACAAGCTGCGATGACGGAAATGCTGTATTCTATCAAGCGGGCCGGCGCGGATATTATTATCACTTACTTCGCCAAGGATGTAGCTAAACTGCTATCAGGATAAATTTGCAGTTGAAATTTATCGGATGTTCAGAATCACTCTGGTTGGTTCTCAACGTGGTGTGATATCTAATTAAATACCTGAAACCTTCGTTATCGCTAAAACCGTCAACAGTGCAAGGACGAGCAGCGTCGCTCTTACCAAGCGCCTGGCCTGGTTCTTAGGCTGCACAAACCGCCAGACGAAAGCACAGACCACTACGATAAGTGAAAGGCGTAAAATAAATAAAATAAAATCAAAAAACATAATCCTATAATACTCTATCTTAACAGCCAGGTCAAGCCTAAACCGCTCTATTTTATCACGCCTTTTCATTTTCCCTTATGTAGTCTGCAGGCATCATAATATGTAGCTCCCAAGTCAAGAGGAGCGAATCCAGCCTGCAAAAAAAATTTTCACCAACCAAGTTCCGCATCGTTTGATCAAGAAATTACGGCTTGTGGATAGAAAAAATAGACAATCTGCATATATCTACTATTAGTCTGTCAAGGGGCAAATGAGCTGTACAATGACGATTAAGAGTGCTTTTCAGTACTGAAATGATGGATTCGCCGGTCGTTGTTCTTCGAACCTGTCTGATAACCGATATTTTTTGCAGTGATTGTGCGTGGCATATTTCTAAAGTACTAAAGTAATTGAAGCCGATAAACCAAACTTGATAGCAAGGTACTTATAAACTGATTGTATTGTTAACCGTTTATTAGGAGAGCAAAACAATGCATTTTCTTGAGGAAACAAAAAGATGGCTTAGTGAGATCACCGAAATCGCACTACTACTGGTCGCGCTGGGGATCGTCGTTGAGATTCTCTTTGGCCGGAACGTGCCCTTCTTTGGCGGCGTTATCACTAATCTGACCGGCCTGCTCAACACGCTAGGCCAGAATGGATTGATCGGTCTGATTGCTCTGGGTATTATTATATTCGTATTCCGGAGAAGACAGCCCGCCACATAAGCTCGCACCACTGTAGGGTTCTGGGGGTAGCGAGACGACTATTTTGATATGAAGGTTTCTTTGCTTGCTGTAGAGCAGTAAGGGGCAGTCCGCGTAATACTTGGATTGCCCCTTTGTCATCTACAATGTTAGCAGCAAAAATATAATATTTACCTTCACTGCTGTCATAGCCTCTCCGGGCATAAATGCAGCAGTGAAAAAAACGACTCTTCACCTCATTAAACGCCCTGTCGCGGATATCGTCATCACATACTCGCCTAAAGAACCGTCCAAGAACCCTGTAATAAATTACAGGGCTAAATATTTGCGGATATACACCATACTAATATAATCTCAACATTGTCAAGACTTTTAGATATATGATTACGTGAACGACGCAGAAGGTATGGCCACAAGGTTATATGTGAGCTTGAAAGAATGAGCCTTGTGAGCAAGATTATGACCAAATGATTCGACAACGGTATTCAACCCTTTATTTTATTGTTGGGTTAATTATAAAGACCACACGAACCATTTTTTTGGAAATAGTCGATGGAAAAACCACGGTTGATAGCGTTTGAGGTCACTCGGCGATGCCGATTCAACTGTCTGCACTGCCGGGCAAATGCCGGCTCAGATGTTCAGGATGAATTAAGCACCGAACAGTGCAAAAAGATTCTCGCGTCGGTAGCACGGTTCAACAAATGTGTAATCATTCTGACTGGCGGTGAGCCTATGGAACGCAGTGACATTTATAACCTGATTCGCTACGGTCGGAAGCTAAGTTTGCGGATGGTGATGGCCTCTTGTGGATACCTGATTGATGAGTCATCCATTGCCCAACTCAAGGAAGCTAGGATACTCGCCCTATCGCTTTCGCTGGATGGTGCTTCAGCCGAAACTCACGACAAGATCAGACAGACTAAGGGTGCTTTTGATGCGGCGATGCAAGCTGCTGAAATTGCTCACCGGGCCGGCATACGCTTTCAAATCAACACCACGATTAGTAAAGTCAATATCGACGAAGTGCCGGGCATAATCGAATTGGCGAAAAGACTTGGTGCGTATTGCTTCAATGCGTTTATTCTCGTGCCGACCGGACGGGGACAGAAGATGGCTAACGAACTTCTCGACCCAGTACGATACGAGGTCTTGCTGAATGAACTGCTGCGTTTGAAACTTGAATCAGATATCGAAGTCAGGGTCACATGTGGGCCACAATTTGCACGCTTATGCCAGCAATCCAGAGCACAAAGGCTGCTCGATAGCGTCAACGGCTGCATGGGCGGCAGAGGATTCGGCTTTATCAGCTATCGTGGCGATGTACAAACCTGTGGCTTTCTGGATATATCGGCGGGCAACCTAATCGAAAACGGATTTGACTTTCGAAAGATTTGGGTTAAGTCAAAATTTCTAAATGAGGTTCGCGATTTGTCCGGCTACTCAGGTAAATGTAAAACCTGCGAATATCTAACCCTTTGCGGAGGCTGTAGAGCAAGAGCTTACGCGATAAGCGGCGATTACTTAGCTACAGATCCGCTCTGTGATTACCAGCCGGGAGGAAAAACTTGAAACTGCATCTGACAGACTTTCAGAAAAAATTAGTCAATGCCCTTCAGGATGGTCTTCCAGTTTGCTGGCGACCCTTCGCCGAAATAGCAAAACGCCTGGGCAGTAACGAAAAAGACGTGTTACAGCAGATAGACAATCTGTATAAGAACGGAGTTATTCGCCGAATTTCTGTTTTAATAAACCATCGTGCAATTGGTTTGACAAGTACGTTGGTGGCGGCACATATTCCGCAAGAAGACATACAACAAGTTACCGCAGCAATTAACGTTCTGGAAGGTGTTTCGCACAATTATTTACGTAATCACTATTACAACCTATGGTTCACACTACTTGCCCGATCAGATACCGAGATAAACGTGACGCTTACCGACCTATCAGCGCGTTTCGGTATTGACTTTCACAGCCTGCCTGCGAAGCGTGTTTTTAAGCTCGATGTTCGCTTTGATGCAGAACATAAAAAGCAAATTCTTCTGCACGATGTTGAAGAGGTTCCAAAGAGCGAAGCCGTCGAACTTACTCGAGAGCAAAAGCTGATACTTCAAAATCTGCCAACGGAGCTGCAAATCGTTGCGGAACCTTTCGGCGTGCTCTGCAGTGAGAGCCTGCAAAGACAAGATGTTCTCAGGGTTCTGAAGGAGCTGATTGACAAGGGTGTTATCCGCCGCATAGCGACTGTTGTTGATCATCGAAAGCTCGGATTCTCCGCAAATGCACTGTTTGCTTGCAAAGTCCAGGAGAATAGAGTCGCTCAAGCAGGCAGTAGCTTGGCCAAATTCAGGACAGTCAGTCATTGTTACGAGAGAGAAACTTTCGAAGGCTGGCCATACAATCTTTTTGCGATGATGCACGGCAGGACTATGGGTGACATTCAACAGGTTGTCAGTAGATTCACTGAATCTAAACAAATCGATTCATTCAAACTTCTGCCGACAGTAGCTGATCTCAAAAAACAACCCGTCAAACATTAGTTCTACTAATCCAGCCTGGGCGCCCCGAGACAGGCAAAAAGAAAAAGGCTGTGAGAGTTGACCTTTTCACAGCCATTTCTTCTGATAGCTACGGCCAGTCCGGACAGTTCGGATCGATACCCGGTCCTTTCGGCGGTTCTCTGACCAACCAGTTTGCGACCAAGACGTTCAAATCTGACGGCCCAACCCGGTACAATCCTGTCTTCTCGCTGCCGCCAGCGTCATGCGCGAAGTCTGCACAAACACCATTGGGTATCGACGCAATCCCCGGCCCGTGCGGCAGCTCCTTCACGAGCCAGGCCGACACCAGAATATTCAAGTCGCTGGGCCCAACATAGTACAGACCTGTTTTGGGGCTGCCATGTGCTTTGTCATCGGCGTCGCCATGGCATTGCCGTAGGTTGCACCAGCAGTCAGGCTCGCCAGTCTCCACCCAGTTTTGAGAAAACGGAGTCACAGCATTGACGAGTTCGATGCCCGGATTGTTCTCAACTATCCTCTCAAGGATGCCGAGACAGTACGTTGTTTTGCTGAGCGGATTGGGCCCAATGACGAGCCACGTCAGGCTTGTCAGGCCCGTCAGGGTAGAAATGTCCCTGATCTGGTTGCGCCCCAGATCAACTGCTCTTAGTTCTGTCAGGGTGGCGAGAGCAGAGACGTCCCTGATATGATTAGTGGACAGACCGAGCCCCGTCAGGTTCGTCAAGCTCGCCAGCGGAGAAACATCGACGATCTGATTGTCAGACAAGTCGAGATTCGGCAAGTTGATCAGGCCCGCAAGGGGCGAGACATCAGCGATTTGATTGCCCCACAGACTCAGCATCGCCAGATTCGTCATACCCGCCAGCGGCGAGACATCGGCAATTTGATTGACCCACAGAGCCAGCCACGTCAGATTCGTCAGTCCCGCCAGCGGAGAGACGTCGACGATATGATTGTATCCGAGGTTGAGCCAGGTGAGGTTCGTCAGTCCCGCCAGCGGAGAGATGTCGCTGAACAGATTTTCGCTGATCGCGAGATATATCAGTTTTGTCATGCCCGCAAGCGAAGAGATATCGCTAATCTGATTGTGCTCCAGGCTGAGATCCGTCAGCTTCGTCATGCCGGCCAGGGCAGAGATATCGACAATCTGATTGTAACCTAGACCCAGCCACGTCAGGTTCGTAAGATCCTCTAATAGGGAGACATCGACAATCTGATTGGACCGCAGGTCGAGCCCTGCCAGATTCGCAAGAGCGCCTATAGGCGAAATGTCGACAATCTGATTTTGACTCAGGTCCAGCTCCTCCAGTCCTGTCAAGGACGCCAACGGAGAGATGTCGCTAATCTGGTTGTTCCCCAGCCAAAGTTCGGTCAGATTCGTCAAGCTGATGATCGGCGAAATGTCGGTGATCTGACATCCGTGGAGATCAAGGACTTCCAGCCCCGTCAGGCCCCAGACGATAGAGAAATCCACGACCTGGTTGTTGCCGACCCACACGCGTCTCAGATTTGTCAGACCCGTGATCGGAGATATGTCCACGATCTGGTTCTCGTTCAGATCAAGATCCCTAAGATTTATAAGACCCGCGACCGCAGAAATGTCCACGATCTGATTCCACCCCAAACGGAGACTCTCCAATTTGGTCAGGCCCGCCAATGGAGAGATGTCAATAACCTGGTTCTCCAACATATCGAGGTCAGTCAGTTTGATCAGGCCTGCCAGAGGCGATATATCAACGATCTGATTACGGCGCAGGTCGGCATACTGCAGGTTAACGGCGTACTCTATGCCGCCGAGATCCTGAATCCCTCTGCTATCCGCGCTCAGGCTCGTCAAGCTGAGCATATCAGTTGGCGTGGGATCTGCTATTCCCAAGGCTTTTTCAACGGCAGTTTTTAGATTTGGGTCGGCAAAGACAACGGGTTCTTCGGCTTTTGTCGGGGCGGCCATCATCAGTACGACTGCTATTACCAATATAGTAACAATCTTTTGCACTTTCATAATTCTACCCTCCAAAAAAGGACGATGTTGAAACGGAAAGACTGATTCATGAGCAATTGCCCGTACTACTACCTATACTAATACGCTCAAATCAATATCGCTCGTCCCTGACACATTTGCTCGCTACTAAATGCATTATACTTGCTGCATGGCTCCAGTGTCAAGGGTGAAACCTACATATTTAGGGATGGAAAGGGAACATCGTATCCCCTGGCAGGAGCACTGTCTATGACGAATAAATACCATGAGTAAGGTAAGGTAGGGTGCTCTAGGGGATTGGGCGAGAACACGTGATGTGCCTGCAGAGAAACAAAAAAGGGCTGTGAGTGATACTCGCTCACAGCCCTCTTGGCTGTACAAATCAAACATTCGAAAATCCGAACTATGGACAGTCCAAGCAATCCGCTGGGACACCCGGACCGGCTGTCGGCTCCCTTTCCAGCCAGTTGCTGACCAGAATATTCAGGTCGGTTGTGCCAACACGGTAGACACCGGTTTTGGTACTGCCGCTAACATCGTGTGCAAAGTCGGCACAAATACCGTTGGGTACTGATGCAATACCGGGGCCGTGCGGCGGCTCCTTCTTCAGCCAGCCAGCTACCAAAATGTTCAGATCAGCAGGCCCAACATAGTAAACGCCTGTCTTCGAACTGCCATAACTCAGACCATCCGCATCTCCATGACATTGTCTCGGATAACACCAGCAATCAGGCTTGCCAACAGAAAGCCACTCGAAATAATCCTCGTGGCAGCATGGGAAACATCCAGGCTCAGTGAACAGAATAAATGACATATCCTCACTCATGCCGACCTGGTCGTACAGCTCAACCCAGCTCCATCTTGGTTCTATGTCGCTGATGTCGAGACTTCCGGCAACGGCGTCATCGTTTCTGGTCATTTTAGCTAAAGCCTGAATCTCGTCGTCACTGAGGACACGGTCGTAGATGCGCACGTCGTCAATGAGGCCATCGAAGTATTCGCCATCCTCCGAGCCACGAACACCAATGGTGAGCTTGGCAACGTTGGAAGCCGCAAACCCATCGCTATGGATTCCTGAACTATCATATTGACCATCTATGTACAGACTCATTTTTTTGCTCACTGAGTCATAGGTAGCCGTCAGCAAATACCACTGGTTTGGACTAAGCGTCTGGCTTGAGTCGTGGGTGTCTTTTCCAACTCTAAAGTGAAATTTACTCAGATTACTCAGCCAAAATCCAAATCGGTTCATCAGATGGCCGGACCGGTCGTATTCTAAGATAGTTCTCCAGCCATCGGTGGTTTCTCTTGTATTTATCCTTACTGATACGGAGAATGAACCCGGCGCAAAGTCCAGGCCGGTTGTAGTATCTGCGGTTTTGACATAGTCGCCGTCACCATCCAAATCAATTGCGCCGCAGAGACTGCCGCAGCAGGGCACCCAACTCGCATCGCCGACGAGGGTCCCATGGTTAGCATTGCCGGAACTATCGTGCGCAGTAATACTACTTGTCTCATCCATCTGCCAGTGCGCGACTTCTACCAAGCCCGGAGGCTCCCAAGGCGAACACTTATGGTTCGTCCAGCCCCATGGATATTGCGGCTCGTTCTGGTCTTGGTATACAGCCACAACGCTGAACCAGTAGATATCATTCACGTCCTCCTGACAGAACCATTTGTCTTTTGGTAGCCGCACTGAGTAACGATACACCGGCTCATGAGGAGCCGGAGGAGGCGGGTAAATCGTTATTATGGGTCCGGTGTGCTTATCGTGGCCGACAAGCACCTCATCATAATGGTAAGCCTCGTACTCCCATATCTTTTCACCCGGATGGCTGTAATCCTCTGGATCATCTATATTGGGATCCGGCACATCCGTCCATATCGACAACAGGAAATAATCCGGCTTGACAGGCGGCGGTCCCTGCTGACAACTACAGGCCTCGTATTCATAGCCTTTATATGAGCCCCACCACACAGCGGCTGTTATTGGTGTTTTATAACGACATTTCCAATCGTCAGCCACAAGCCGGCGAACTGTTAGCTCTGTTTTTTCCTGTCTTGTTCCAATCTCAAAGGCCAAATCAATCGACTCTGGGTGCATAGGATGCCTTGATGGGTATCTAAGTTCATCCCAGGGACGTGAAATCGGCATAACATCTGTCCGCCAGACTGCATCATCGTTCCAGTGATCCTGCGAGGTCTTCCAGCCAAAACGCGCCAGTGCTATACCAGGATTTGATATTGGCTGAGCCTGAACACTCAGCCAGTAAACGATGGGTTTATCCTTTGAGCCATTCTGCATAAACGCTTCGGAAGGATCGATGTTAAAGTCGTATCTAAACACCGTCTGGTGATCCGCCGGTTCGTATCGTTCCATACAAGGATTGTAATAGCTCTCAGGTGCATCTGTGGGCACTCGCTCAACGTTAAACTCACCAAGGCTGAATTGCCTTTGCCATAGCAGCTCCCCAGGCATACTATAGCCTGCTAAATTCTGGCTGGCTGGAACATCAGAGTAAATACTCAACGTGAATGCCACAGCCGCGGAATTTTGCTCAGGGAGATTATCTCCCCGCCAAGAGCCCCAAATATGAATGTCGGTCAGCGGACTGGTATCTGTGCAAAGGAAATCATCCGCAAGCGTCTGCGACAGCCAGTCTCCCTGCTGAGTTGTTGCATCTATATCTATACCCAGCTCGGTCAAATCAGGATGCTGTATCCACTTGGTTTTTGGCTCTATGATTGTCTGCTCAAGAGCAATAGACTCCTCATCTTCGTAATGAGGCCAACAACGTAGAGATGTGAATGGCTGTTCCCATTTGACATAATTCGGATCCGTGTCCAGTTCAAAGGTCATATCGTAACTGCGAGTCTGGTCACAAAGCGATGCGTTTTCTATTGGAGTAACCTGTGATGGATTAAGCTCCAGGTCCGGCTTAAGCTCATCGTACACCAAGTCCCTTATAACGACGGCATCATCCATCCAGTGCCTCGGACGGGTCTTCCATCCCCACGGAAATGCGTTCTCTGCAATGTCGTCATATATAGCTGCGATGCTAATCCAGTAGACATTATCTTGTGTCTGGTCGAGGAAGTCTCCCTGCCTGAAGTACTCGTTCGGATCAAACTTCGCATAATACTGGAAGCAAGCCTCCTGGTCCGCCTCCGCCCACAGTGTTACCTCGCCGTTAGCAGCAACTGTTCCGTTAGCATTCGTGGTTGCGACATGTATGTGAACAGTGTGCGCATCGTCAAAGTCGTAACAACCCGTCGGCACGGTAGGCGGCACTGTGGAAGTATCTATAGGCTGATTTGTAGAGACGGGCGCTGCCGGCAGGGTATCCTTCACATCTCTATTTCTATGAACTTTGATTGTCAAAATTCCGCCTTGGATGTAACTTTTGTGAACCAGGATGCTCGCAGTAGTCTCGTATGTTCCGCCTGTCCCCATGGCATAAACATGATTTGCCGCGTCAAGGTTATCAAATAGTACATCCTTAACAGTATATGTCCAGCCGACCAGACCGGGATTGATGGTAACATCAACCAAGCCATCCAAACCTTCTTCACCATTGAGGTGGTTGGTGACTCCGAGGTTGAACTTCACAAGGACATGGGAGCCGGATATTGCTGCTGGGTCGAGTCCTGTAAACATGAATTCTACATCTGCGCTGTCACCTCTAATCCACCAGCCATTGAAGCCTGCCCAGTTGAAGTCCTCGTTGCCCTGCACCGTGACATAAGGATTGTCAGCTATCAGTTGCTCAAGCATCGGGAATCTATCGTATCCGACAAAG
>Ga0315549_1004495_pt1 | contig 11727 bp, 5 predicted proteins | sample SalMarSW160200MG_FD_203101 | JGI IMG/M metagenome (GOLD analysis project Ga0315549, IMG submission 203101) | Salt marsh sediment microbial communities from the Plum Island Ecosystem LTER, Massachusetts, United States - Salt Marsh Sediment SW1601-200 ... | reverse complement strand
TTTATCCCGGCGCTTTCCGAACGTTCCCATTCACATTCATAAAAAAGCTTTATATTTTTCCGAAAAGAGTATACAATTAGGGTTACCTTACAGATGATCGTGCAATACGCGCAGACAGGTCGGTTGGCCAGGGCTTATGTGCCATTGGCGTTCTCACAAAGGATCTTATTGTATTATGCGAAAAAAGTCATTAATCGAAACTAACCCCTATCTACAAAACTTAGAGAAATACCGTGAATCTCTGATCACCAACGTTTCGAGCTCTACGGCGATCGAAACAGGTGCTAGCGTTCAGTCTGTCGTTGATACACTCACTGAGGTTACGCGCAGTATTTTTATTAATCATAACGCCCACCCTTTTTCAAACCATCACCTCTCGTAGACTATTGAAGGTCGAGCCGAGCAAACCCTTCAGGAATATATTATGTTTTTGATACCCCATCCGTTGGCGGGGGGTAGTTGATTAGAATCAGTTCTCAGGGTGATTGTCGGTCCATGGGGATTTGAGCTACTAACCCTCTTATGACCGCATCATTCACATGAGTGAAAATCCATAATTCTACGCTTGCCCGCCGTTCTTCTTGTCCGCCGTCAGTGTGGCGGAGTGGCGGGGTTGCCCAATTAGATCTGATCGCCGTGAGCCTTGAGCCTTGTGCCCTAGACCAAACCTGCCTCAGCAGGGTTATCTACGCCCTCCCCTCTTGTTCTTTCATTGCCTTGAGGCTTTGAGTTATTCAACATAGCCTGCCCAGTTAAATTGTCATTGATTTTATTTAACCGGGGTCAACAACGTCCCGGAATTCACAAGGATTCTAGAGTTTGGGTAGCGGATTAAAATGATAATCCTTGAATTCTCCTTTTAATTTTTTAGAAGCTTCTTTTGATAGCTTTTCTAATTCTGATATTGTTCTATCGTATATTTTCTCAAAATAAGGATACCCTGCGTCATTCATCTTCAACGTTTCAATTAACTTAGGGTTGCCCCTTATTACTTGTGAAAAATCTCCAAAAATAGCGTGGGCTTGATAAAGAATTTGCGCGAATTCTTCGGAATACTTAGCAATGTCTTTAGGGTTTGCAATATTCAATCTTGAGTTGAGTGAAGCATACCATTTTTCCAAGATTACGGCCTTTTCCTCTTGACATTGAATTTTAATGGTTTCAGTCCTGTCAGTCTTTTTTGCACTCTTTAATACTGCACTTAGGCTACAGCTTTTTCCCCATGTATCCATTGCCTCGTTAAAATAGTCCGAGATCTCAAGAAGTTTATCTCTATATTTCCATCTGATTTTAGTCTTGGGAAAAATATATTTTCCTAAATACTTCTGAAACCAAGTAGCTAAGTTACCTATAATGAGTTCTTTGATCATCTTGTCGTAAGTATCTAATATGTTATTTTAGAATCTATGTCCCCTCTTTCATAAGTTGGTATAACAACAAAAAGCCGAGTAAGTGATTTAACAACGGGATCATTGATGCTATCCCCAGCGATCAGAGCCTGATTAAGTATTGATTTAGGCACAAGCGATAGAATTGGCTCAAGTTTTTCCAGTACTTGAAGAGTATCTGGTTGTATTTCCAATTCAATACGATGAGGTTTCTCTATCGGCTGGGTAATCATGAGTTTTAAACCACGCCAGAAGACCCTGATGCTTTCCTCGGTGAGGTTATTTCTGAAAAACCAGTAGATTAGCGGTAAAAGAAGAAATTTGCATGGGTCGAAATGTCTACCCCCAAAATCATCCCATGGCTGCATATCTAATGTAGATATCCCACGTTTTACAGCATGGAGGATGGAATCCTTAATCTCGTCGTCTAATCCTTGAGAGATCCATTCTGCAAGCCGCCTGCTTAATCCATAATGATCCAAGTAATCGAGATTACTAGCATACTGATCCAAAACTTGAGCAACTTGCGGCTTGGTCAAATTTCCCCTCAAGGAAAGCAATTGTGAGGCGAGGATGTAGGTATCAAAACTTTGTGAGGTTTCTAATGTCTCATCCAATATTTTAATAAGTTCAGCCTTAAGGGTTGGGTTAGAAACGATTTGAACCAATTGACCATTTCGCCATATCCGAATAAGACGTTCCAGACATGGATCCTGGGCCTCCCATACAGGGCGTCTGTAATTGAGCAAAACCGGAATAATGTAACTGGGGTTAGGCTCCCGCCTAAAAACAAATGACAAAGCACTTGCGATGAATATGCCATTACATCCTTCCCTTGCTAAAGCATTCTGGATTTCGGTTGGTATTTTTTGTTTGAGGATCATATGTTCCAAAACGTTGCAGACATCGGGATGAAGTTTCTCAGATTCCATCGCAAGTTCCCGTAGGCGGTCAAAACTCCCAAAAGCTAGGGTGCCCCTTTCAAGTTCTATGGTAAGCGGGATATCTTCTGTTTTTCTTCGGCGATCGAACCCCTCCGGTAACCTGCCAAGTCTAGCTATCAATGCACAAGTTATGTATTCATTTATTACATGACCATGTAGTAATGCATTCTCAATAGTATTTTCCGATAAGCCGATGAATTCATCGGCCAACATAGCTAGCCACTGTACAGTTTCCCCAAAGCGAGTTTGCCTCACCCGGGGATCGTCGAGAAACTTTTCAGCGGCTCTGCCAATGGCTTTACCCTGATCTGGATTTGCTCGTCCATAATCTAAAAGCCATTGTCCTGCTGAATCTCTTTCACTTTTGTAACCGGAGTCATCACAGAGCAGCCTCCATACAACATTCTCCCATGCAACGGCATTGCCAATCGATTCCCTGACGAGATCGAGAAGGGGCCTTTTGCCTTTAACTTGAGTGATATCTGCTGATACTTCTCTGACAGTTTCGCAATAAGCAGGATCGAGTCTTATCCGCTCTATTTCCCTATTCAGTTCTTGAATGTCCAACAAACTACTTTCCATTATAATAGCCTTACATCGTGCTTTCAGTTTGTCATTAAGGTTTTGACTGTGATATTTTAGGATTTGATTTGCTGCCCAATAATCAAGCCAATCAATTCCCTTTTCGGTAACGGTTTTAAGATGTTTTAATGCATCCGTTTCAGCGAAAATTGATTTTTCTAAATCAGGGACCCTAGAATATAGCCCCACATTACCTAGGAGCCCTCGAATCAGCTTTCCATAATTGGCGTCATTGAGTTGGAAGCCATTTTTTATGAGTATAGTTAAAGCAAAGGTTTCAGCTAAAGAGTGGAACTCGATTAATTTGGATTCAATGTGAGACAGAACGGTAGGACCATATGGCAGGCTTAAAAGAAAACCATACAGCTCATCCCAACTTGATCTGTCTTTGGCAGACACAGCCCTGATGATTATTTCCAGCGCTTGGCTTTCATTTTGGGGATCGGTGATCAAGAGAACTAGTGCAGCGCCGTGCCTTTTTCTCGGATCTAAATCAAATAATCGTTCTCTGAGTTCTTTATGATAAACATGCCCATGTAAGCCTTCTAACAAAGTCTTGAAACCTTGTCGCACTTCAGGATAGCGAGGTAGCAAAAAAGGGCCAATAGATCCAAGACATGAAGCCAATAACTTAGTTCCCCTTTCTCCAATTGCTTGGATTTGAGAAAGCAGAATTCGCCACCATCCTGAATGTGCACTATCAACCAAACCTGCCTTTTTAGCCGAGACTCTTTCGGCGAGCCATTTAATCTGTTCATCACTACCACCGGAAATTAATTCTCTCAATATTCTCTCTGCTTCGGGCACATAACCTCCATCGTGCATAGCCCTTAAAAGTGGCTCACCTAAAAGAAACAAGTCCCGCTCGCCAAGCTTGTAAAGGCCGATAGAGGCTCCTGCTGATACCTGGGAATCACCATCAAAAAGGCACCATCGGAGAAATCTCTTCCAGCTCTCTTGCCCGATGCGCAAAATACAGTTTTCAACCAAATCCTCATGCCCTTGGTCCAGACGGGAGGCTCCGAGGGATTTTATAGCTGTCTTAACTATTTTTGGCGGCGGACGATCGGGATTCAGTTTAAGCCACAAATTAGCGGCGGGAATAGATGAGGTTTTAAGCAGAATGTTATTTAATACTTGTTCATGCCCGGAACGGAATGCATTGACAAGCGTTCCCTCAGCACGGGTTGCAAATGATTCTGTATTCAGGAGTCTAGCACAAAACCATAACTTTTCATGTAAAGTAAAAGCTTCGGGTGTTAATATTGCGAGTATTGGAATAATTTTATGCAGTTGAAAAGTACCTGCATCAATGTGAGGCCTAACCAAAGTCTTCAAATTGTTCTTTTCATGCTCTGTAACGGAGTCAACCTTGAGGTAGGCCCAATTTTGGAAAACAGCTTCTGTAACTGCGCTTCCTGCAAAAACAAATGGATACCTTGGGTCTAAATACCGACTAAAAAACCAATCAAAGCCAACTTGACTAGCCAGGATTATCGATTCAGCGATAGACTTGGCTGATTGTTGCCGTTCCTCCCAGAATATATGAAGGGGACGTGGCCCAATTCGGTCTGCATTGTTTATAAAAGTTTTGGCAAGTGATTCATCTTTCGATTCGCTGACAATATAACTCGCAGCCGCAGTGTTGGCCACTTCGCTCAGCAATATCTCTATGAACTGAGCTAATCTTGGCCTCAGCTCTTCAATAAGGCCTTGCCTTCTGATAGCAGCCGCTGCAAACGATACTATCCTCCAATGGCCTGTTTTCAGCCAAGGTACAATTTCAGTGGACTGCCGCCATAGATGTGCTAAACCTACTCCGCTTAAATACTCAAAAAAAGGCTTTATTGTGAACTGTAACTGATCATCAACAGCCACAAGGCCGGATTGTTCAAAAAAGGCCAATGCTTCCTTTGCTAAAACATTCTCATTGGAAACTCCTCGAGCCTTCCCAAAGGACTTCATATGCATCAATGCCTCTTCCCTAGGCATACCTGCTCTCTCACCTAACTTAAGAGCTATCATAGCCAAAAGATCGGTACGGGATTCTATATCAGGGAATTCAGTCTCGAAATTTGGCGTTGCAGACTTTTTATGGTCTTTAGCGGCCCATTGGCCCATTCTGTCCCTGATCAGTTTGCTAATAAGATCACCTAATGTAACTGATACGCTTTCAGCCTCTTCTGATAAGCTTGGATAAAGGAGGCGGATAGAAAGAGGAGAATTTGCTAAGAAGTATAGAGAAGGGGTTGACTTGAGTTTCTTGAGGAGAAGGTTTGCGATGTCCTTGGCTTCCTTTCTGGATTTTCCATCACTAACAGCTTCTTCTTCAAAAAGGCGGGAGCGCTCTTCATCAATTAGATCAGCAACAGATAGTAACTTCCAGTCCCCATAATTTACGCCCTGGAGCTCGACAGGCCGACCTGTGGCTAATACTTGCACACAGGGCCAATGATCCACCAAGGCCCCAAGCTGATTGAGAATAGAGGCGGCTTCCTCCATCGTAACCTCATCAAGGCCGTCTACAACGATAGTAAATTCTATTCCTTCTTTAAGTAGTGATTCGAGATCTATTGGGTCCAATGCCGGGGCAATCTGTCCATTGAAGTATTCCGATGCCTTTTGCAAAAGTGCTTTCATTGTAAAAGGCCGGGGAAGACGGAGGGCTCTTGCTGGGATAAGACACGATACCAATCGGTCGTTCGCTTTCATTGTTTCGATCACAAAATTTCCAGCAAGGGTGCTTTTTCCTGCTCCAAGATCTCCCAGCAAAAGCGTTCGCCTATGCTGTCTTGCTGCTTCGAAAAGAGGTAATAAAGTTCTCTCTTTTTCCACCTTAGAAATCAACTCGCCTTTATGTGAAAAACGGGCGGGCCTGATTTCGATTTCAAGCGACACTTGAAGTGGAACCATTTCAGGCAGTTTCCCAAATGGCTTTAAGGCCCTAGATTTTATTTCAATTAAGCGATTCGCATTATATTCTGCTCTTGATCTGTAAGCCTGAAAATCAAAGAAGGACTGTCTATGGTCTTTTATCAAAGAACGGCCGGCTGGTGTTCTGAAGCTCAGTTCACTCGCTCCTCCCTTTTGCTGCCAGCAGTTATCTGTGGATCGAGGATCAAACTCAAAAGATCGATAAATAGCACTTTCATCTTCAATGCGAATAAGCCGGAATGAGTTGAAATGGCTAGCACCAGCAAATGCGGCTCCACCAGATAGATGCCATGCCCCTTCAGCAAACTGATCTGCTTTTCTCACCTCGCCGTGGGTATGTCCTGATAAAATTAAGTGGGACCTTTCAGCCATGTAATCGAACGTATTCTTCCGATTTGTCAATGTTCGGATTTCCTCATCATGTAGCCATTCCCGAGGATGATGAATAAGAGTAATAGATATTGGCCACTCATTTTGCTTTTTTGGGCTGGGGATTTGATTGTTTGCTTCCAAATGCTTAATCAGAGGTAACCCTATCCATAGCTTTCCCTTATCGTCATCATCTTTTGAAAACCAAGCTGAATTAATGCAAATGTAATTGCATGCGCCCAGTGTCCTTGCACCAAAGAGGTATGAGTCTTTATCACCAATTTTATAAGGGGGAATATCCATCTCTCGGCAAAACGCGATGTAGTCCTCAAAGGGTTTCTGGAAATGTTTTGGAATTTCTTTATTCGATAAAACTTCATCTGCTTCTTTAGCGGTACTCGGCCGTGGGTTCATTTTGGCGAGGTGCCGTTTCAAGTCATGGTTGCCGGGGCAAAGAAAAACAGCTTCTATTGAAAGTCCTAATGTATGCAGTAATTTTGATAGCCAAAGCTTGAAATCATGGTAATCATTTTGTTCTCCTCTCCATCCAATATCGCCAGTTAAGCATAAGACATTGGGTTTCCATTCAGGTTCTAATTCCTCAAGCCGGTTTGACAATCCATTGAGGGCGAGAATCCTATCGGTACTTTGCATTTCAGTTCCATCCCAACGAAAATGGAGGTCAGAAAGATGAAGAATGATAGTACTTTTCTTTATACCTTGGCCCATTTTATGAAATACTCCTGTCTATCTTCCAACTCCTATTTGCATCGAGAGTCTTCCTGGCATCTAGATAATTTCCCCTCCATCATTTGAATCTACGCTTTTACTGACGAATGCGCTCTAGCTAAAAAATAAACCTATTGGTCATAGCCACGCTTAGTGCTATAGCTCTTCCTTGGGTGCAAATCAAGGTGACGTCTCAATCTGTGATTTGTAAATATCAAGATATGAACTCTTAAACTCTTATAAATCGCAACTGGTTATTAATTCCTCAGCGTTTTCAGTCCCCCGGGTTTCCGCTGGGGCTTGATATTTTTTCGTTGTGCTTTTATTTTGGCTAGGAGAACAGAGGCCGCTTCATATGAGCTGCCTTTTGGTTGGCCTACTTCAGCCCTAGCGGTTACCAGTTCACCTCGGAAAGCGCGTTGGACGAGGGAGTTGAAGAGGTCGTCCTGATGGTGAATTGACTCAACCTGTTCGGACTCTAGCTTCATTATTTCCCTTACTCGCTCCACAAACTCTTTCTGCAGCGAGAGCGGAGGAATAGGGATAACAATTTCCTTTAGTTTCACACCCGTCAGGTGCGCGATCGTCGCTGACGTAACATGTTTCTTGAAACCACCGTTATGGGCGTAGAACCACATCAAATTTACGATATACTCAGATGTCATTTTTGTTGGATCGGGTCGAACCCGATGAAGGGCCTTCTGGAAGTAGCATTCCGGCAACTGATCATGCCACAAGGCCGCTCTACCAACCTCACCACCTTCACAGATTAAAACATCTCCATAACGCAGGCGGAAAATTTCGCAGTCCTTTTTGTCAAAGTCCATCTCTAAGACTTCAGAAAGATCTAAGCGGTTCCATTGGACATTAGCGTTTCGTAGGTATGGTCGCTGATGCTTACCAGTTTGTTGCTTTGCATCAAGCATCTTTCCAAGACGAGAGTCGCAGACCTCCCCTAAGCGAGTGGTTGGCCAGTGTTTTGAGTTCCTTACAAGATTTCCGAACATGTCGAGGAAAATGCAAGGTTTCAGATTGGTCAAGCACCGGACTGCCTCCTGCCGCTTCTGGCGGATGGCATCGGCCTTGTCGAGGATGGCGGCAATACGGCGTTGCTCGGGGAGGGGAGGAAGGGGGATACGCATGGATTCAACTGCGTCTCTTGATACTTGTTTGAAAGTGGAGCCTCGTGCTTCCCGTGCCAATACTTTTTGGGAAGTCTTTAACCAATACCAAACATATTGCGGATGCAGAACATCTTTATGCGGAGTCAGGCCAGCCACGCCCCGACCAAGGCAATACGTTCTATCAGACCAGTTGACATCACCTATGGTTGCCCTAATGCAAAGAATAATATCACCAATGGAAGAAATCCTTGTAGGGGCTGTCGTGTAATTCTTTGGTATCGGATTCAAAGCTCCGAGGTCACCAGCCCCCGCGACAAGAGGCAACCCATCATTTCGAGTGTTGTAAGAACTCCCTGGAGGGGCTTGCCCCATTGTTACATCACACACATCCTTAAGATAAGCCATTTTCATCCCAACATCCCCTCCAGTTCATCCATATCCCTGCGGATTTCATCCTCCAACTCCCGCAGCCGCTTGAGGATGACTTTTGGCGGGTCGTACTTGACCTCTTCATACTCGATTTCTTTGTAGCGGTTGATGGAAAGGTCGTATTTATTATCACGAATCTCTTGGGCCGGAATAAAAAATGCCTTGGCCTTGCGGTCGGTGTCCTTATCCGGGTTGCGTTGGTTCCATTGTTTGATGATATCGGGGATGTCGTTGTCTTCTATTTTGTCCCGCTTGTCGTCCAGAGAATAACCATCGGCCTGCATATCATAGAACCATACGTGTTCCGTCCTGCCGCCTTTGACAAAGACAAGCACAGCCGTGCTCACACCGGCATAGGGTTTGAACACGCCCGATGGCATGGATACCACTCCTTGAAGCTCGCATTCCTCGATCAGCATCTTTCTCAGATCCCTGTGGGCATTGCTTGAGCCGAAGAGCACGCCGTCCGGCACGATGACGCCTGCCCTTCCTCCAATCCTGAGCAGGTTGATCATGCGGTTGACGAAAAGAAGTTCGGTCTTGGTGGTCTTGAGCTTGAGGTCTTCATTGATATCGCCCTTGTCGATGCTGCCCTTGAAAGGCGGATTGGCCAGGACCACATCATAGCGGTCCTTTTCGTCATATTTCTTTGAAAGAGTATCCTTGTAACCCAGGTTAGGGTGGTCAATGCCGTGGAGGATCAGGTTCATGAGCCCGATGCGTACCATTGTGGTATCAAAGTCAAAGCCGTAAAAACTTCTATCTCTTAAAACCTTCCACTGCCTCTCATCGGTGAGCCGGTCGCCCACAAGGCCCCGCTCCATTCCGTTCTCATCTATCTGGCGCAGTTCAGGGCTTGTATGTTGAGTGAGTATATTCTGGTAGGCCCCTAACAGAAACCCCCCTGTGCCGCAGGCCGGGTCGCATATCTCATCGCCGAGCTTTGGGTCCACAAGGGCGCAGATCATCTGGATGATGTGGCGGGGGGTGCGGAACTGGCCGTTTTTTCCGGCAGTGCTGATCTCGGAGAGCAGGTACTCGTAAAGGTCGCCCTGTGTGTCGTGAAAGGTCTGGCCGTTGTCCAGGCGTTCCCGTTCAATCTCAGTATAGATGTCGTCGATAATGCCAACGGCCTCCACAAGGAGAGACGCCTTGGGGATGATAAACACGGCATCATGCATGTATTGGGAGAAGGCATGGTCTTCACCGCCGAGATTTTTGATGAAGGGGAAAACCTTGTCCCGGACATGGGCCAGCATCTCGTCGCCGGGCAGGTGGCGGAAATGGCTCCACCGAAGCTGGCTTTTGTTATAGTCCCTTCCATCCGGGGCAGTATACGTCCCATCGAAAATCGAGGTGTAGGAGTGTTTGAGCCACTCGGCATCCTCCTCGCGTTTCCGGTCCGTTGCATCCAGCCTGCGCATGAAAAGCAGGTAGCTGATCTGCTCCATTGCGGTCAGCGGGTTGGCAATGCCGCCCGACCAGAACTTGTCCCAGAGGGCGTCGATCTTTGAGCGTAAGGTTGCGGTTAGCATGGTTTTCCTTCTGAGTAATGAGTGATTAATAGGGGTAATGTCAATCAAATATTACCCTATTTATGCTGTCTGTTGCCCTATTTCTTTCACAAATGTCATGATTTCCTGTATTTCAGAGGGCTCAAACATTCCTCGGATTCCCTGGGGGTGAAGATTGGTGAAGGGCTGGGCAATAAGATTTTCTCTTTCGACCTTACCTGTCTGGAGGATGAAGGTTCTTAACGTTTGTAAGAACCGGATTTGAAGCGCTGAAAAGGTGGTGTGCCGTGCGATGAATTCGTCGAATGCGTGGGTGACCGTCTCCGGCCAGGACGCTAACCTCTCCAGTCCCAAAATATGCCGGATGAACTGGATGAACCGGGCCGTCTTGTGGTCGTAGACCTTGCGGAGCCTCTCCTCTGTGATATGGAGAGACTGGGCCTCAAGGAGCCGCGCCAGATCCCGGATCTCGGATTCCGATATCTCATCGCCTTCCTGTAATTTCCGGAGCACCGGGCTGTCAGCAACAAGCCCCAAAATGTAAACCTCTACCTTTTCGCGGTAGACCGAGGTGCTCATCCGTTCCTGTTCAGGCCCGAATTCAATCCACTCCTTTACTGCCGTAAGATCAGCGATATCGAGCAGCATCATCGGGTCTGGCCGCCTCTGGCGGAAGCGCATCAAAGGAGCGAGGCGTTCATAAAGAGAACGGGACTTCTCTTCGGTTGGCCTTGCCCACCAATGGGCTTGCTGGACCTCCTCAATAAGATCCCTTTCTTTTGCCACCAGGTTGACGGTCAGGGGAAGTTCCGAGACCTGCGCCAGGATGCTCTCTTTGATTGCCTCAAAGGCATCCATGTTCCCTGAGAGCAGGGCCGTTCCTAATTCCACAATCTCAGTCTCAAAACGCATGGCCTTGAAATCCGCATCGGATCGCGCCCGGAGTATGGAAGCGATCTCAGAGCGCAGGAACCCCAAATCTTTCGCCTTTAGTTGGTTCCAAAACTGATCTGGTTCGACAACGGCCAGTTCGGCCTCTTTGTCCGAGACAATCACGTTGTTTTTGGGAAGGGCATTCAGGTCCATGCGAAGATCAGCCTTTACTGTCTCGACCACATCAAAGCGAGCCACGCTCAAGGCAACTTGCAGTTTGTCGAGACGGGTCTTGAAGAGCCTGACCGGAAGTGATTCTTGCTGGCCAGGCTCCCGTCCTTTTGGCTTCATTTTAAAGAATTCAAAGTTCCCCCAGCAATCTATAATAAAAAACTTATCCTTTTCAGGACACCATGGCTTTCGCCTGGAAGGATCATGTTCAAGCACGCGGGTTCCGCGACCTATCATCTGCCAGAACTTGACATAGGAATACACGGGCTTGGCAAAGACCAGATTCACCACTTCATGGACATCCACGCCGGTATCTAACATATCAACCGAGATGGCAACACGGGGCATATCCTGGTTTTTGAATTGGTCGAGCAGACCACCCTTGCCGTAAACAAAGCGATCATCAGAGACAAGGACTCGGGCCAGTTTGCCCTTTTGCTCAGGGTAAAGCCTGTCGAACAGATCCTGCAACCTCCGGGCATGTGCCTTGGAAATGGCGAAGAAGATGCTCTTGCCGGGGATCGTGCCCGAAGGGTCCTTGATGCACTCTTCCATAAACTCGCGAACGATGAGCGCATTAGTACCAGCGTTGGTGACCTTTCTCTCCAGG
>Ga0315549_1004494_pt1 | contig 11731 bp, 8 predicted proteins | sample SalMarSW160200MG_FD_203101 | JGI IMG/M metagenome (GOLD analysis project Ga0315549, IMG submission 203101) | Salt marsh sediment microbial communities from the Plum Island Ecosystem LTER, Massachusetts, United States - Salt Marsh Sediment SW1601-200 ... | reverse complement strand
ATGTCGTTATTGACTTGCCAGCCGTGAATGAAGCAAGCTGGGCGCTTAGATTAGCCAGGCTATGTGACGGTGTTGGTTTGGTCGTAGAAGCAGAGAGATCTCGGTGGGAAGTCGCGCAGAGGACTAAGGAACTGTTGGAACAGTCGAAAGCCAAGATCATTGGAGTCATTATTAATAAGAGACGGTTCTATATCCCGCGTTGGTTGTACCAGACTTTGTAGGCAAATTGGCTGCGTAAATCTTGTTAAGAATAAGAATACAGCGAAAATTCGAGAATACCGATTTTGACGATAGGGCGTCTCAATACAAGTAACACCTATAACATCTTGCAAATTAAAGACTTAGGCCATTTTGTCCTTGATGTGCCGTCAGGTATTATGATGAATAAAGGGTTCCAGAGAGCATGATCTCTTGGCACAGTTGTGGTTGATGAACGCTTGTATCGGTTGAATAAAAAATTCAAAAATATTGAAAAAAACTTGACAAAAAGTTAAAAATGCGTTAATTTAATGCTAAAGCTGCTTGTAGTATACATTCATAACGCGTTTTGACAGAAACGTGTGCTTTAAGAGCTTGGAATTCTTTCATTGGAGGAGATTAAAGAGGCAGATAGGAGGCTGGAGGAGGAGTTAAAGGGTGAAGGATAAACCGAAGCAGCGGGCACCGTCGAGATATACGGTCTATCCAAAGTATACAAAAAAGCAATGTAGTGTTCACTTAGCTGAAGAACTACATGCCATACTCGAACGGGAGAAAGCTCGAGCAGATCGTAATGCACATCAATTTTCTTTTATTCTTTTCAATTTAAATAATAAGACAGCAGGGGGGAGTAATTTACAAGCGTCCTCTTTAACCAACATACTTGTCAGTCGTATTCGTTGGACAGATGAAGCTGGATGGTTTGACAATAAGTGCCTATGCGTTGTCTTGCCCGACACATCCAATATTGGCGCTCAGAAATTTGCTGATAGCATCTTGCAAATGCTATCTGTAAAATCAGATACTTCGGATTATACTATTTATACTTATCCATCTGAATCCTTTCCTGGGGGTAATGGCCATTCCAAACAGCTTAGATTCAAGGATATTTGTCCCCGATGGGAACCGGGGACATTGGAGGATTATTCAACATTTGCGGATAATGACGGACCCGATGGGGATTCGATTGACAAAAAGGTGTTGATGGATGATACAGCACATGGCGATATTACATTGGAAGCGGAGTCTGATTTACCTTTCTTCCAGCCGGGCCCTATATGGAAGCGTGCTTTTGACATATTGGGTTCAATAGCTGCTCTTATTATTTTGTCTCCCTTATTTGTTTTTGTATCGCTATTGATTAAAGCTGTGTCTAAGGGACCGGTTTTCTTCAAACAGCAAAGAATAGGATATAAAGGTAAGCCGTTTATTATGTTGAAATTTCGAACTATGAGGGTTAACGCCGACGTTGCGGGGCATCGGCAGTATGTTACAGGATTAATAAATGGCGCAAAAAATGGGGATGCTGATAAGCCGATGACTAAGCTGAGCAGTCATCGGGAGAGGATTCGATTTGGCAGGATACTTCGCAAGATGTGTATTGACGAGCTGCCACAATTGTTTAACGTGCTTCGTGGTGATATGAGTTTGATTGGTCCACGTCCTGCTCTATCCTACGAGGTGGAGGAATATTTACCCTGGCATTATGATCGATTCAATGCTATTCCCGGCATGACCGGTCTATGGCAGGTAAGCGGCAAAAACAGGCTTAGCTTTAATAAAATGGTACGACTGGATATTCGATATGCCAGAGGGTTGTCTTTTGGGCTCGACATGAAGATTTTATTAAAGACACCATTTGCTATTATTTCTCAAATTATTGATGATACGAAAAGAACAAAAGGAATGAAATTAAGGGGGGTGGAGAAATGCTTAACATTGCGGTTGTAGGCTGTGGATACTGGGGGCCGAATCTTGTTCGTAACTTTGCTTCCATTTCAGAATGTAAAGTAAAGTTAGTTTGTGATACCAGCGTTGATCGACTGAATTACATCAAAAGACTCCATCCGAAGGTGGAAACTACCTGCAAGCTTGATGATGTAGTTAGGGATTCCGGTCTTGACGCAGTTGCAATAGCCACACCCACATGCCTGCATTTTGAAATGGGCATGAAATGCTTGCAGGCTGGAAAGCACATCTTAATCGAAAAGCCCATGGCCGGCTCTGTAAAAGAGTGCAGCGATTTAATAGCACTTGCCGAAAAGCAGAAGTTAGTGCTCATGGTTGGACACACCTTTATCTTCTCCACACCTGTCAGGAAAATCAAAGAAATTATTGCTTCGGGTGAGCTCGGCGAGATTCAATACATTAGTTCTCGTCGTTTGAACCTCGGTCTTTTTCAAAAGGATATAAATGTAGCCTGGGATCTTGCTCCCCATGATATCTCTATTATTCTTTATATCCTTGAGGGAGACCCTGTATCGGTCAATTGTCAGGGTAAATCCCATGTTACCGAGGGGATCGAAGATGTAACTAATATGACGTTGAATTTCACTAATGGTGCTTTTGCCACGGTCCAGAGTAGCTGGCTCGACCCCAATAAGGTTCGTGAGACAATGTTTGTTGGCAGAAGAAAAATGCTCGTTTATGATGATTTGGAGCCTATAGATAAGATAAAGATATACGACAAACGGGTGGAAATACCGCCTCACTACGATACATTCGCGGAGTTTCAGTACTCATACCATTATGGGGGCATGTATGCTCCGTTCCTCAAGCTTGCGGAACCTTTGAAAGTTGAATGCGAGCATTTTTTAAACTGCATTAAAACCGGAGCAAAGTCCGAATCAGGCGGCCTGGAAGGCCTGAGGGTGGTTCAGGTGCTTGAGGCTGCTACAAGGTCATTACAAAACGGCGGTGGTAAGGTCGAGATCAACAATCTGCCTGTGTCTTGGAAAAATCGATAACCATGCGGAGATGGTTTTTTAAGCCACTTGTAACTGAGATTCTCGTTATAATGTGCTAACGTAAGTATAAAGAAATCCACCGCCTGTACTTGGCATAGCTAAATTTTGGACTGCTTAGTTTCGGTAAGAGACGACACTGAACCGGTATATATCGAAAAGGTGTTGAATCAGCGACTAAGCCTACTTGTGCTGTCAGGCCTATAATTACCAGAAAAATTATGATGTGGGGACATATGCGGTCATGCTAAACAGATGCATACCAGCTTCTATTAACAGTTTCTTGACAAAAGGACACATACGTAGCGTCAGAGCCAAAAAGAATATACTTGCTTCCTTTTTACTCAAAGGTACAAGCGTTTTTATCAGTTTTGCCTTAGTACGTATGACGTTGGACTACCTTGATGTCACAAAATATGGTATTTGGTTGACTTTAAGCTCAATTATAAGCTGGTTTGTTTTTTTTGATATTGGCTTAGGTAATGGTTTACGTAATAAGTTTGCTCAAGCCATTGCTAAAAACCAACAAGAGTTAGCTAAAACCTATGTTAGTACAACGTATGCTGTTCTAAGTTTAATTATAATTACCGCTTATGTATTGTTTCTAATTATTAATCCTTTTTTAAATTGGTCTAAAATCTTAAATACCGGGCCTGAGCTTGCAAGCGAATTGTCTTTGCTAGCACTAATTGTTGTCACTTTCTTTGTTTTACATTTTATCCTAAAGATTATTGGAGTCATACTTACGGCCGATCAAAAACCCGCTATAAAAGACGCTTTTGTTCTGACCAGCAGTCTGCTTTCTTTGGTGATTATTTATTTTTTAACGAAAACTACGTCTGGATCACTTTTATATCTGGGGACAACGCGAGCTGCTACGCCAGCAATTGTCTTACTTCTTGCTTCATGTATCTTTTTTAACAGGGATTACAAACAATATAAACCTTCATTAAAATATATAAATTTTAGGTATTTTAAGGACCTTGCAAGTTTAGGTCTGCAATTTTTTGTTATTCAGATAGCTGTTCTCATATTGTATTCGACAGATAATATGATAATCACACAATTATTTGGGCCTGCTGAAGTTACTCCATATAACATAGCTTTTAAGTATTTTTATATTATATCCATGATTTTTGGAATTATAATTACACCTTTTTGGTCAGCTTTTACAGAAGCTTACGCAAAAAAGGATATTAAATGGATTAAAAATTCAATACAAAAATTAACTTATAGTTGGGCAATCTTAAATGGTTTAGCATTAATTATGTTATGTCTATCTAATTTTGCTTATAAAGTGTGGATTGGCAGTGCAGTGAATATACCCTTTTCTTTATCGTTAGGGATGCTGTTATTCGTTGTTATTAGCACGTGGAACCACGTGTTTATTTACTTTGTCAATGGAGTCGGCAAAATTAGGTTGCAATTCTACTCTGCGGTAATAGAAAGTCTCGCCAATATTCCTCTTTCAATATTGCTGGCTAAGTATTTCAACTTGGGCTCTGTCGGAGTGATTTTAGCTACTTCCATCTGTATTCTTCCCCGTTCAATTTGGGCACCAGTACAGTATTATAAGATAATCAATAATCGTGCACATGGAATCTGGGGAAAGTGAGTAAATATAGTAGTAAATCGGTTAGAGTCATATAGAACTATGAGATATTTGTATACAAGATTTAAAGACATATTAAATAGAATGATTTCCTTTGAAATAAGGAGCGGGAATTATTTTGAACTAGGCGAATTTATTGATCTCCTTGTCAACCAAATACCCTACATCCGCCTTAAGAATATTGTTGAGGGCATAAGAAAATGGACATTTAATTCTTTGAAGCTGGCAAATGAGCGCATCACTATAGGTATAATGAAACTACAATATTACAAAAAGATCGACTTATTGACAGATAAATCAAAAGATGAATCGTGCGATAAAGCCTTTCTTTATCCTATTAATATCATTTGTCAACTTGTGGATTTTCTCTACTTGTATCAAAATAAGCAAAAGGTTTTCAAAACGAAATTAAAAGTTAGTTTAGAGCGAGATGTAAGATATTCTACCTGTAAGTTATATACAAATATTAGTTCATCCGAACACTCCTTTAGTTCCGGAGGAGATCGGCAGATTTGGAGTATGATTCATCAATTTACCAGTGCAAAGAATTTACATAGTCCCTTTGTCGAGATAGAAAGACTTAACGAGAATGGAAAGTGCTTAATTTTGGTTAGGTTTGATTTATTTAAGTATTACGAAGAAGAAAAGAGAGTGTTAGAGACGTGTAGAAAGAGAATTGGCTTGGAATATTTTACAGAATTTAAAAAAAATAGAAATCATGTAATTTATGGTAGTTCTGAGGACAATTTTATCAAAATAGTTGACTCTAGGATACTGGCCGATAAGAAAAATTCATTATATTTGGAATCTATTTTTCTTGATAGATTAAAAGATCTCGATGGTTTCCCCACTGTAAGGCAGTATTTGAGAATCGACAGTTATGAGATACTTGTTACTAATAACATCGTGGGGAAAACTTTCAGTGAATGTTTATCGGGTACTAACGGCGAAATAGACACTCACTTAGTATTCAAATTGTTTGATCAGATCCGCAAACTTAGAGAAAACTTTATCATACATAGAGATTTGAAAGACTCAAATATAATGATTTCTGACTTAGAGGAGGTATCTATAACAGATTTTGACCAAGCCGTTTTGAGTACAGATTTATCTAATAAGGCCGACCTTAAAAAAAAGAATTATTTCAGCTTAGTTTGTCCGTGTCATACTTTGCACAATCTACTAAGTACAAGACCGCAAATAATAAATAAGATAAATACAATACAAGAAGAGCTTAAGAAGGTATGGCAAGAAGCAGCAAAAACCAACAGTAATTCTCCAGGAGTAGAAATTGCATACTATTCTTATGATTTTGGTGAGGTCAATTATTTCGGAGAAAGAGACTTTTTTGCAAGATGGCTGTTACTTGAAAAGAATCATATCTCTTTGAAAGATAAGATAGTGGTCGAATTAGGTTGTAACCTTGGTCTTTTCGGAGCGTACAGTGCATTATATGGGGCAAAATCTGTTACCTGCTTCGATATGGATTTAGACATAATTAAGTGTGCGAAAAGACTATCAGATATAATGGAATTAAGAAACATTAAACACGAGGTTAGAGACCTTAACGTCAAGGGGGCTTTTAAAGATATTAAGAAGATAGATCTTATGTTTGCTATGTCGGTTTATTTTTGGCTAAAGGATACTACAGAGTTCGACAGACTGATGAGATTGGCAAGAGAGGTTTTTTATGAGGGCCATGAACAATATGATGTTGAATATAACCGATTGAAAGCGTGGGGTTTTATAGATATTAAACCGATAGGTACATCTGATCGTTTGCGGGCTATATTCTATGCTGCGAAGTGATTATATTTTCGCAAAGTACATATCTGTGTTTCTTTAATGTCTGGAGGAGAAATGTCTAGAAGAATTACAATTTCGGCTATTTTAATGTACGCTCTTCTGTTTGTTTGTATTAACACGTCACATAGCTGGTATCCTTTTCCAGAAACCTCTGCTGGTGAAATATTTCGTTTTGACAAGATATTGCTTTTCGGAGAAGCCACTATTTATCATTTATTTGCTATGCTGTTTTTCTTGATACTTTTTTACGTAAAACTCGGCCCCAATAATGACAGGAATATAATAGGGGATAAAAACTACTTAAAATATATCTTTCTATTGTATTTTATCCCCGTCAACATTTTAGTATATCTTGCAGTCTATACTAAGGGCATCACTCTAAAGGGTCTCGGAGTAGCACCGATTATGATATTTTTTGTCTATCTGGTTGTTGCCTTCTACATCCAAGATATTTTCTTAAGACATAAAGGTAGAAAACAATTGGTAAATATTTTGACGGCGTTGGAAATACTCATTTTGTGTAGAGGTCTATATTCAATCGTTAAATATTTATTAGGTTTTGGCGGTGCCAGTATTTTTGGATGGGGAGTAAGATTAGGGACAGAAAATGATTTTGCGGACTTTTTCGTTTTGTTATTTATAATTGCGTTAGTTAGATTATTATTCGGCAGAAACGAAAGCATAAAGTACCGCATATTACACATATTAAGTATAATCACATCCTCTTGTTTATGTATCTTTTCTTTTAGAAGATATTTCTGGCTTGAGCTGTTAACAGCAACAGGAATTATTTTATTTTTTCATTATCGTTTTAATAAGATAGTTTTTACCAAAAAAGTTGCTGGTGTGTGTTGTTTGATAGCGTTGATAATGGGTTCTATTCTTTTTGTAGGCCCAGACAAGATGGCAGATAATTACTACGCTGGTCGCTTGTTAACGAGTCTAACATTAGTCAATCCTCGATACGATTCGCAATATGGAACTGATACAGGTCATAGGGCTGAGATTGCAGATGGCTGGTACAACGTTAAAAGGAACTGGCTATTGGGACTTACACCTTTCGGGCAGGAGAAAATGAAAAGGTTTGAAACAGCAGTGTGGCAGCATGGCTTATTTGTACATAATGCGTACTTACAAGTATGGCTCCTTTATGGCTTGTTAGGTTTCATTTTATTTGTATTTATATATCTAAAGTCTCTACAATTAGGATATGCTGTTTTCTCTAAATTAAGGAACAATATGGGGCTCATACTAATGGCTTTTTTGGCTGCCCAAATGGTTAAAAATGTTGTTTGGCCAACTATGATTTACTTTACTAACGTGACTATCATTTATATATTTCTGATTTCCGTTGTATTGAAAATAAAACAGTTGGAAATGCGGTTAACATAAATCACGCTTCGGTTTGGTTATAATAGTGGAAATATGAAGAATTCAATTACTAAAGGCATATGATATCCATAATTTGCCCGATATATAACGGTTTGGATTACACAAAAAAATGTTTAAGCTCCTTGTCAACTGCCATCAACAATAGTTGTTATAAGAATAACGTTAGCATTATTATTGTTGATGATGGTTCAACTGATGGAACTTCTGAGTGGATAAACGAAAAGTATCCTAAGATCAAAGTACTCAAGGGTGATGGTAATTTGTGGTGGTCGGGTGCGGTTAAGTTGGGAGCTAAATATGCTGTAGCAAAAGGAACGGAATACGTTCTTCTAATTAACAATGATAACATTTTTAGCGAGAATTTCTTAGATAACATTGTTCTATGTGCTGTTAAGAACAATCTGAAGATAGTCGGCTCTAAAGTGCACGTTCTTGGAAGTGATGAAATTTTGGCAATGGGTGGATACTTTGATGGAAAATCAGGGAAGCATGGTTTGTATAGGAACATTAGGGAGCTAAAAAGGAATAATAAAATTGGTGCAAATTGTTATCGCGTTGATTGGCTTGGAGGAATGGGAACGCTGATTCATAGATCTGTGTTTGAAAAGATTGGGTACTGGGACGAGACGAATTTTCCCCAATATAGTGGTGATACCGATTTTATATTAAGAGCGAAAAGAAATGGCATAGAAGCGTATGTATGTCTTGATAGTATTATTTGGAACGATACAGAAAATACAGGTATGCTACATGGTGGCAGTTTTATAAGATTGATTGAGAGTCTGACTACACGTAAGTCAAAGTACTGGGTTAAGGCTTCTTTGGTTTTTGCAATTAAACATAATAATAATAGTATAGCTGTAATACGATTTCTTACGAATAAGTATGTCCCATATATAGGGGGATTTTTTAAACACAAATTCATCGATTTATTCAAAAATGTTTGGCGAAGATTTGGTCTAACGTTTTATAAAAGAGCCTGATGAAAATTGCTTTTTTTTCAGGTCCTATAGAATATTCTGTGTGTTTAGTAAATGAGATATCTAATATCGATTCTATTTACCGGTTGCCGATTGCCTGAGCTTGTCATTCCTGTCCCTGTTTTCGCAGGGTAACCTTATCTCCACATAAGGGGGGAGCTGGTATCTAGGTCCTTATAGTAAGTATGATGTGCAACTCTATCATCAATTTTTAACTGTGATTGATATAACTTAGTACTATAATTATTGGATTAACAAAATGTAGAGTTAAAACCCATTAATATTTAGGAAGCTAAAATGCTTATTTATAAAACCATCTCTTTCATTCTTTCCCATTACCCCAATCAAATTTTAAATAGAGTTAAAACGGAGGCTTTTCGTAAGCGAGTTCGGGGTCTTAGCGTATGAAGGACAAAAATGAGTATCCTGTTTGATGAAGGGTTCACAGTGATTCGTGACCATATAAGTGTGTGCATATGTACGTACAAAAGACCTGCTCTGTTGGCTAACTTGTTGCGTGCATTACAAAAGCAGGAAACCGGCGGTTTATTCAGCTACTCAGTCGTCGTTGTCGACAATGACAGAAATGAGTCTGCAAGGGATACCGTTCAATCTATAAAGGATGAATCTACGGTGGAGATCGAGTACCATGTCGAACCAAGGCAAAACATTTCTCATGCCAGAAACATGACTATTGAAAAAGCGAAAGGAAATCTTATTGGCATAATTGACGATGACGAATTCCCTACTCATGACTGGCTTCTGCATCTCTATAAGACGCAGAGAAAATTCAAAGCTGATGGAGTATTAGGCACTGTGCTGCCCCACTTTGAGCAGAAGCCCCCGAGCTGGATAACGAAGAGCAAAACGTACTTCTGGGCGCGCGAACGCCCTGTAACAGGCACAGTCTTGACGACTGGGAACACTGGCAATGCGCTCATTAAGCGGTCGCTGGTAGGACCTGACACTATGTTTAATCCCGATTTTGGATTGAGTGGTGGAGGAGACTCTGAGTTCTTCGAGAAGCTGATAGAGAAGGGGCATGTCTTTGTGTCTTGTAGGGAAGCTCTCGTATACGAGGTGATCCCGCCCGAGCGGTGGCAGACGCAGTATCTGTTTAAGAGAAAGATACTGCAGGGAGTCAATAGTGTCCGCCTTTGTCGCAGTATGAAAAAGCCGCTTTGGTTCAGGCTGAAGTTGTTTGGCAAAGCGGTGGCAGCAATCGTTATCTATGCCCTCTTGCTGCCCGCTTGTGCACTGTTCGGAAAAGAGCCATTCCTCAAGTGCGTAATGCAAATTGCCCATTTTGCAGGCGTCTTGGCTGAGTACACCTCAATAACAAAGGCAATCTATGGCGGTCAGTTGTACGGATAACGGCAGCTCGCAATGAGGAAGCCTATATTGGAAAGATAATGCAATCTATTGTATCCAAGGCCGTTTTCGCGAAGAAATGGATTATAGTGAACAAAAGTTGGTGATTTTTGACAAACTCGGTCTTAATTGTTGAGGATTTGTACATATGCCTGGTTTAGTTGGACTTCTAACACCTAAATACGACAAAGCAATTGCCCAAAATATTACTGCGATGACAGAATCGATGTTTCATGAGACTTTTTACAAGAAGGACATATTTAATAATCCATCTTTGTCATTTGTGGCTTCGCGTGTGCACCTGAATATTCTGAACAAAGAACCTCAGCCTATTTGCAACGAAGATGCCACTATTTTGATTATGATGGACGGCGTGATTCACGATCGTGATAGCCTCAAAGAGAAACTTAGGTTGGCGGGACATGACATAAAAACTGATAGTGACGCCGAGTTAGTGCTACATTTGTACGAAGAAGAAGGGGAAGCTTTTGCCAACGATCTGAACGGATGTTTTGTTGCGTTAATACATAATATAAGGCAGGAAAAGACCTTGATCGTTAACGATTGTTTTGGACTCTATCGAGCATTCTATGCTGAGCAGGAAGGCACATTTATCATCGCGTCCGAAACCAAATGTATTCTAAAGTATGAGCAACTTTCATGTCATGCGAACCAGGAAAAATTCTGCGAATATTTTTTGTATGACGCCGTTCTTGGTGATGAAACCTTATTCAAAGAAATTCATAGACTGCCCCCCGCTTCAATATGGACTTATAGGCACGGTGCCGTTTCCAGAAGACAGTATTTTAATCCTCTGAAACTCAGGGAAGATAATTCATTGAGCAAAGAAGAATTTTATGAGGAGGCTAATAGGATATTCCAAAAAATTATACCCAGATATGTTTCAGAGAAAGATATTAGCCTCAGTCTGACCGCTGGATGGGACACCAGAGCCATATTAGCAGCTATGAGCAAATTGGGCTATTCGATACCTTGCTTTACGTGGTGTGGTGTATATGGTAGTAGTTGCGACGTTAGAGTTGCAAGAAAACTTTCGGAGATCCTCGGCCTAGAGCATCATGTGATTTATATTGGCAAAGAGTTCTTCGAAAATTTCTCGGATTACGCCAACAAGGCAATCTATATCTCTGATGGCTCAGCTAATGTGTTTATGCATACACATGCACTTTACTTACACGGATTGGCAAGAAACTTAGCATCCAAAATATTGACTGGCAAATATGGATCCGAAATATTAGCAAGAGATTTCTATACACTTAAGGGCAAAATAGACACACGAATATTCTCAGAGCAGTTGCTTTCCTATGTGTACGATATGGGGCCATATAACGAGCCTTCATACACTAACGCGCTTAGATGGTTCTGGCCCAGCGCATACTGGGCTCTTCAGAGCTCTCAATTGGTAGTAAGGATGCCTTTTATAGATAAAGAATTGGCTTTGTTTTTTCTTCGGGCTCCAGAGAACTATGGCCAAGGTTATCGTGTTCAGAAATCTATCGTGTGTAAGAACCATCCACTTTTAGCTAATATAGTGACTGATAAAGGCCATTACATTAGGTCCGAAAGTGCCTTTAGGAATATGAAGCTCGGCATCCAGTCGCTTATGA
>Ga0315549_1004492_pt1 | contig 11735 bp, 7 predicted proteins | sample SalMarSW160200MG_FD_203101 | JGI IMG/M metagenome (GOLD analysis project Ga0315549, IMG submission 203101) | Salt marsh sediment microbial communities from the Plum Island Ecosystem LTER, Massachusetts, United States - Salt Marsh Sediment SW1601-200 ... | reverse complement strand
CAATAAATAATTGCCAGCTATAAAAAAAGAAAATAAAATAAATGATAATATCATTGGAAGTATACATAAAAGATTATAACCAACAATAAAATCAAAAAATTCTGTTGAACCAAACCTTGTAAATTTCATTGTATAACCAAGGATCGGAGATAAAGTATTATATGAATAGAATCCTATTGCAATTGATAGTAATAATGGTAAAATAACTCTTTGGATTTTAATTAACGTTCCAACATCTGTTCTGTTTTCCATATCTAGTACAATAATATCATTGTGATATTTCTTTGAAATCTTGAAAAATAAATCACGCAATTTAATAAAAAAGAAAGCAAAATGAGGTGCAAAATGATTAAATATAGCAGCTGTTAATGGTAACATTCCATACCATATAATTGAAACTGAAATAAATGCAACTGTAATATCGGTCATACTATATCCAGCAATAAGTATCTGATTAAATATATTAATTTGTAAAAGAAATAGGAAAAATGTAATTGACATCAACATAATTGTCATAAAATTGACGAATATCACCAATTTGCTTTTTTTTATTTTTCTAAAGATTTCTTTTCGTCTTAGATTCAATTTCCTACTATTACGTATCAATAATAATATTCCAATAAAAATAAATGCTACAAATAATATAAAAAGAGGAATTCCAAATGGAAAGTCAGAAGAAAGCCATACAGCAACAGGGTTTTTAGTAGACAATATGGTAATTCTCTGCCATCCAATAATTAATAAATCCTTTTTGTTATCGTTATTAAAATCATCGATAGTCATTAAACGATTAACATCAGTATCGGTATCAATTATGACTAAATTATCATTTTTTATTACATTTTTAATGTAAAATCTTTTAATTTTATTAGGAGAGAGAAAAGGTTGGATTTCCTTAACCAAGACCAGCTCATTAATTTTATCACCATCTAGATCATCATCTAATGCGTAAAATCTTATAGGCTGCTCTGTGATTTTTTGATACTCCCAAATGAGATCATTTGTACTTGCATCAATTTTATATACATATATCTCATTATAAACTCTTGTATTATTATTTGAAGGGATTTCTTCATAATCGAAATTTCTAATATAAATATAAGCTTCATTAATATCCTCATCATATCCAATTTCCTTTAATTCTAGGCTTTCAGGTTCATAATTTAGTTGGAAATCAAAAGAATTTAAAAGTGTTCCGTCTATCCCTCTATATATATCAATAATGACATGTGTACCATTTTCTGTTAGAACAAAGATTTCAAAATTATCATCTGAGTCTAAATCTTTGATAATATCAAAGGACTGTATATTTGATGACATTGAAATATTATAAATTGGATCTGAATAACTTAAATTAGCAGTATCTAAAAGAAGTATATTATTATTATCTTTAAATATTAATTGTTCCAATCCATTATGATTATACAACCTAATTTCAGGAATATCTTTTGGATTGTTATACAAATTTTTATATTCTATCGTATTTCCAGTATATTTATTATATTTTTTTGTACCATCGATAAAATAGCTAGTTAAATTTACATTGAAAGGAACATCAATGGTATTATTAGAGATTTCTAAACAAAAGAAATCTTCAAAGGATTCAGAGAGATCACTCAGACTAACACAATCAATAATTCCATATGTATCAAAATTAGCATCTGTTTCGATTTTTGACCCATTATTACCACTTATAATAAAATTGTCAAATTGATCGAAATATATTAATGGTTCTTTATATGGTTTCCCATCAAACCCATATTTAATAACCCAATTTTCATCAACGGTTGCAACACTAACTAAATAATCCAATGTATTATCACTGTTTATATCTGCAATTGGGAAAACTTTCTTTACAGGCCCTTCAAATTCTTTATTCCAAATTTTAACTCCATTAATACTATTAAATGCAATAATACCTCCAAATTGAGGATTATTAGCGTGAGTTAATTCTTCTTCTTCATTTGAATCTAAAACTTCAATATCTAAATAAATAATTATATCATTAGTTCCATCTTTATCAAGATCATCAGCTGGTAAAGCAAAGACATCTATTGGATATTGATCTTGAAAATCTGACCAAATCCAACCAGGTGTTGTTTCCATCTGAGTAATGAAAATTATACCTAGTCCTCCAAAAATGAGTAGAGAAATAGATATAAGAACTAAATTGACAGGTTCAGATCTTATCTTTTTAAATTTTCGTAAATTCATAATTAAAAATATAGTCTATTAATCTTATTTAATTCTAAGCACTTACAACTCAAATATAAAAACTTTTAATGTTTTTAATTTTTATAAAAAGTTATAAGGTTTAAATTAAATTATTTGTAATTATCAAAAGAAATAGTATCAATTCTTATTTGAATATTTTAATTTAATACTTTATACTGAAAAAAATATAAATAAATCTAAAAGTAAAATATAATTTCATTAATTGAAATATTTTTTCTCTTTAATTAAGGAATATTTAATTTTAAATAAAAAAGGAAACTAATTGAGGTATTTGAGTATGCACAATGATCACATTGATTATATGTATAAGGTAATATTAACAGGACCCGGTGCAGTAGGTAAAACTAGTTTACTTCATAGATTTATAACAAATACTTTTCAAACTAATTATAAAATCACAATTGGTGTAGATTTTATGAGTAAGACTATTGAAATTCACCCAAATAAAAAAGCTAAGATGACAATTTGGGATATCGGAGGACAGGATAGGTTTAAATTTCTCAGACAAAGCTTTTATGATGGCGCTCATGGAGCTCTATTAGTATTCGATCTTACAAGAGCTGCAACTTTTTATGAAATGAAAACATGGCTAGGAGAACTCCATCAATCTCTTGGAATAAATACTCCATTCATATTAATTGGAAATAAAATGGATTTAATTAGGGACATAGGAGAATGTATAGACTCAAATATAGCAAGGGATTTTGCTCAACGATATAATAGTGTTTATATTGAAACATCTGCGAAAACAGGTATTCATGTGGAAAATGCTTTTCTAAGGTTGACTCATATGATGTTGAATAGAAATTTTTGAAGAACATCCATATAAAGTTAAAACGTCGTAAATAAAAACTATTAATTTTGAAAAGTATTCTTTATTGACAATTTTACCATAAAAATATATATTTAATAAATATATTCGGTTAATTAAAAGTATATAAAATTTTTTTGTTATATTTTAGTTTCATTTCTAATAAAATAACAGAGAATTAAGGAAGAATCATGCAAACTTATCCAGAATTAAAATTTCTGATTGTAATTTTAGGAATAATAACTTTATTTATTACTGTAATAGTTTATTTTAAACGTAAGGATTTAAAATATTATTTTTTAGTTTATATTATATCTACAATTGGAACTTTTATTGATGCGGGAACAGAAATAATGGATCCTGGAGGAATTGGAAATTCGTTTAAGGATATATTCTATTTTTCAGGGGCTCTAATATTATTCGTTACAATCTTTAAAGAATATTTTGATATATTTCTCAAGAATAATTATTCTGAAGCCAAATTAAGATCAATTGGAATATTTTCCATTTTTTCAAATCTATTTATTATTTTTTATGTACTTGAAGTAATTACATGCATATTCTTATCTATATGTGTTATTATGTTGTTAAAAATCTATTTCAAGAAAAAAACCATCACCCATGCCTTTATAAGTCTTTCTATTTTTCCTGTGCTGTTAGCGGGAATTTTAAATATATTTAAACAAGCACGATATAATAATTTAGAAGTATATGTTGTAGGTCTTAATATGATTTTTTATACTGTAGTTCTCACAACAGTTATTGTTGCATTATTAGATCAAAAACTTTTAGTTGCTAAAACTGAAAAACTCTATATGAAAGATAAGTATTCTCATGAGTTAGGAAATATTTTTCACACAATTTCTATGGCGTATGAACTTATGACAATATCAAATAGTAAAGATAGTTTACAGGATGAAATGGATATAATAATTAAAAAAAAAATCAATGAAGCATCTGAACTTGTTAAATTTATCCGAAATTTATGAGCTAATGACTTTTCACAGATTTTAAAAAGTTATTAGTTTCATTTATAGTAAATTATATATATTTTAAATAAAATACTATTCTTTTAATACAATTAGTTAATTTGAATAAACCTTTTATATAATTTTTTTTTTTTTTCTGACCTAAGAATTAAAGCTTAGGTTTTGAAATGTCTTTAATGTTATTTCATTATATTCAATCCTAAAATAAAAATATAAAAATATCAATCTTTTATTTTATCATTAATTCGAAACCTTATTTTTTAGAGGTAAATACTTAGGAATGAGAAATAATAAATAAAAGGAAATAAGGAATCTTTTAGAGTTTCTAAAGGATAATTCTGAAGAAGAACTATTAGAGATCTTAGAAATCCATTAAAAGGTTTATTATTCCTTATTTGATTGGTTTTTTTTTGCTTCTTCATCTACAGCAGCCCCAATTGCGACTCCCCCACCAAATCCAACAGCCATACCTATACTTATACCAACAGCTATATTATTAAAAATTACTCCAAATACTAATCCAAGAGCAGTACCAATCAGAGCACCTACTACCATTACAATACTTATTTTCTTTTTTATCTTATTTTGATTATTCTCCATTTTCTATATCAACAAAAGAATATAAATTGTTATTTTAATCTATGATCTCAATTAATAACTCAATAAAAATTTCCTCTTTTATATAGTTTGTGCTGCTAGAGCTTTTTCTTCTTAGATTTTCATTTGAACTCTAATGAAAAGAAAAGAATAGATCCTTAAATTTTTTCATAGACATTTATGAATTATTCGACTTTAAATCCTTTTTTTGGATGGATAGATATCGTAATACCAAACCACATGCCGTATTAAAGAAAATCATAATAGAAATCATTAATAGAAGAATATCATAGATGATGAAACATAAGAAAGTTAAACATAGACCTAATAACAAAATAATAAAAACAATTTTTTGATAATCCTTGAATTTAATTTTTATGCCCAAAAAAGGTTTTATATCCTTATTATTTAAAGTTTAATAAAGCAAAAGCTATTAACTTAGTATTTAATTTTCCTTGGTTTTTTTTTATCATATCATTTTTAAGATCAGTATAAAAAAAAGAGAGATTATCTAATTTTTTGTCTAATTTAATAATAATATTCTTCATAAATCGAATTTGTTCCTCTAATTCTTGTATTTGGTTTAACCGCTTTTGTCTTTGTTTCTCATCTTTTAAGCTATTAATTCTGTTTAATTGTTTTTCATTTGGGAGATTATCAATTTTTCTTTTAAGTTTTATATTGAGAATATTTTTTTTCTTTTCTAACACTTTTTTTTTATAATGATATAATTTCTCTTTTTTATTAATATCAAGGTTGAAAATTTTATCATTTAATGTTGTTATTTCATTTTTCCAGTTTAAGTTTTTTTTCTTTACCAAATTCCTAGCTTTTTGACGTAAATCGATAATTCTATTTTTCCCAATATTAGGAAATCTTATATTTTGATTATTAAAATTGTATAATATATCATAATCTTTAATATCTAATATGATCTCTTCAAGATTTTTAAGTTCAATTCCTCTTTCATCAACAATAATCGCAGTTATTACATTTTCTATAATATATCCATGAAATGAATTGTTAAATACAAAAAGGAATAAAATATCATTATTATCATCAATAATAGTATTATTTTTGTTAATTACATCCTTATTTAAAGTTAGAATCGAGAAACTTCCTGAAAAAGTCTCCCCAATACAAAATTCAATAATAGAATTAATTAAAGGATGACCTAAAGCAAAGAAGTCTATTTCTTCCTTATTTTTAGCAATTTCCAAATCAAAAGTACCATAATACTCTTCTAAAAGCTTTTGATAAGAATGGTTTTGTAAAACCTCTTTTAATACTATTTTTGATTCATAATTAATCGGATTTTCATTATTTTTTATAGTAGAATTAAGGTTTTGAATATAACCAAATTTATTACTATTAAGATTAAAAAATAAGTTAATTAAAAGAAATAATTCATTATGACTTAATTTGACATCTTCACATGAAGAAATAAATGAGATTAAATCTTTCATTTGAAATGATTTTTTATCAATTATAAAGTCATCAAGTTGCATTTCGATTTCTGTTAAATTTTTTAATTGATTTTCCAGATCAAAATTAAATTCTCTCAGTTTTCTCTGCTTTTGCTCAGGTTCAGAAAAGATTAGGTCCTTAAAATCCTTTTCAATACTTCCAATAATAGGTTCAAGATAACCTATAGATTCCTCAAAGAGATTAATCCTTTTATTTAAAGCAAATAGTATATCTGCCTCGATAGTCCCCTCCATAAAGAGATTATAAATATATAATTTCCTAGATTTTTGACCAATCCGATCAAGTCTCCCTATTCTTTGTTCGAGTTTCATAGGATTCCATGGGAGATCATAATTAATAAGGACTCGACAGAACTGAAAATTTCTTCCTTCGCCACCTATTTCAGTTGAAAGTAAAATAGATAATTTTTCACTATTTCTAAATCGTTCTACAGCTTCATATTTTTCAATCTTATTTAATCCTCCATAAAAAGTCTCGATAGTATATAGATTATGATTTTTCATTAACAAATCCTTCAAATAAAGTAGAGTATCAACAAATTGGGTAAACACCAAGATTTTTTCTTCAGGATTGTTTTTATATATTTGATTAATAATCTCAAGGAATTTATCTGATTTTGAATCATATGGTATTGCAACTAATTTAGAATGAAATTCTCTAAGAATATTTTCTTGATTAAGAACATTCATAAAATTTTTATTAGTTCTAGCGGACTTTGGTTTTAAAATATCAATTTTAGATTCTATATCAAGGTATTCTTCTTCTAATTCAGATTGAAAAAATTCAGGGTCATCATATTTGATATGCTTAAATTCTTCTGAAATGTTTTTTAGATTATTAATTTGTTTTAATCTCCTTTCAAGGCTATTTAAAATAGCATATTTAGAACTAGTAAGTAGTTTCTGTAGAGTGGTTATTACAAAACCGATCCCAGGATTTTTATTACTCATAGCAGAATTATAGATTTTTGCTAAATATAGACGGATTTCATTATAAATATCTAATTCTTCTTTAGTAGGATGAAGCATTATCGTCTTTACAATTCTTTCATTCAATAGATCTTTTGGAAAGATATTTTTTTTTCTGTTTCTGATTAGAAATTTTGATAATGTATGATCCTTTTCTAAATTTCCAATTAAAAGAGATTTAGCATCTGAATTTTTAATATATTGAATTATTTCTTTATTTGATTGATTTTCATTTATATACCCAAATTCTTTTAATAATTTAATGGTATTTTTTAATTCAAATGTATTTAATTTATCAATTTGGTTTATATTTGAAGCTAAAAGATTAATAAAGGGTATATTCTTTCTAAAATGTTCAAAATCAGAAAAATTTCTAAATAATTCTGGATGAATAAGCTCTATTAATGAAAATAATTCAAATGAATGAAGTTGTAATGGCGTAGCAGTTAATAATAATAAACTTTCACAATTTTCACTTAATTTTTTAGCCAAAGAAAAATTCATTGTTTCTCTATAATTACAAGTTGTTATATTTGTTGAATATCTTCGTAAATGATGTGCTTCATCAAAAATAACTACATCCCATGAAATTTGAGATAATAAATCTCGATATTTAGGATTTCTGGCAAATTGAAGTGAACATATAATAAGATTATCATAATAAAATGGATTTTCTAATTGGTTTGAATATTTATTTGTTCCTTTTTTTTTAAGATTCTTATATCTTTTTCCATCATATATTATAAAATCTATATTAAACTTATTTTTCATTTCAAATTGCCATTGCTTTACCAAAGTAGCTGGTACAATTATCAAAATCCTTTCAACTAAATTCCTTGCAATCATTTCTTTCATATATATTCCCGCTTCAATAGTTTTCCCAAGACCAACTTCATCCGCTAAAATTACCCTTGGGAAAAATTCTTCTGAAAGTCTATGAGCTACATTAATTTGATGTGGCATTAAAGTTAATCTTGAATTGGTTATACATTTAATATGATGAGATTTATAATATGAATTAAATAAATTTGCCCAATATCTAATTAGGAAGTTTTTAGGAGGATCAATATCCTTTTCTATTAATTGGTTTTTTAAGTTGGATAAAGGTTTTAGGATGATTTCAGATTCATAAATTTGTGAAGTCTTTCCATTTGGTAATAATACCTCATAAGAAAGCTTACCATCTTTAATTAAGATTTCAGAAGAATTAATTATTCCATTTTGATTTTTAAATTTGATTTCTTCATTGATTCGAAATATATAATGTATTAAATCAATAGGATGGATGATTTTAGAAAGATTATTTTTAAATTTTACTTTAAATTTAACAATGAAAGAGAGATCTTCCTCATCAAAGGATTTAGAAGTTGGGATTTTGATTTTTTTAACTATTTTCCCTATCCCAAAATTTGGATTTAATCTATACAAAACTAAATTATCTTCATTAAATTCTTTTCCATTACAATATATGTTAAAACATTTAGAAAATCTCGAAATCAGACTATTATTACAAAAAGGACATTTATATTTTAGTTGAATATCAATTTCATTCTCAAAATCTTTATCCATAATGAGTTTTAGTTTATTTTAAATATCTAATGATTAAATTTTAAATTATTATTTATTATAAGTGAAGAATCCAAATGAAATGAATTTTATCCTTTAATTAGTTAAAATTAGAATGATGAATTGATTTCATTTATTTATTTAATAAAGTTGGTGTACCTTCTATATTGTATTGGTAAAATTTCTTATCATAAGGGATATGTATTTGAATTTGCTTAATATTTACCACTTGCTCTTATTGAACCAAAACTGTTTTCTGTTTTTATAAAGCTACAAAACTCAAAATTATTATTGTCTTTTATTTGATTAAATTTAGGTCGTGAAGTTTTGGTGCAGCACCAATATTTATTATTGTATGGAATTATGGAGATTATCCTTAGCTTAGGCTTATCATTATCTATGGTAGCAAGACTTACTGTCTCAAGCTTGTTTAAAAAACCAAATATTTGTTGAACTTTCATGATAAATAATTAACTATTAAATTATAATTAAAAAGTAAAAAAATAGGTTATTTAAATTTTATATATTTTAAAATACGATATAATCCAAAACAGCCTATAAATATCATAAAGAAAGAAAAAGAAGTCCAGAGAATCACATTAGAAGGTAATTCAGGATTTCTCAAGTTAAACCACAAAAGTGCATTATAATAGATAAGAACTAAATTACTTATAATAAGAGTGATAATTAAAGTTATTCTGAATAATTTTAAACTTGATGTGAAAGGATTCATTTTCCTTCCCATATAAAACAAAATTATAAACATCTCAGAAAAAAGAAAACCTTCAAGAAAAATAACAATGGCAAGGTGTTGGAGCCAATTTCTTGCCTTACCAGGTCCTGCAGAAACAAAAAACTGATTAAATATATCTTCATGATAATATTGAAGATAAACAGTCCAAAAAAAGAAAATAATTCCAATAAGAGTAATTATTAGAGAAATAATAATCATTACTTTCAATAATTTTAATCCTGGTCCTAGTGGTTCTTTCTTTGGATGGGAGTCTATTGTAGATTCATTTTTTATTTTCATTGAAAAATATCGACCTTTTTTATCATTAAAATTTTTAGTTAATCTAAACATAATTATAATCCTATATCTATATGTTTTTTATTATTATTATTTGGATATAATTAGATATATATTTTTTTAAATATTAAAATAATCAATAGACCAATTTTTATCTGTTACTTTTATATTAAAATTGAGTTTCCACTATATCATTTCATTTAGACCTTATTATAATTAATTTCAGACAGATCTTTTAGATATGTAATTTTAATAATAATTAGATTAAAAATTAAACAACTATTTTTAGTAATAAGTATAAGGTTTTAAGCTTTAAAAAAAAATTTAATCATATCAGAAACATTAATTTATGAATAAGAGGTTTCTAAAATGAATGAATCAAAAACTGAAAAAAAAAAAAAAATTATTAAAGTTTTTGTTAGTCTTAATAGAGAAATAATTAAGACCGAATTATGTTGTGCTTGTGGTGCTTGTGTTGCCTATTGTGATGGTCAAGATTTTAATGTAATTAAAATGGAAGATTTTACACCTCAATATAAATCTAATGAGACTAAGCGTAATTGTACGTTATGTGGAATGTGTTATTCTATTTGTCCTCAAACAGATACTTTAAGGGAAGAATTAAATGAATCCTTAAAGATCAATAATGAAATAGGGCATATAGATAATTTAGTAATAGCAAAAACAACAAATAGCTCAATTGAAAAGGTAGCACAGGATGGTGGAATAGTCACTACAACTTTACAATATCTATTCGATGAAAACAGAATTGATGCTGCTATTGTGTCATTTTATGATAAAGATTTAAAACCTTCTCCAAAGATTATTTTCAATAAAGAAGCACTACTAAAGTCAGCAGGAACTCGTTATTCTATATCTCCTCAAATTCTTCCACTAAAAGACTTAAATAAGATTTCTCAAGAAATTCTAATGGATAAAGGTATCAATGAAGTTGATCAGCTCAGAGTTGCTTTTGTTGGAACTCCTTGTCAAGCCAAAGCTGTAAGAAAAATGCAGTTTTTAAATCTTAAACCTGCCCACGTTATAAAATATATTATTGGACTTTTCTGTTTTGAAAATTTTCATTATGATAAACTATATGAATTGTTGGAAAAAGAAACAAATTTTAAACCTTCAGATATGAAACGTACATTTATTGATAAGAAATTCTTTGTTCAAACTAAAGATGATAAAGAATTTGAAGTACTATTAAAGAATTTAGATCCAGCTGTAAGAAAGAACTGTTTAAATTGTGATGACTTCACTGCGAAATATTCTGATATTAGTGTTGGATCTGTAGGGGCTTCAAAAGGTTATTCAATGATAGTTATTCGTAATAAAAAGGGACAAGAAATAATTGATGATCTTCTTAATAACAATTATATTGAAAAATCAAGCTCCCCGATTGAAGACATTAATGAATGGATTGAGAAAAAGAAATCTTTATTCAAAAGAATGATTTCAATAAAGAAGAAGAAATAAGGTTTTATCTAAACCTTATTTCTTGGAAAAAATAATAAAATAGGGGATCATTGGTATGCCCTCAAATGATTCTTTTTTTTATTATATTTTTACAAGTATATATTAATTTTAATTTCTGAATATAAAAAAGATCTATAGACCAATTTTTAATTTTTAAAATTAAGTTTATTATGATATAGATAGAGGAGTTTAGAATTAAATTATACTATATTAAGATTTTATGGATTAATTTTTTAATACATACAAGATTTTAAATAATTATAGTTTTCCATTATTTCATATAAAAAAAAGGAAAGTTGAAAATCCTTTATATAGATAGATATAAGTCTAAAAATCAATCTTTTTAATATATCGAATATTGGAATTTAAAATAACCCATAAAAAGATAGCAGTAGTTTTAAAATTGATACTTATTATTATTATGATTATTGGTTTTTGTCTCATTTTGACTATAGGCACTTATTTCTCCTATTATTTTATCAAAAAAGTCATTTTAAAAAGAAGAAAAAAAAGAATTTTTTATGAAAATGAGATATTGAAAAGACAATATAATTATGTAAAAATTAGAC
>Ga0315549_1004485_pt1 | contig 11753 bp, 14 predicted proteins | sample SalMarSW160200MG_FD_203101 | JGI IMG/M metagenome (GOLD analysis project Ga0315549, IMG submission 203101) | Salt marsh sediment microbial communities from the Plum Island Ecosystem LTER, Massachusetts, United States - Salt Marsh Sediment SW1601-200 ... | reverse complement strand
GTTCACATTCACCCATCCACCGTCAATTACTCACCCTCACTACCCAGAACCAGTATTCGCGTACAATTCGGGCAGCGAATAATATCGTCCTTTGTCATCAGTAGATTTACAGTTTCGGGTGTTATGGACATAAAACATCCACCACAGCTGTAGGTGGCGGACCGGGCTTCCTGCTCTTCTACTTTTGCAAGGGCCTCGCCGTCGTAGGTCTCGGCGACTCGCTTGAATATTCCCAGGGCATCGGCCGGAACACGCTTGGCAGCCTCGTCCCACTCGCTCTGAATCTGGTCTATCTCGGCCTCGTACTTGACGGAAAGCTGCTCGGCTTCGGTACGCTTCTGCTCCAGAATCTTTTTCTGCCCCTCAATCTGCTCCTCGATTTGCTTGCACTCAGCCTCATCAGCCTCGATATCCTTCATCAGGTCCAGTACCTGAGTCTCTATTTTGGAATTGTCGGCCTTGGTCGTATTGAGCTGCGTCAGGACCGCAGCGTATTCCTTGTTGGTCTTTGCGGTATTGAGCGAGGCACGCAGCCTCGATATTGTCTCGTCGCGGGCCTTGAGCTCCAGCTCCATGCGGTCCGACTGGACCCTGGTTAGCTGAATCTCCTCTTTCTTGGCCTCGTAACTGCTGCTCAAAGTACGGACCAGATTTTCCTGAATGATGACGTTACGTCTGCATCTTGCCAGCTTGTTTTTCACTATACGCAGGCGGTTCTCGACGCTCTGCAATCTTGTCAACCCGCTCAATACAGGGCCCATAGCACCTCCAATGGCGTCAGTTTTCAAACCCTGAATTATTGCACGAATCCCAATGCCTGGCAATAAAAAATTCCGCTAAACAGCCTTGTTTTATCAGTTGGTGGTGTATAATCTGCCGGGTATGAAAGAATTACTCAAATCACTCGTACAAGCTGATACAACCGCTGATAAAGGCGAACTTGCCGCTGCTGGGATAATCCGCGGCCACCTCCAGGACCACGGTATCGACTCCGAATTGGCCTGTTGGGACCAGACACGGGCCAATATCGTCGCCCATATAAAATCCTCAGGCCAAAGGCCTGCACTGCTTTTCGCCTGCCATCTGGACGTCGTCCCGCCCGGCCGGGGACAGTGGAAATATCCGCCTTTTTCAGCGACCGAAGAAAACGACCGAGTGTTCGGCCGAGGCTCGGCGGATATGAAAGGCTCAATAGCGGCACTTATAACAGCCGTCGAACAATTCACAGCCGACAAGACTGAACTAAAAGGTGATATTATCATCGCCGCAGTCGCAGGTGAAGAGACCGATAGCTGCGGAATCAAAAAATTCATCGCCGATTATAAAGATAAACTGCCGCCTGTTGCAGGCGTCATCGTTGCAGAGCCGACCAACTTCGAGGTAATTACCGCGCATCGAGGCCTGTTATGGCTGGAAGTTGACACCAAAGGCAGGACCGCGCACGGCTCCATGCCGCACCTGGGTGTTAACGCGATAAACTCGATGAGGCTGTTCCTCGATGAAATTGAAAAAATAAAACTTTCTATAGAAAAACATCCGCTGCTGGGCGATTGCTCGATGAGTGTAAATACGATATCGGGCGGCAAGGCCGTTAACGTCATACCCGACCTGTGCAGCGTAAAAATCGACATTCGAACCACACCCAACCAAAGCCACTCGGAGATAATCGAAAAGTTCGAGTCTGTCTTTTCTCGTTTTAAAAAGACCCGTCCTGAATTCGACGCCGAGGTCAAGACCGTAAGAGACGTCGGGGCGCTGGAGACGGATTCGCATTGCGACTTTGTAAAGAATTTCTGCTCAACCGTAGATTGCAAAGAAACGACGACCGCCGGTTTCTGTACGGACGGGCCGTTTCTGGCAGGACTGGGTGCGCCGATTGTCATCTTCGGCCCGGGAAATAGTGAACTTGCGCACAAGCCGGATGAATATATAGAACTGGCAGATTTGGAAAAGGCCGTTGACGTTTACAGGAACCTGTTTAAGGAGTTTCTGTCATGAATTCTATTAAAAAAGCTGCGTTGTGTTTAATGCTCGCGGCCCTGGTATTGCTCAGCGGCTGTGGACAGGTTATCGGCGAGGCTATAGGAGAAGCGTTGGCCGGGTCCTTTTCGCAGATGTTCATGGTGACGTTTGCCCGGGCAATGATAGGGATGGGCTTCGGGCAGGCATATCATCACGAGACGGGCCAATGGCCGCAATCGGTGGAGCAAATTCGGGACTATTGCATCGAGACCGAACAGGGCGACATCTGCAAGCTGCTGGATGACTATGAGCAGATTCGAATGGAGCCGAACGAGGTCGACCCCAATGTAATTGATTGTTATATTGTTTTTGCCGGCGGCGGCGGGCCGTTTGCCGGCCGGATGACGAAGCAGGACTATCCGCAGGAACTTACATTCGAAGATATTGTGCAGGTGTACATTGCCATGGCAGCAGATATGATTGAAAAAATTGAAACTAACGCGCCGCCTTCGGATTGAAGTTGATAAAGAATTGAATCGCTGATTAATGAAATAAGTTCAAAATTAAAAGTAAAAATGCAAAACCACAAAAGAAAAATTTAAAAATATCCGCATAAAAATAAGTGGCTGGCTATAGTTTACTCCATCATAAATTTTTCTTAGTTTACCTCTCTATTTTTTTTAATCATTATTTCAGCTAAACGTTCTAGTCGTTGCTTGTCTTCTTCATAAAAAGGTTCACCTTTTTTAGCCTTTTTACCTGTCATTATTAAAACAAGTTCGCGTACCTCATCGGCAGAAACATCGGCCCCTCCTCCAATTATGTCATCTATTTCCGAGCGAAGTTCTTTTATTTCGACACCTGCATACTTTGTTAGCATCGTAGCAGTCCGTTCGTAATCTTGTTGTGTTGGAATATTACTTTTACTCAAGAAATACATAAGAGCAAAAAGAGAGATTATGATAACTCCAATAATAAGAATCGCCATATCCATTCTGATAGACTATTCGAAATTATTCTTTCATTTTCCGCACGGATGAATATTTTAATCCGCGTAAATCTGTGTAATCTGTGGTTAATATTACTCCAATTTCGGGCAAAGACAAGGGGTTTAAATTTTCTATTTTCTATTGACAATTTATGATTTTAATCTGCGATAATCCGCGGTTAAATTCCCTTCTTGTTCTTCATGTCCTTCATGGTGAAACAATCTATGTTAATCCGTGTCTAAAAAAATTCTCTGTGGCCTCGCCTGCCCCTGCAAGCAGTAAGCAGGGGGTGTCCTCTGCCTGCCCTGCGTAGTCCCGATGTTGTTTATCGGGACGAAGCGGGGTAGCTAAATAACTCCTTTTCCTCTGTGGCAAATCCCAATTTTCAGGCCAAAAACAGTCTTTTTGCTAGAATCTTTGTTATTTTACCAGAAAACACTTGACAAAAGTTAAGTAGTCAGTTAAAATATATACTGGTTCACAGCACCGTGAACCGTAACGTCCCGGACGGGGCAAGGCAGCAGGGCCAGAAGGCCCAGGTCGCATCAACAAGCAATAAGCGAAAAGACAATTTTGAGTTCTTAGTTCTTAATTTTTAGTTAAGGACGAAAAGTCGAATCTACCATTCAAAATTGAGAATTCAAAATTAAGAATTTAACATCCCTGTACCCTATACGCTACCCGCTGATAAAATATGCCTTTCTACAACTGGCAATTCAATATCAAACTGTGGCTCCCCGCTCAGATAGAAAACGCAGCAGTCGCCCTGCTCCTTGCATATCGCAGGCTCCGGTACAAATACACCTTTCGACGAATCAAACTGACAAAAGGCTACTACGCCAAAGTTGACCCCGAACTTTACGAAAAACTCAACAAGTACAAATGGTATGTGACAGGCAAAGGCCCTTTCTACGCAGTAACTTACCTAAAAGACCCCGACAAACCCGGTTCCAAAGCAAAACTTGTTTATATGCACCGCCTAATCATGCAATCCGAACTATACGCTATACGCAGCTTGTCGCGGCGTAGCGACTTATCACGGCGAAGTGCAACGAAGACGGAAGCGAAGACGGATACGCTAAACGCTGATGTGGTCATCGACCACTTAAATCACGATGGCCTCGATAACAGAAGAGCAAATCTCCGACTCGCCACCCCCCTGCAAAACAAATGGAACACCAGACATCGCCGAAAAGGCCGCTCGAAATACACCGGCGTTACCTGGGTAAAAACTACGAAAAAATGGCGCGCCGATATATGCATCAACAAAAAGATCAGATACCTCGGCTGTTACGACACCGAAAAACAAGCCGCAAGGGCGTATGACAAAGCTGCCAAAAAACATCGCGGCAAATTCGCCGTCCTTAATTTTTCTTAAGCCCCCGCGTCTTGTTTTGCTAAAAGGCCCCTTGTCTGTTCTTGGTTTTCTAAAAACAAGGGGCAGTAAAACAGTGGGGATGAATTTCCCTTAAGTACTTAACTTTAAGGGACCCTCTAAAAATTGCTTTTGTAACGAAAGCCCGCGAATTTTCACATGCAAGGCGGCAGGGACAAAATCGCCGCAGGTATAGCCAAAGCTATTTCGAGGACGATTTTGCGCCCGACAACGAAGCAGGTGGAAATTGCAGCGGCTTGCAGTAAAAATGGATTTTTAGAGGTTCCCTTAATATTAAATGGGTAATCATAGGGACTTAAAAGATTGACACAAGGCGTGGAAAAGATTAAATTTGAGAGTTCAACGAGATTAGCTTAGTTAGGTAAATGTCCAAAAAGCCCTTAAAAGATTATTTGCTTATCTATACATGAGGCATAATCTGAGCAATGTTATTAAAAAAAGAAACATTAGATAAAATATCTCCCCGGCTAGTCGAAAGAATCAATGAAATATATCACGACCTGGAAAATAAGGTATATGACTCAAGGCATGTAATCATAGATAACTTAGAAAGTGATTTTTGGGAAAGGGTAGCAAAAAATCACCTTGTCGGGAAAGAGCCTTTAGTTTGTTTGGACTATGGAACCGGCACCGGCCTTGTGCCTGTTATTCTGGCTCCGTATCTTAAGCAGGATGACACTGTTATTTGTGCGGATATTTCATCTGAAATGCTGAAAGTGTGTGAACGTAAAATCAGTGAACATTCCTTTAAATCCGGCTTCTCTTTTGTGAAAATCGATGGAACAAAAGTGCCGTTAGAAGACAAAAGCGTTGATGTTATAACAGTAAACTCGGTTTTACATCACCTCTATGATTTGAAGGCATTTTCTAAAGAGTGCCGGCGAATTCTCAAACCGGGCGGGCTGTTGATTGTAAGTCATGAGCCGGCGAGCGGAAATAATGTGCCTTTTCTTTGCTCCTTCGTACGCTCTCTTGGTAAAATTCTGCTCAAACCAAAATTTGTATTTGTTAAACTTGCTCAGACGTGCCCTTTCGCGGAGAAATCAATGAGGAAAGTGCTGAATAAAACATGCCCGGGTTATTCCAAAAGAAACAAAATGCTTTCTGATATAGCCAAACAGATTAAAAGTGAAGGCCTGATCGACGTCGAGCTTCGAGGAGTGGAAATTCAGCAAGTCGTCGATTTTCAAACACAGAAAGGTTTTAATAAAAATAAAATCACAACAGACAGTTTTTCTCATTTTAAAGTTATTGAATGGACAACGTATAACCACTTGGGATTCTATCGTAATAATTTTCTGTTCAAAATATTAGAGAAATTTGTAAGCAAACACTGGCCGAATTCCGGAAAAAAATTCAGATTCATCATGTCTTTACAGGAAACCGCTTCTTAGCACAAAGCAAAGTCACTGCAGAGTTCTTTGACTACAACAGCCTCGTAATCATTTCGACGATAGGCAGGAAGCGGCAGGGGCGTTTGATGCGGCGCCTAAAGAACGTCGCGCCAAATTCGCCGTCCTGAATTTCCCTACATAACCGCAAGGCCGGCGAGCATAAACTCATCGGTCTTGACAAAATCACAAGACACTATAAAAAAGTTGCTTAAGAGTATTTATCCTGAGGTAGAATAAGTGTATGGATAAGCAAAAACTGAAAAACCTGTTCATCGGCAAATTCAGTTTCAAAAGACTCGTCCGTTCTGCGGTTCTGGTCTATCTGATTCTCATGGCATTCGTTTGGCTGTTCTGTGAAAGAATAATGTTTCCCGCACCGAAGTCAAGTTATTCGGACAGCGAAGATATAATCAAGATTCAGGTGACACCCGAACGAAATATCTCGGCAATCTACCTCCCGGCGCCTGATGCCGAATATACTATCCTGTACTGCCATGGGAATGCCGAAGACATAGGCCTGCTTGAATACACCTTTGAATTGTTCGTCAAAAATGGCTTTTCTGTTTTTGCCTTCGATTACAGCGGCTACGGTACAAGCCAAGGCCGTGCTACCGAGGGAAAAATGTATCAGGAGGTTGAGGCCTCTTACGATTATCTCGTCGAACATAAGCAAATACCGCCTGAAAAGATAATTGTACTTGGCAGGTCTATTGGCGGTGCTGCCGCTTTGCACCTCGCATCCCGAAGACAAGTTGCAGGTTTGATACTTGAAAGCTCTTTCGTTAGTGCATTTCGTGTTATTACACGCATCCCTCTGCTGCCGTTCGACAAATGCAGAAACCTGGAAAAACTCAAATTCATACACTGTCCCGTACTGATTATCCACGGCAAAAAAGACCGGATAGTCCTATTCTGGCACGGGCGCAAGCTGTTCGATGCCGCCAATGAATCAAAGATGAATTTCTGGGTCGAAGACGCAGGCCACAACGACCTGTTCTGGCTGGCTCAGGACCGGTACTGGGATGTCCTCGAGGACTTTAAGGCCTTACTTCTCGAGCACAGACAAAAAAATAAAAGCTAAAATGGGCGGGAGCTTTTATTGAAGGCTGGAGTCAGAGAAGTGCTATTGCCGAAATAATAATATATTTTCATTTGAATACTAATAAAGGCCTTTGACAATGAAACGAATGCACATCTTTATCGTCCTCGGTGTCGTTGCTGCCGTTCTTTTAGCTGTGATAATCATTGGGCCTGATGTCGCTCGAAGCTGGCAGTCCCCCCGGAGGCTTGCCGAATTCAAGTCGCTTCTCGAAGGCGCAAATCGTGTTGTCGTTACCGCACCAGCCGAACCCAACGGGCAGCAGAAAGTTTACTTTGAAGAATCAGACACAAAACCAGTTTCCGAATTAATTGACGGCATTAGTTTTGCTCCGTTCGGAGGAGGGACCGTATGTGCCTGTAACGGCAATGCAATGATTCAATTCTATCGCGATGATGAGCTTCTTCTGGAAGTAAATTCGCAGCATAAAGAATACATCCGCTGGCAGGGACAGTTCGCGGATACAAGGCTTGCCGACCAAAGCACCGCTTTGGTCGTCGCATGGATAAAAGAACGGGCAACCGAGGGGCAATTAAAAACAATCTGGCCGGAAGACTATTGGTGATACCAACGAAAGGCCGATTAAATACTTATGTCTTATCTCGAAGCCATCCTGGCGTTGTTTGCGATCGTCGACCCGGTCGGCAATATCCCGATGTTCCTGCACATCTCCGAGCACATCCCGCAGGGCCAGTCTAATAAGTGTTTCAATACTGCCGTGGGAGTTGGTGTCGTTATACTGCTTTTATTCTGCTTCGCCGGCAACTGGGTACTCGAGTATATCTTTCACATTCGCTTTGCCGACCTGCAATTGGCGGGTGGGATATTACTTCTGATTATTGCGATTGACCATTTGATATTCGGGACTCTAAAAAAGTCTGTAGTCGTAAACGGCACTTCAAGCGCCGTCGAGTTAGGCTGTGTCCCGACAGCCTGTCCGCTTCTGGCGGGCCCCGGTGCGATGGTAACATGTCTTACTACTTTTCAAAGCGATAGTGGCGGCCCTGCCCAGGCCGTTGTCGCCATATTAGTTATCTTCGGCCTGGTCTGGCTGATAACAAGATTTCTGGAACCGATTCACAGACTCCTGGGAAAGCTGTTCTGCACGGTATTTTCGAAGGTGATGTGTCTTTTCATCGCGGCGATAGGTGTGCACATGATAATGTCCGGCCTGAAATTTTACTTTTCGTAATCCTTTCCTCCGCCCAAGCCCAAATCCGTGTCTAAAAATTCTCTTTGAAGAACTGATCGCGCATTTCTCGAAGGTTAATAGCCGTAAAAGGTTCTCCATCGAAAACAATTTGTTTAACCGCGGATTTAACGGATTACTCGGATTATTAAATTTTGGCAAAATAGTTGACTGTGGGACTTTTCAATAGCCCAACTCTCCCCATTTATTCCTTCCGGTCACCAAAGTCTCCGCTGTTTCCCAACACATTTCTTAGCTCATCAAGGATAGCTCCTTTAATACGCGGTGTACAATAGGTTTCAAATTTTACCCCACGTTCCGGCTCAAAAGCTGATATTGAGTTTCTAAGGCCAACAATTCCGGTTCTTATGAGGTCGTCTAATTCAATTTTGTCAGACAACTTGTTATGCAGTCTTTCAGCCACGTATCGGACAAGTGGTTGATAATATTCTATAAGCAGGCTGAAATAACTATCTTCGTGCGTCTCGTGAAACTTCTTCCATACTTCGTCAATATCAACTCTGATTTTGAGCTCTTGAACAGATTCTTTACTGTCATCTGAATCTTTCATCTCGGAACGGTTGCATTGTCGGCTTTGAGTAACCTCTGATATTGTTATTTTATGATGTTTAAAAGCGCCTCTGATTCCCTCAAGGAAAAAATAAAGAAGGCCAACAGTTAGGACATTAACTGCTATACTGTCTGTCCGTTGTCCTGAGGCTATAGTAATAGCACCACTACATAGACAATAAGCAAAAAGAAATATGGCACATATCCGGCTTTTCTTATAAATACCGAAAGCAAGGCCAAAGGATAGAATTATTCCTAATATTCCTCCAAAATAATAAACGTCAAAAGTATTTTGAACAACAAACGCCCAATAGCCTAAATCAACTTCGGTCATAATTTCATAAAAATTTGTTATATCTGCGATTAAGTCGAGAACACCAGCTATAATAGCCGCTATTAAAGCGTTACAAATCAATCTATCCGCTGAGGTCGTATCGTCGCTTCTGTGCTTTCTCATTATACGCCAAAGCATAAGTACCCACTGAGTACCAAAACAGTGAAAAAACGGCACAAACCAGAGTAAATGAAATTTTGAAACATTAAAAATAGCGGTGACGGCTAAAGCAGCAATCATACCTGTTACATACAGACCAGATATGACTCTCTTTTGATTTGTTGAAAGATATGATTCAGATGAGTCTGGGAACAGTTGAACATCCAGAGGTTGTGCGAACGGGTCGGGCCTGAACAGCTCAGTGAGAAAAGCTATACAAGCAAAGAGAAACCAAGCACAAGCAACGCCCCAAAGAATCCATCCTGCAATTATCATAACTTCACTTTCTCATAGTCCTCTTCATGTCCCCTTTATAAACTTTCCTGTTTTGTCATTAAATAACCATACGTGGTTCTCAAAATCATAGTTCCAAGGTTCTCTAATCTTGAAAACCTTGACTGATTCGGGCAAATTCAAAAAGTATTCATCTGTGTCATCAAAAAAAACGGATATAACATTTCTTAATATGTATTCTGCTTTATTGCTGGTTACTGCTAAGTGGTGGTAATAAATACCTAATTCGTTAAGTTCTTTTTTGATTCCTGATTCAGATTCTTGCGTCGGCTCTCTATTGGTGATAATGTGAATTTCTGCAATATCTTTCATAGCATTTGTCATCGCTCTGAAAAATGCAGGGCAATAAGTAATGGTATCATCTAAGTCGATCCCTATCTTTAGAATTTTATCGTCAAATCTCATGGTGTCTGCAAAGAGTAATATTTAAATTATGTTGTTTTAGTAAGTAAGTACCTTGATTGTCTAAGAACTCAATATAGTCTGCATCTCTCAGCTTTTGCAAATAATACTGAAGTGTATAATCGGGAGTCTTACCTTGAGTTTTGGTATCCGTAATTATATTATCGAGTTCCTCTTTAAGTAATTCCTTTAACTTAAACCTTTTTGTATCGTGTTTTTCGCAGTATCTTTTTACAGCTTTGAGAGTTGCCTCAAACCAACGCATCTTCCTATTTTCATTAATTTTGCTATTGTTGGTTCGAAACTCATCTCTTTTCCTCCAATTGTCAGCCGATATCCATTCATTTTGATCAAAGGGATTTCTTATTTCCCAGTAGTACCAACCATTAAGACTAACTCCGCGTATATCTGAGGCTGCTTTTGAAAATGACGAGTATTCGCGCCCATCATCAGTGCATAGTCTTCCGTAATTTATTTTTCCATATATGTACTTACCCTTCAGTTTCATACGGCAATTTGTACCATTCGGAGGTAAAGACGCCCGTTTATTTGACTTTATATTTTCTATTGTTCTTTCAATATGAAAGACTCTTTCAAGCACATCATTAGGCGTTTCACCAAATTTGCCCCTCTTGGCAATCTCACCATATACTTTTTCTGAAATACGAATCGTTTTAATTGTGAACTTCCTTATAATATTTTTCAACAAACTATTACAATTTAACATTGTTATAGTTAGAGTCAAGAATTTTCCATCTATTTTTACAAATGTTTTGTTTCTTGTTTATTTTCAGGCCAAAAACAGTGTTTTTTTAAAATATTTGTTATTTCGCCAGAAAACACTTGACAATAGTTAAGTAATTGGTTAAAATATAGACTGGTTCATAGCACCGTGAACCGGATAGCCGCAACAGCGGCAAGGCAGCCCGGCTTCGCCAAAAGTCAGCTACGCCGGGGCTAGCAGGCATAAGTTGTAGCCCCAGAAGGGGCAGGTCATATTGCCAGCAGGCACAGGTACAAATCCGGAAATTCATCACAATACACAGTATTGATCGGTGCGAGAATGGGAGATTATAACTTTACAATCAATGTACCGGATGCTGCCGAGTGGGTAATAGCAACTCCAATACTTCTGTACCGGCGGATGCAGTGCGGGTATTCGTACAGGCTGATAGAACTGACTAAAGGACACTTTGCGAAGGTTGACCAGATAGATTTTGTGCGGCTGAGGAAATATGCTTGGATGACGTCGGGATATAAGAAACGAGGGTATACGCAATACGCACAGCGGACGATTTGCGACGGTAAAAAAAGATACACGAAGATGATGCACAGAGAGATTATGGAGACGATACTCGGAGAACTGACGAAGGGAATGTTTGTTGACCATATAAACGGAGACGGGCTGGATAACCGGCGAACAAACCTTCGCATTGTTACTCCAACGCAGAACAACTGGAACCGCAGGTTTCGAAAGACCGGCAGGTCGAAATATACGGGAGTTACATGGGACAAGAGACGGGACAAGTGGCGAGCCGATATATACGAGAAGCGCAGGAAAACATTCCTTGGTCATTTCGATGACGAGGAAGAAGCGGCAAGGGCGTATGATAAAGCGGCGAGAAAGAGGCGAGGAGAATACGCAATTCTAAACTTCGACCGGTAATAATTGAAGACAGCAGAATTGGGCGGACGGTTTAGAAGCAGAATTTGTCTTTGAAGACCTGCTGGAAGTCGTACACATCGTTGAAGTCTTCGATTGTATCTGTCGGCTGGGCGCTCATCCATTTATGGTCGATGAGCAGATAGACTATTTCGCCGAAGTCTCTCGTCGATTCTATGTCCCAGTTATTCAGGACAAGCTTAGTGAGTCTGCCCCATTTTTGCAGCGCCAGCTCACGAAGTCCGTCGCACAGTATTTGTCCGCTTACGTGCTGAGGTTCACTGACGAGCTCTTTGAGGGTA
>Ga0315549_1004480_pt1 | contig 11766 bp, 6 predicted proteins | sample SalMarSW160200MG_FD_203101 | JGI IMG/M metagenome (GOLD analysis project Ga0315549, IMG submission 203101) | Salt marsh sediment microbial communities from the Plum Island Ecosystem LTER, Massachusetts, United States - Salt Marsh Sediment SW1601-200 ... | reverse complement strand
CTATACTGGCCCCAATTCCATGTTAGGTTTTTTTAAGCTAAATTAAAGCTTAAAAGGAGAAGGAATTGTATGTCAAACAAGAGGAGATTCAGTAAGCAGAAAAAAGCAGAGATAGTATTACGATTATTGAGAGGTGAGAGTATAGAGGAACTCAGTCGAAAGGAAAATATTACCATCTCATTATTATCTCAATGGCGACAGGAATTTATCGAAGCAGGGACAGACGGCCTTGGCAAGAATCCTGAAGAATCCCAAATAGCTTGGTATGAAAGGATATTGGGAAGGCAGCAGATGCTCATAGAACTGTTAAAAAAAAAGAACGATTACGCGAAAAATCAGCGCGGGGATTCGTAAATCTGATGTTTAACCAGAGATCCGAGACTACGAGGAAGCGGTATCCGATGTCCGTGATTCTTGAAGCCGCCGGATTATCGAGTGCGGCGTGGTATAGAAAGAAAAAAGAAACTTTTGGCGTAAAAAGGGGGCCGAAAACGGTTCTGAGTGACGAGATTTTATTGGAAGAGACAAAAGCTGAAATCAAGAGAAGCAAATTTCACTCTGAAGGATATAAGAAGATACACGCACGGATGAAAAAGCGAGGTATACGTTGCGGCAAGAACAGGGTTCTAAAATTGTTACGCCATAACAATTTACTTGCACCCGTGCGTCCTGTTAGCAATGGATCGAGCCGACGACATGACGGAAAGATTATAACCGATTTGCCGGACATCATGTGGGGTACTGACGGGAAACAGTTCTATACAGAGGAAAACGGATTGTGCTGGTTTTTCGGGGTTATAGAGCATTTCAATTCCGAGATACTGTCATTTCATGTTGCTAAAAAGGGTAACAGTTTCGCAGCACTTGAACCGGTGAAGGATGCTGTAAAGAAAAGGTATGGGGATCTGCATGAAGGAGTATGCTGCGGGGTTGGACTTTTTTTACGATCAGACCACGGGACACAATATGATGCAAAAGTGTTTAAAAGAGAGATTGAGTTTTTGGGGTTACAACATTCACCTGCATTTGTAAGAAGCCCTGAATGTAATGGAGTGATAGAAAGATTTCACAGGACTTTAAATGAGCAGGTATTCTCGTGCATGATATTCAGGAACCTGGAGGAGGCAAGAAAGGAAATCGAAGAGTTTATTAATAAGTACAATCATGAATGGATTATGCACAGGTTGAATTATATGACTCCGTTGGAGTATCGTAAATATCGAGAGCAATTAAATTGCTTAAAAAGTGCTTGACAATTTGGGGCCAAAACAGGTTCTCTTTACCGAATCCCATAAATTTAGCCGAGATAATTACCCGTCTGCCCCGTAAAAGCAGGGTAACTTCGTGAAAGAAAGATCCGTGTTCGGAATGCATTCTATCAGTGCCTTTTATCCGACACGAGAATGCGAATACCGAGAGTGAGAGTATATCCGTTTGGATGGGAGTGGGCTGGCCCTTTAATATGAATGATGCCTGACAAATACCAAAAGTGGCCGCAGACACATATTTTTTTTAATGTCTGAAGTGTGTTGTATTTTAGACTGTCAAAGGGAATGGTAGCAATACCCCTTTCGAGGAATTGAGTCCTTGTTTCTGAGGGCATTTTATTAAAAATAAAAGCACCGACTTGAATTTGGCTTTGGTTAATAGCTTGAAGGTCATCGATATAATGAAGCCATTCAGCTACACTGGCATCTCCCAACACACAAATATAAATAACGTTGCGGGGATTTGTTTTAAGAACGGAAATAAGTTTATTCTTATATGCTCCGTCAATTGAGTATGCTTCAAAGTTTAATTTAATAAGGGTATCAATAACCACTGAAATCAATTGTATGGGTTCTATGAAATAGATCTTTACAGATTCGACCTGTGTTTTATCCACAATGTTTTCCATATGTTTGCTGTAAATCTAATAATCTATAAAAAAGCACAAATAGTACTATATTATTCCTTCTCCTCCGCATAACGATCGGAAATCTGTTTAATGTGCGGGAGCACTTCGAAGAAAATGTTAACTAGTTCCGGATCAAAATTACTCCCTGAAAGTATTTTAATTTCCTCTAATACACGGTCCTGTTCCCATTTTTCTTTATAAACTCGTTTTGAGGAAAGCGCATCATATACATCTGCTATAGCAACAATTCTTCCCCAGAGTGGAATTTCCTGTCCTTTTAATCCCTTGGGATTACCTTGTTTGTCTTTTTTTTTGGGATTACCGGTGTTTATATCGATATGTCCGGGATATCCTTGGCCGTTCCATTTTTCATGATGCGTTAAAGCAATCTGGGTAGCGACTTCGTCAAATTCCGACTGTTTATCTATAAAAAGACGGGCCCCCAAATAGGTATGGGCTTTCATGGTATCAAATTCATTTTTATTAAGTTTGCCCGGTTTTTTTAAAATAGAATCCGAAATAGCTATTTTTCCCACATCGTGCAGCATAGCCGCCATACGCAGAATATCTCTGTTCTTTTGTACTTCCTTTTCTTCTATTTTATATTTATTTGCATATCTTTCATAAATTTCAACAGCATATCCCGCTACCCGGTTTACATGCATACCTGTCTCTTTTGGATCACGTAGTGCAGACATCTTAATCATTCTTAAAATAATGGCACGTGTCATTTGTGCTCGCTGCAGTGCAACCGTGGCATTATTTGCAAAATGCATTACCAAAAGCTCATCATCTTTCGTAAAAGGTATAATCTTACCTTTCTCATTCTTTTTATTTATAATCTGAATTAATCCTATTATCTCCCCTGTATTTGAGGTTAAAGGAATATTCAGCATAGAGCCTGTTTTATAACCGGCTAATTTATCATAACTTGGATCATAGTGGTATGGTGCATTAGAGGGTATTGCATATACATCAGGTATGTTGACAATTTCGCCTGTGGAAGCTACATAACCCGAGACCGTTTTTTTATTAATGTTTATTTTAAAAATCGAATAAATCAGTTTTTGCCCGGGCGGCAGCTCTTTTTGTTTTGTTTCATTTTGAGAAAATTTTATAGCAAGCTTATTGCCTTCAACAATATAAATAGATCCGGCATCGGCGTTTAACATAATCCTTGCTTCGGTAAGGATTCTTTCCAATAAGATATCAACATCTTGTATCCGGTTGAATTCGCATTCAAGTTGTAAAATTCGCTTAATGTTCTCGGAATTATTTTCCATAACGTGTTTTTATATTCCAGATACCCCTTTCTTTTAACTCCATACGCATTGAGTCTGTACAAAATTATTATAAACATATACCTATAAAATAACAATCGTAAAAATTAAGATATCTCTAGTTTTTTATGATGTAGTTTTAATTTAAGTTATTAACGCACCTCAAATTGAATTTGATCGGAACCCTGAGCCCCTTCGGCATATACTGTATGCAGTCCTTGAATTAGAGGTACATTACATTTAAGGGGCGAAGAGCCCTGTGTAATAAGATTCCCGTTTAAAAAGAGTTTTATCGGACTAAAGGGATCAGCATTAATAACTTCAATGCTTACAGCTTGTTCTTCAGGAGAAATGCTGGGGTCAAAAAAGAAAACCGCACCGTGGCCGGGATGTACAATGTGAAGACTTTCTGCGAGCTGATTCTGAGGAGTATTTTCAAACGAATACCCGGATTCCAAAGCCCAGATTTGGTATTCCGGCGGATAATTTATTACAATTTGACCGCTTACTTGAATATGGTAAGTACAAGGAGAGGGTTGTACTCCATGGGGAAAATATTCTGACATTGTACTGGGACAGAGAGGAGTCGCTTTGCCTCCTGAGAGAGTGCAGATTTCTATCTGTTGTGCATTCTCTATGCTTGGGAAATCGGCATAGGGATAGGAGAGCTTATTAAAAATTTGCACGACAACCTGAGCCGGCAGGGAACTTCCGGGAGCTCCGATGACGGTTTCGCCGGAAAAATTACCCATCCATACACCCATAGTATAGCGGGGTGTCGCACCGACAGCCCAGATATTATTAAATTGATTGGAAGTACCTGTTTTAAAAATAGCGGGAAAATCGGTATTGAGTATAGTATATGGTCCGAATCCTAAAACCCGGCTTGTTTTATCGGCAAGAATATCACAGATAATGCCTGCGCTTATCGGGTCGAAGACCTGTTTCCCACTTATATAGTTATGTTTATCAAAGTGCTCCGGCCTTATCCATGTTACAGGCAAAAGTTGACCGCCGCGGGGGAAAAGCGCGAATGCTTTTACTAATTCATAAAGAGATACTTCCGCATTTCCCAACGCGAGACCGATTCCTACTACAGTGGTTTGGTCTTTAATCGAATCAAAACCCAGTTCAATAAGTGTATCTGTGAAATTTTTTACTCCCAAACGTTCCAATAGATACACGGCAGGTACGTTTAATGACGAGGCCAATGCCACACGCAGTCGCACGGGACCGTTGAAACGCTCATTGAAGTTAAGCGGGATGTATACTTCTTCACCGCCAAAGTAAGAAGGAATGTCAGGGAGTATAGACGCTGCGTTAAAGCCTTTTGTAAGTGCCAGGGCGTAAAGGTAAGGTTTTAGAGTCGAACCGGGTTGATTTCTGATATGTATACCGTCAATCTGACCTCCGAATTCGGAATCAAAATAATTTTGTGACCCTACATAGGCAAGAATTTCCCCTGTAGTATTATCCAGTATAATACCGGCACCGTTATGAATACGGTGGGAATGAGCGGATTCGATCTTTTCTGCTAATGCGGCTGCTACGGCAAGAGTCAAATCAAGATCAAGGGAGGTATGTATGGGTTTTCCGGCTGCAAACTCTTCAGAGCTAAGTCTTTCTGCAACATAGTTCACAAAATGGGGTGCGTAAAATGGCCAGCTGAACTGCTTTCTGTAGTTTTCGGCTTTTAATAATGAGCTTTCAATTTCCTGCACAGTAATAGGAAGACCGATCCGTTCGGTCAAGTTAAAAGCTGCCCTTATAACATCGTCACCTCCGGAAAGAGGACTGTATTTTACCGGACTGCGGGGGATTAAAGCAAGTAAAACAAATTCTGCCGGTGAAAGTTGATTGAGCGGTACACCAAAAAAAATCTTACTGGCAGAGGCAATTCCGATTGCCTTATAACCGAAAGGGATACTATTAAGCCAGAGTTCAAGGATGGCATGCTTACTCATTCTGGCTTCGATTAAGCATGCATTATATATTTCTTGTACTTTTCCTAAATAGCCGTATCCATGAGGAGAAATAAGACGTGCCAGCTGCATGGTAATGGTAGAGGCTCCTGAAACAATTTCACCATGATGTACATTTTGGTTTAATGCCCGTAACAGAGCAAAAATATCATATCCTGTGTGTGAGTAAAAACGAGTGTCTTCAGCTTTAATAAACACTTCAAGCAGGAGAGGCGGTATATCTTGCAGCGGAATATATTCACGTCTTTCCCCGTTTTCCAAGGCAAGGATTTGTAAAATAGATCCGTTACGGTCCAAGATATGCAGGCTGTATGGTTTTTGCCTAAACTCATTTAAATCGGGATAGGGCCATAACGTAAGAAACAGCTTTAAAACAAAACACAAGCCTGCCAGAGTGATGAGAGTATTTTCCAGAATTTCTCTGCGTTTCATCTTAGCATGAGCCACTGCTTTATTTTATCACGACAAGGCGTCCCTGGGCTCGCCCAAATACTTCTTCCTCATACATACACTCGGCATACGCAGGCGGAGTCGGATAGATACCGGGTGTTGTTGTCCTGAACAAAAACGTCACCTCCTGTTTGCCTCGGTAGAAATCATCGAAATAGTATTTTATCTCATTATCCATTATTTTTTGTTCGGGTCCGTAGAAATCAAAGAACAAGCCGCCGGGGGTCATATATAACGAGCCTTCCCCTACAAAAGTAAATTGATCCCCATAAATGGTCTCCCGAACCCACTCCCGGGTATTTACTCCTCCTTTATGGTAATAGTGACTGGATGTGACAAATGAGGCGTCGACAATATCGGCACCGGATGGTATAGGTACTCTTAACACTACCAGAGTTCTGCGCTTGGAGGTGGAGATTACCGTACGCATTCGGTAGGTCTCTCCTAATTTGAGTTCTCTGCCCTCAATTTTTTTACCGTCCAGATCATATATTTCAGAGAACACACTAAAGCCTTCATCGCGTGCCAGAGTAATCTCTGTGGGCAGTGCGTAGCGGATGGTCATATTATAATAAAGCATTCCATTACCCGTTTTTATAAGCCGCAGAGGAAAAAGTGTGTTGCGTTTCAGCTCTTTTAGGGGCCCTTCAAACAGGGCATATTCTTTGACATAGCTTCCCTTGGAAATACCTTTAAACTCTCTGTTAATAAGCGGCTGTGAGTTGATGGATACAGCTGCCATAAAATTTGTCTGGCTGCCGGCTTCTCCTTTTAACAGCTGGTTATAGGAAATAAGCGCCCATGAGGTGTCCCAGGTATTGTTCCAGTAGCCTCTTTTTTGTCTGCTTAAGAGTGTTGTGGTAATCCTCTGCAGCATGTCGCTTGAAGGCTCCATTTTATGATAGAGCATCAACAGAAGCGCTAATTTGTGCACCATTGAGTCGAAATAGTAGCGTGCTTCATATGTCTCCACCAGATCAATAGAGCGGGTGCCGACTTTTATAAACTTTCGCAGACGTCCTAACATGGTGCGCGCCCAGCCGTTATCGCCAAGAGCGTAATAACTCAAACCGAGCAGAGCATAACCAGAAAGGCCGATAGTATCACCCTTATTATAAAAGCTCTGCAGCTGGGTTTTTACATCATCACCGTTAAGAGCAAGTATATAGAGCGTGTAGAGTTTTAAATAATCACTTATGTACTTATTATTATAAAAACTTCTTAAGTAAGAATGAAGCTTATCTACATTCAGTTTGGATGTGATGGTAAAACCCTGCTCTTTAGCCAGGTAGATATAGTGTGCTACTTTGGCCGAGACAAAAGGACTGGACATCTCCGTCCTTTCCAGCCAGAAAGCGAAGCCACCGTCCGTATGTTGGTATTTGGCTAACAACTCAAAAAGGGATTCTACGAGTTTGGGTGAATAATATTGGGCGTATTTTGAGCCGAACTGTTCCAGCTTGTTGCCAAAAAGTATGTACGGTAGTACTGCTGATAAGCGCTGTTCCACACACCCGTGCGGATAATGGATAAGATATTCTACAGCCTCGGCCAAAGCGGTGATCCGTGTGGAATCCAACCGTATAATGAGACTGCCGTAACCGGGAGCAATGCTTTTGGGAATGATAAAGCCTTCTTCGGCATAGAGCCGGTCTTTATCTTTTTTAGCTTCGTTATCTTTGTATTCGGTTTTGCCCATGACCGTAAAGGCCTCGGTTATAAGCGGTTTTTCTACAATGAGTTTATGCTCCAGCTCCTCGGAGAGAATTTGTGAACGGATAGTAAAAACTAAAGTGGCCTCACCCTGCTTAAGAGCAAGAAGATTGAAGGGTACTTCTACACTTTCTCCTCCGCGAAGGGAAACGGTTTTTTTATTTGTTCCGTGAATTCCTAAGATGTCGCTTTGTAATGATATAGTCACATTGTGATTCTGTTTGCTTAGATTGGTGATAATACAGCCGGCAACTGCCGTATCCCGCACACGCAGGCGGCGCGGCAAGGCTGTACGCACATTTATGGGATTCTGTACCATTATTTCCTGTTCTTTGATGCCAAACATATGTTCCTTCACTACTAAGGCAGTTGCACGATATGTGGTAAGGGTATCGGGAAAGGTGAAATAGGCAACAGCCTCTCCTTTGGCATTTGTAATCAAATAAGGCTTAAATACTGCCAAAGGCACAAAGTCTTTCCGGCGCTGGAGCTTTCCTCCTTCGCCTCCACCGCCCTGCAGGTCTTTAATCTCATAAGCAACAGGGTCTATGAGCAGAGAACGTGAGTCCGCACCCAGCACACCCAGAGGAAACTTATAACTGTTATAGAAAAAAGTTATCGGATTGGGGACGTGGTAATTAATGAGATCCAATACTCCTCTGTCCGCGGCCAGAAAGGTAACCTCCGCGTTAGCAAGCGGCTTCCCGTTTTTTTTAACCAGAATTGTCACCTCGGCTTTTTCACCCGGGCGGTAGATGTCCTTATGTGGTATGATTTCAACGGAACAGGTTTTTGTATCGGTATTTACATTTAAAGCAGTAATCCCGAAGTAACCCTTGGGTTTTCCTAAATCCGGTTCAAAGTATGATGAAGGCGTGGCCTCTCGTTTAGAGTAGCTTGAAAGTGCCACATAAATAACAGGTACATATTTTTCTATAATAGGAATCTCGACAAGCTGTGCCGAGCCTTCAATATGAATTATTTTTTCTTCAAAAATACCTTCCCGCTCAATTGTAAGCAGATAATCACCCCGAGGCAAGGGAGACTTGATTAAGATTCGGGCCTTATCCCCTACTCCATACAGGTCTTTATCCGCAACAAGATCAATATCCTGAGGATTTCTGGATCCCCATCTTACCCAGGAAGCACCGGTTGCATATAAGTAAATGTCGGTAATTACTTTATTATTTTTTTTATCCTCAGCGTTAAAACGCACAATATACGATCCGGCATCAGGAGGAGTCATACTCAGTTTTCCACTGCTGTTATTGATTTGTTTTTTTTCGGTCTGAATTATCTCTTCCACCATTTCATAACGGGTATTTACCCGGCCGTATACACCCTGCTGTTGGGCTATTTTCCAGGTCTGTTTTATAAGCTCTACGGTAACAACGGTTTCAGACTTGTAGGGTTGGCCGTCGGGTTTTACCAGTACGACCTCCGCCTGGAAAGCTTTACCTGATTCCACAAAACGCGACCACCAGCCGTCTTTGGCATCCGGAAGTTTGGCACCGATATAAAAGCTTGCGGGGTGCACAATAGCGTGCTGTCGTGCCGAAAGCTCCTGCCTGCTGATATCGCTTACTATGATTTCAGCAGCATAGAGATAGGGTTTGCCTTCTATTCCATCGACAGTTGTCTCCTGGCTTAAGGGCGCCGCGCCCAATACACCGAGTGTCCCCTTGCCGGAACCAAGGGTGCTGCGTGAGCCCCATTGTGAGGGACCAAATATATAGGGCTCCCATTTTTTCCCGGGCGGTTTATAGAAAGTGGGCTGCTTGTACCAGTAATAACTATATGTTCCGCCTGCTACCGCACCTCCGGCCAAATAGGTTGCTTTGGCAGTAAAGGCAAGATTATCACCCAAATAATATTCCCTGTCCGGTTTAGCAAGGTGCACCTGAAAGCTTAGTCTTCTAAAATGAGCGATTTGGAAGGTAATAGTGTGTTTATGGTCTGAATCTCTGCTGTATTCTATGGTAAAATATCCCGGCTCCAGGCTTTCCGGTATTTTAAAGCTGCCGTAAAAACCGCCTGTGGCGCTTGTGGAACCGTGTGTACTGTAAAAGGGTTTGCTGTCCCGCCTTTGTTCCTTGACTGTAATGGTATAAGATCCCTGATAAATGGAGTAAGTACCTGCGGACCAGGTGCGGTCAATGCCCCGAAATGTAACCGTTTCTCCGGGTTTATATAAACCGCGATCCGTAAAAAGCAGCGTCTCCATACGCTCCTTTTCGATATTAACGGGACTTAAGGAACTGTATATACCGAAGTGATACATGTTGTGTGAGTAATTGGGAGCGAATTCAATTTTATCGTCTCCTTTTTCTACGCGTATCCTTAAGTTATCATGATTATAACTGTCTGCGAATTTACTTCTATATTCACCGGGTGAAAGCTCAAATAGTGCAATTCCCTGTGCATTGGTTTTAGCTGTAGACCGGGGAGACCGGGTATGCAGCAGAGTCACGGCTGCCTGTGCTATCGGTTTTCCGGTAGAGAGAGACGCAACCCATATGATAATTTTATTATAGGCATAACGGGTGGTCACTCCTAAATCCGTAACCTGCAGGTTCAAATTTTGTTGATACCCTTTGCGGAGTTTACCGTTTCTGTCAACAGGCCTGAAATGCCAGGCCACACCGACAAAGCCTTTACCCGATTTGTTGAGGTACGGTGATAGATCTACAACTTCATAGTGTTTTTTATTCGGCTGTAACGAGGAAAAGTCATATGGATCTAAATTATAAAAAGAGATGCCTTTGTATGGATAAGGATCTTCAATTGAGCCTATCTTCCAACTCCCGTTATAAACATTTTGGTATTCAAAAATAATGCGGGGAGGGAATGCCGCTTCCAGCATTTTGCTTCCGGTGTTGGGAAAATAGGCATAGCTGGCAGCTTTACCTACGGTAATTTTTTCTTCAATATCTCTGCCCAGCTCACGATTATAAATATCTTTGAGTTGTTTGCTTATAGAAATGATATAGCTTGAATCATACTCTACCGGCAAATTGGATATCTTTACCGTATTATCCCAAACGTCGATATGCTCTGTAAGCTTTTGTATGTTAAAAGAAGTTAAAAAAAACTTTTCAATATTTTTCTTTGGTATGGGATGAGAAAATTCCAGATAAACAGGATTAGCATCCCCTTTGCTGCTTCGGGGATATGAGTAATTATAATGCGTACTTCTTTTAAATCTGAACGGTGTCAGGGTATGGTAACTTCGCTGTATATCTTCAGTTGTACCTTCACAGGCCTGCTCCGAGCGGGCACCTTTAAGCAGGGTAAAAATTACTTTGCTGTTTTCAGGCAGTTTTTGCCCTAAAGTTACAATTATAGAGCGGTTGATTAAATTATCGGGTGTATATTCACTGTATTCTTTAGGGCGGGATAAACCAAAGCTGTAGGTTTTATTGTTGCATTCTACTTTAATATAACGCTTTATGAGGTCAATATTTACCGGATAGCTAAAGCGTACTGTCATTTTTTGCGCAATATCCATTGGTACATCGTTATAATTAATAGAGTATTGAGTTTCCGGTGTACCCGGATGAAATGAAGCAATATTCAGGTACTCATTAAAAAACTCAAAGCTGTGTGCTTTGCCTAACTTCTTTTTACCCAAGGACTGAACATCGGGAGAGATGGTAACCTGATATGTTCGTTGTACTCCGGCAAAAAAAGATTCCTCGGGCTCAAAACTAAGCAGCTTGGAACCATACCAGCGGAATATTCCGGGAACCGGAGGAGTAATCTTCATATAAGGTGATTCTTTCATCGGAGCACCCAGTCTGCTTAAGGGTACGATGGAGTGGGAAAAAACAACATAGATTGTGGGTTGTCTCATTTCAACAGGCAGCACACCGACAGGGCCGAAGTCTACGATAGTGAGAGGACTGTCATCTTCGGTCATTTTAAATTCAGCATGCTCAATCTGATCAATATCAAAGTAGTTGATGGAAGTCTCGGAAAAATCCAGGCTGCCTTTCAACTCGATCTCGAGAGCTTCGGAAAAATTGTCGGCTGTGGTGTCAATAAAATCTTCGTAGCCTGCTTTTGTGTCATTTCCGCAGGAAATGTATAATAGACACAATAAAGATAGTAAAAACAATACATATTTCATAGCTGCCCCTCCTTCCCCTCCCCTCTGTGTATTATTATATAACATATTTATGATAATTCGAGAGAATAAATTATCATTTTTTTGATTACAGCGGTTGAATTATTTATATTAAACAGTTAATATTTTAAACTTGAGAATATTAATCAATTATTTGCTTATAATTATTTAGTAGAGGAAATTGCAAAACTCAAAATATATTAAGTTAGTAAAATACTTATTCTTTATACCATAATAAGTTAGCAATTTCCATTTTAGGAGCTTCTTGCAAAAATGTTATTTTTGCAAGAAGCTCAGTAATAAGATAGATTTGTAAAA
>Ga0315549_1004474_pt1 | contig 11774 bp, 18 predicted proteins | sample SalMarSW160200MG_FD_203101 | JGI IMG/M metagenome (GOLD analysis project Ga0315549, IMG submission 203101) | Salt marsh sediment microbial communities from the Plum Island Ecosystem LTER, Massachusetts, United States - Salt Marsh Sediment SW1601-200 ... | reverse complement strand
ATACATTTAGGTTAAAAATAAAATGACTGAACAAGAAGAAGAATTAAAAAAAGGCAAAATTGAGTTAATCAAAACTCTTGCCGAACAAATGGTGCAGTATAAATTCAATGAATACAAGGACTATAAAATAGAGGAAGACAAACCGCTTGCTTATTATGATGCTCATATTGATATTCTTAAAAAGAATGTTAAGAATGCTAAGCTCGGTCAAGCCAAAACCTTTAAGTTTGATAAGTTAGAGCAGGAAAGGAAGAACCTTACCCCTGAGGAACTTCAACAGCTTAAAGAAGAGCAAGAAAAGATCAATAAAAAAGTTGATTCCTTCCTTGCAACCTTAGACCCCTTAGCCTCCTTAAGAGGGAATATAGCCGCTCCAAATACTATTATTCTCCGATATAGAGGGAAAGGAGTTGATGATGCATATCTAAATAAATATCCATTCGGGAGGTTGTTATAAATGGCGAAAACAGCAGCTTCCGATGTATGGGTAAAACCCATTAAAACAATCGGAAACGGATATATTGACCTTATAATGCGATGCCAGGATCAGCAGGCAGCAAGATACGCAGGAACTCAAATGGAGCTCCACGACGACGGAACCTTCACTATTTATGCTACTGCCTCGCCTGACGCTCCCTTAGCTCATGTTATCGTAGCTGAGGATATAGCTGATGACGATACCTATTTCTTAGGGAGATTAATAGGTGCTACAATCCTTCACAACCAGAAATTAGCGGCAGCTTATCAAATAGGAACAGCAGTATATAAAACAGCTGCGGGAACGTGGACGGTTGCGGATAAAGATGCTGCAACCTCTCTATTAGGAAAGATCGGAATTGTTTGCGGACCAGCTGATCGCATTACATCAGCAGCAGTAAAAGATATTGATGATGCACTATCAGCAACAGAACCAGTCGATATATGTGTATAGGTGATAATAAAGATGTCAACAAAACCAAGTAATTACCCGAAGTTTGAGTTCTACGAGGAGTGCGCTTCTCAATGGTATTCACGACTTCAGGAAAAGGAAAAAGGGTTAATGAAAGAATTAAATGATAGTCTTGCAAATAGACCTCATTTATTTCTCGATAGTTATACAAGAAAAGAGTATCAAGACAGAGCGGAAACATTCAATAAAATGAATGCTTTAGTCCCCTCAGAAGCTCTTTACACACTTGATAACTATATTGCTCGAACGTTTTATGATGCAACTCCTGCTGCGGAGATCTTAGCACCTGTCACCTCTGTAAACGCTGGTAAAGCCCAAGAATCCAAGACCTATGCAGGCTCAGATATGGGCACTGCAAAACTGGTCGGAGCCCATAACAAATGGAACGATCCTCCTATGATCGGAATGTCCCTCACTCCTACATTTGTTAAAGCATTAGGAGTCCATGCGGCATATGAGCTCTCCTTCTCTGAGATTGATGAGGGAGGTTTATATGATATTGAATGGTACTTCGCTTTAAAGTGCGGTGAGAAAGTAGGCACCCTATATGATCAAAAATTAATGCTTGGAGAGGGCGCGGCTGATGCTGAAATTGACACGACTGCAGTAGATGGAATCCATAACTACACAGGCGTTCAAACCTGTAAGTGGGGTGTTGGGGACAATGTTATTACGACCCAAGGAGACCTCATCAGAGGGTTGTTTACCGCGCTTGTTGCTATGAAATCGACAAAAGAACCAGGCGATAATATCTTGATTACAACCTCGGGAGTCCATGCGGAAGCAGTTCTGCAACGTGATACATATGGAGTTACTGATTTAGATATTATTAAACGGGACTTTTTCGCACCAGGCTATATTAAGGAATGGTGGGTTGATGACCATATGGAAGCGACAACTATGGCAGCTAATACCCAACGGGCTATGCTTCTGAAGCGAGGTATTACAACCTGCAAGCTTGAAAAAGTATATCCGCTCCAATCTAAGCTAATGGCAACTGAGTTTCCAGATGACGTTAAGACTATGCTGATGGTGATGGATGTTTTCAAGTATTACAATGCTGAAGCAGCCGTAATATGTGATGGGGACATTACAGCAACAACGTTAGGATTCGCACCAAACGGAAGAGTATTATAATTATTTAAATATTTTTTTTTCAATATTTTCAATTTAAAATAAAAAACATGAATTAAAAGAGGAATGATAAAAAGAGGTTAAAAAATTGGCAAATTCGAACATTATTAGTTTACGGAGACCAACTATCTATGATTTGAACGATAGATATATCGGCTCCGATTTAAAAGGGCTGTTAAACGCCCATTACGATCCTTGGATTTTTGATTTTCTTATTACTCAGGAAGCACCCGACACCACTCTTGCAGAAATTAGGGTGGACTTTACCGATGAGTTTAACGGCGAAACAACTCCAATAGTTCTTTACGTGATTGGTGCAGATGCTCAAGATAAAGCAGCTGGGACAGGTGCCCAAGTAGTCACTATTTATGGTATTGATGCAGATGGTAATCCCGCAAGTGAAGCGGTTACCATGCATGCCACGGCAGCGACTCAGATCGCATCTACTACACTATGGAAGAGATTTATAGGTGCTCAGGTCACCCAAGCGGGAGCAGGAGGAGTTAATGCGGGAGCAATCCTAATAACAAATACAGGTCAGACAGCAACTTACGGAACAATAGCCGCAGGTGAAAACGCTACAATTGGGACAAGGGTATATGTTCCAGCAAATTACAATGCCTATATCGGCAGTCTAAGAGCAGGGATGAAAGTTGTCCCTCATGCTACAGATGAGGAGGTTTTCGGGCAGGGCATCGTAGTTGAACCTATGTATTTGAAAAGCTCGGTCACCAGATTATCGAATGATTATTATTGGGTTAATAATATAGGAAATGGATTAGTAGAGCTTGGGATGTATCGAGACTTAGTAATAGGAGCAAATACCTATTATATTAGTATGAAACATGCAACCAAGACTGACGATGCAAATCAAGTAGGAATGTATAATTTGAGGATCATTATGTATGGAACAACAAACGCATTAAGAGGTTTACCAGCATGAATGACAAACAGTTAAGGATTAAAGAAGTAAAATCAGCGGATCAGAAGAATAATAATTTAATTCAATCTGCTAAGAATGGATTATCAGCATCGGAAACAGCAATAACAAACGGACATAGGAGAATAGAGCAGTTAGAGCGAGAGCATAAACAGCGAGTACAATATTATCATGATCAAATTAATAGGGCAATTAAGAATGCGAAACTCTATCAAGATGAGATTGATGAGCTGTTAATCAGAAAGGAAGCTCTACACGATGATCTTAAAACTGCGATCCATTTTGGAGAAAAACGATGTCCCCACTGTAACCATTACTTCAGCCCTCAGGGCTATTCGAGGCATGAAAGTGCATGCTCCATGAAGCCAGCAAATAAGGCAGTAGAGGAGCATAAAGAGGTAATTGACACAGCAAGAGCGAACTTAGAGGCAAGGAAGGTAGAGCTCGAAAAGCAATTAGAAGAACTACAAAAAAAAACATAGGTGAGGTATTATAGCATATACCGAAGTAAGCACCTATGAATATATTACGGGTGATGAGCTGGAAGAATATCACGGGACTGATTATTCTGTCGTAGATACAACTAACTATACAGAAGCTTTTGTTATGAGAAAGGTCACTCAAGCAGAGATACTTATTAATGAGATCTGCGGGCAGATATTCACAGGTACAATTCCCCCAGGAGTGGAGGCAGCAACAAAAGAGTTCTCGAGATATTTCATGAACGTCCAGATGCAGAATGACGAGTGGATTAAGGATTTCTTTCCTAAATATAATGACGTCATGAAGATCGTCAATCTTGCATTGACAAGACATATGAAAGATGATGATTATACAGCATCAGCGGATCTATTTAATTTAGCAAATTTGAGGGATTATTAAAATGTCAATTCAATTGAGATGGGAATCTTCCACGGGAAAACTAAATTATGACGAGCAAATATCTAAGATCCATAATGCATTAATGGAATGTAAGAGAAATACTGTTATGGAGGTTGGGCTGTTCATAGAAGCGAAGTGTCCTAAAAGAGACGGTGATATGATCGCAAGCTTCTTAGAAAACCTAAATACCTCAAATGTTCAGAGCGGTGTATTAACTCTTACGCTTGGATGTGATGAGCCCTATGCAAAATATGTATTTAAAATGACTGCTGCAAATGTGAAGCATTATAATACTCTCTATGAACATTCAGGAGCAAAAGCATACGGGAAGCATGGGCCTGTTATCTTAGATGATCCATCGGCATTAGGGAACTTTATGGAGAAATTAATTGAATATACAAAAGAGAGATTATTACTAAATTGGGATAGGGCAAAATATTTATATCTCTCAGGGAGGAAGAATCAGAAGGAGGTTTTCACAGTTGACAGTAGTGAGGAAAGTGAGGGAGGAGAGGTATATTATGGACCAGGATTTTAGAGAGGTGCTTGAGTATGGTTGATGATTCGAGACTTGATTATCTAAGAACATTTTTAGGGAAGGTACACACCGCGGCAACAGTGAATCATATAGAGGAGGTAAGCAGTATTAGGAAAATCGCCGATGCCGAGAGGATGCTTGTTCATACTGGAACGGTTATGAAAGAGGAGAGGTATGAAATTACTCTACGATATAAAGTCGATATTGAAGCCGATACAGAGATAAACCTATCAACAGCTCTAAACAATATAGCAATAGGGATTAGGAAGCTTAATAGCTGGACTGCAATAACAGCATATACACGGGAGAGTACCTTACACCATATAGATAACGTTAATGGAGGGGAAGCTAAGTTTAACGGCAAAAATAAGAAATGGACTCAAACAATAGAATTGCAGGTAGTATGGGGGTTAAGCTTATAATGGAATGCTGTAAATGTCATCAAGATAAGGAATGTATAGAACGGTATGGAAGTATTTTTTGTTATAAATGTTTAAATGAAATTATTAGGCTCCAACACTATAATAGGGTGATGTATCATATTCAAAATTGAGAAATCATATTTTATTATATTTTTAGTAGTTTTACTTGTAGTGCAATGCTTCTTTTTTGCACATATTATTTTTTGGTTTATGTTTGCTGATTTTATGAATTGGCAACCTGAGACCGTAGTATTCATAGATGTACCATTCATATTTATTATATCATTAATAATTCTATTGTATGTTATTTATTTATCAGTTATCGATTATACGACTAATAAATTAGAAGAAAAATTAAAGGAGTTAAAAAATAGATGACAGATCCAAATTATTTTAGTGAAGTATTGAGGGCGTATGAGACTACAGAGGGAGACGCTGTTCTAACGGCTGCCGATAGTGCGAGCTACACATTCGGGCAGTATGACGACTCTAAGAGATGGAAGTACATGTCTGGAACCAATAGGTTAAGATATTATTATAAATACGCATATAGAAATACGTTCATTGTTAAGGAAAACGATACCGATTTTGATTTATATCAAATTGATTTTGATCCCACTACAGCTCAGTTTTTAGTAGATATATTAGGAAAGGTTACTGAGGATGGAATCGGTGCCGATGTTCATAGTGCTGAGATACTCCACACAGGCGTGCAAACTCCGATAAACTTAAGAGTGCAATTAAGAGGAGGTACAAATCCCACGCATGCACAGGCTCAGGGTGCTTTCTGTGTATCATGTATCCTCACATCTGAGGTTGAGAATGATTCAGGTGCCTTGCATGTATCTGAGGGATGGGCATTTGAGTTACTAAAAGATATTGATGATTATGTTATCGTCACTACAACTCCAATAACCGCAGGAGGAGCGGATGTTTCAGGGACATATTATCTTAACTCCGTTGTCTATGACTATGGAGGGGGGGGTGTTGAGACCCTGGAAGTGGGAGGAGTTCAAATAGATATTAAGGCGAACTTCTCTAAGAAAACAGATGGAACCCTAAATATTGTTAGAAAATATACGTTTGAGAAGATTATTCTTACTCTCTCAGGGGACTTCCTTAATGATACCCTCTGGGATGCGTGGAGGGACCGAGGAGTTATTGATTTCAGAATAACCTGGAAGAAAGATGATGATACAAATTATATTATTGCAAATATCGTTAATTGTAATCCCCTACAGCATATAAAGGAAGGCACCCTTGGAAGTGGAATGCCAGCAATGGCTATTTTTGAATGTGAAGATATAAACGGGGAATTCACATTTGAGGGAGCAGGTACATTTTCAGACTACTTCAAGGGGGTTATGGCATGAGTGAGAAAGTGCCCGTAATCTTGGATATGAGCCAGGCAGAGGGCGAGCTCGCTAATTTCACGAGAAAAGTAGAGATAAATACCTATAAGGCAAGCAAAAGGGTGCTGGGCACACTTGCAGCAGTGGCAGCAGCAACAGGCACAACCTTAGGGAGATCAATTAGTCTGGTTATTCATGGGGCGATAACATCTGCAAATCTATTGCAGCAATTAGCAAGAATACAGTTATCGAATCCCTACACTGCTGTATTCGGAGCATTAACCCTCCTACAGTTAGGTTCCTTATGGTACTCCATAGGCGCTGCAATATCAGAATCTGGTCGCGTTGAATTGGAGCTAAGAGGGACTACAAGGGCCCTAAGGCAATTAACATTACTAACGGGATTGGTGAATTATCGGTGAAAGTATTTTATAAATTAGATGGAAGCTCAGGAGAATATCCTGCAACATATAATTTCCTGGATGATGTTGTTGGAGGGCAGCCTGCGGGCTGGACTGTATCAAGAGAGGGGGGAGAGGACGGCACCGTCCAGATTATTGCCCTTCTCGGAGCTCATAGAAAGGTCTTGGAATTAGATGATACGGGGACAGGAAGATCTGAGATATATAACGATTTCTCAGCGCAGGATTACGGTACAATTGAACTATATGTTAGCTGCAGCGATGAGACATTTATAGCTAATATTGTAATAACTGATACAAGTTCAACATGTTTCAGGCTTGGAATCGATGCTGATTTCTTCAGATATAATGATGGAGCGTGGCATAATATAGCCGTAACAAAAGGAGATGATGTTATATATCATATTCGAATTGATTTTGAGTGCACAGCTGGAGGTTATGAAGGATTAGCTCAATATAACTGGCGTGTTTATATTGATGGTGTCCTTTACGGTGACTATGATTTTGACGCTGAAGTAAAACCCCAGCGATTAATGTTGAGAACGGGCGCGGCTGATTTAGGTTATAAATGGAATGTGGATGCCGTCGGCTATTCCTGGGATGAGGATTATGCAATAGGAGACAACTTAAACGGTGCCTGGTTTGAATGTGCAGAATTAATGGAAAGCCCTGTAGTAGATAAAAGAATAGGAGCAACGTCAGTCTGCAATGTTAAAATATGGGATTTCGAGGGAGAGAAATATCCAATATGGTACATACGGGACTTTACACCTATGAGGATTACTGATGATGATGGGGTAATCATATTCAGTGGATATTTAATCAATAAAAGGCATATCTCCTCCGCGAAGGAACAATATTATTCCCTAACATTGGAAGGCTTCTCTAAGGCACTCAACTGGACTCCAAACGATATAAACTATATTTTGGAGGAGGGTAAGATATCGGGCTTTCAATACGATCTACCGAATCATACTATTGCTTTAAATGGTTTTAATAATACAGCCCAGTGTATCTGCACGGATGGAACAAATTTCTATATAACAAATGGAGGGGGTAATTGGATATATAAATATAATGCTAATCTTGTTTATGTAACCAGGTATGATGTTAGTGCTAAGTCAGGTAATCCCTTCGGGATTTGCTGGAATGGATCATTCTTCTATATTATGTCACATGATAATGATAGAGTTGATAAATATAATAGCGCGTTTGTATGGCAATCTACGGTCAAGTCGGGACTGACTTCTGCCCAGGGGGGAATTGCATATAATGTTCACAACTCCCAGTTTTATTTATGTGATAATGACGGCACAGAAGTTAAAATCTATGATAGTGCATGGACTTTATTAGATACTATCGACGTCCTATATTTTACGCATGGTATTGATTGTTATGCGAATAGAATATATACATCGAATTTAGTCACAGGAAAAATCGTAATATATAATGATGATCTAAGTGAAGAATTGGATTCCTTCACCCTCGCGGCTGCGAGAGGTATCTGTGTAGGTTCGGATGGAACCAATGAATTCCTCTATACCTGTAAATTTAATAGTAATTGTTATATATATTATGCCGGAGGAATATCACTGGATGATGATAAAACAATTGAAGTCACAGATATAGATGACAATTTCTTCGATTGGGATCCTGATGCGAACAAATGGATATTAGATAATGATGTAGGCTTGCTTGTAAATAATTTACCTGACTCAGTAGATACAGTTTCATTTGCTCCAAATGCGGTTACGTCGATGACGGGAGGTACCTTAATGGCAGGAGATATAAACAGTTTAGATGTAGCCCAGGACGGTGATCTCTATATTGTTAAGGAGGTCGGCTTCTGTGACTCGCAAACTGTAATTGAATTAACAAATGCAGGCATCCCCAATACTAACGACTTGAGAACGCTTCGGATTAAATACAGGTATGCTTTGGCAAAGTACCAGGGTCTGGGCGCCCTAAATGGCAAAATATATATTCTAAAGAACAACGGGGAAGTATTAAAAATAAAGGACTTTATATTTGCGGGCACGATACCCAAGCAATACACGTCAGGGGAGATCTTATTAAAGAGAGATGAGGGGTATGATCTAACTGAGTTTGTAGAGGAGAATGGGGGGAATTATGATACAATATATATAAAATTTATCCTCTATTCGGATTACTCAAATGTTTGGAGCAAAATCTATCTTGATTATCTTGAGGTCGAGGTGGAATATGATGATATTGAAACAAGCCCGGTTATGGAGAAGATTGTCGGCTGTTATGGAGATGGGGTAACCTCATGGATAGCATGTAATTATGATTTCGAAGCCTCCCGCCTGGGCGTTGGCGCTACGTTCAAGATCGGGGAAAATATAAATAAGATTTTAACTGATCTCTTTTCAAATGCAGGCATCCCTTTTGTAGCTAACTCATCCTTTCTTAAGTACATGGCCCGGACATTCGTAGGAAACAATAATATGTCGGCTCTAAAGGCAGTATGCGAGCTGGAAGGTGCTTACTGGGTGGAGAATCATATTAATGAGAGAATAGAAATAGCTGTAGAGGACGATTTCGAAGACTCAGAACTGAGCTTTACTCAATCGAACTACGATCACGATTGGGAAATAGAGGATGAGTGCAATCATGTAAAGGCAGTTAGAGTTTATGGGGCAGATAGTTCAATAACCGGATCTGCTGTTGATATTAATAATAATACCTCTAAAATAATAAAGCAAATAACTGATTCAAATATTAATACAGTCTCAGAAGCACAGGAGATAGCAGATACTCAGCTCGCTATTTTAAAAACAAAAAGGCCATCCATTAAAATAGTTTTAAATTATGCTCTCTATACATTAGAGCCTATGCAAACGGTAAATCTCACATTTGCAAGACCGACTATAGACGCGGCTGATTATGTTGTTAGGAAGGTGGTCGTAGAGCATCTTGGGTATGATAAAGATGATAATGAGATTATGAGAACAACGCTATATTGCGGGCTTGGTGCATCTCCAATTTTAGAAAAGTTGGATAATTTATTAAGAGGTTTTGAAGAGAAAATACAGAAACTAAAGGCGAATACGTATAATGATTAAGATTAAAAAGAGAGAAATAACCCAACAGGAAATAGAGTTCTTTATGTATCATTTGGTAGTAAGAAAAAGAGAGAGAATTTTATTATTTTTTATTATTCTGAATGCATTTGTTCTTTTATTAGGAATATGGGGTATTATTATGATATGGGAGTTGTTCTAAAATGTCATTAATAGATATCAATAAAGATGCGAGGTCAATAGAGTATGATAAATTCTATACTGAATATGATCTAAAATCAGTTGCTGATGGCAACGATCTATGTGTATGCATGTACTGCGCAAATAATTTAACCAATAAATGCCCGAATTCATGCTGCACAACCGGAATTAAATGTATTTATTTTATAATGAAATTAAATCAAATTAATAGGAGGTGAAAAATAAAATGGTAGATACACAGAAACCTATAGCAAACGCACGTCAATTAACTATCTTTATAATACTAACCGCTTATTTAATAATAACAAATTCGGATATTTTTACTGGTTATTGGAAGCTGCTCAATATCATAATAACGATTCCCTGTTTTATCGCAGTAATGTTATTAAAGAAAGAAGAGGGAATACCCCAACTGACAGATTTATTCAAATCAATAATAACAATATTTACAAGCCCTTCTACTAATGATGAGAAGATCCAGAGACTTGAATCTGTCTTAGTCTTAGTCTCACAGCAATTAGGGGCTTTATATGAAGAGGAGTTATGCAAGATTACAGACTATCTGAAGGGTGTTAAGAGCGACGGTGTGGTGACTAATGAAGAGATTGAAGCATTAAAACAAAAAATAGCTGCATTAGAAGCAGATTTAAATAAATAAAAAAAAAGGTTAAATAAAAGTAGAATTATATCTTAAAATTAATACTTCATATTTATATCATCGCAGTCATAACAATAGACTGCTGATACTTTTTTAGGAAAAGATATAACATATTTAGTGTTATATCCTTTACATCTCGGGCATTGTTCTGGAAAAGTTCTCCAATCTTCTGACATTAAATCATCTCTATTTCTTTTTTTAGTTTATCAATATCTACAAGGATATGCTCTTTAGTGCTGATACAATAGCCATGAGGGCAATTTGTTATAATCTTATCTGCTCGTTTTATAAATGACATCATTGCTGAGAATTGCCCGAATATATTCGTTATCTTAACTACCTGTTGCGGAGTTAGAGACTCCTTAATCTCATGGTAGAATTCACTCAATTGTTTTTGATTCACTTCTGGTTGCCTCCGTTCAATTCTGGTCTCAATTTATATTCCTTTCCGTCGATTGTTATCTTATCTGGATCCTCGGGTTTAATTAAATCATCAACAGGAATTAATACCTCGTTTATAAGTTTCGGAATCCCAAGACATAATAAATGCCTAATAAGTTCACTCCGAGAGGTAAAATATCCCTCATTAAGAATTCTTTCAAATAACTCCATAAAATGTTTAGGGACATAGATCGTTAAAATAGTCATTCCATTTTCAGAGCAACAACTAAGATCCCCTATAGGTTTTCGAAGATAATTATTCATTGGTAATCCTCCTTCAGTTCAATAACTTTCGGTTTATCAAGCACCCATTTACTACTATGCTTGATCTTAATCTTATCATCGGTCTCACTCTCGATATGGCTTTTCGCTAACCAAAAACCGTGATTCTTGTCTAATTTAATTAGATACGCTTTCCCTGTGTCGTGCAATATATTAGGATCTATTATTGAGTCCTCCTGAATTAGGCTGTATGTATCCTCTTTAGATGTTGGTGCTGGTACTTCCTTATCAATGAACGTGATCTTCTCTACTCCTAATTCCTTTTGTATTTTCTTCCATGCATTCATTATTTCCTGAATTGCTGTGATTATTATTTCTCTATTCACCGTCATCCTCCTCCACATCCACCATTGGGGCAATCCAAACCATCTTATCCTTATGGGTTATACAAAGCGGGTTCTCTGCTTCTCTATGGATTTGTATCCTGATTTCATCATTATCATTAAATAAAGATAAGACACGTTTCAGTTGATATATTTTTGTATATACCCCCTCGCCGTATAGATTCT
>Ga0315549_1004472_pt1 | contig 11778 bp, 14 predicted proteins | sample SalMarSW160200MG_FD_203101 | JGI IMG/M metagenome (GOLD analysis project Ga0315549, IMG submission 203101) | Salt marsh sediment microbial communities from the Plum Island Ecosystem LTER, Massachusetts, United States - Salt Marsh Sediment SW1601-200 ... | reverse complement strand
CTGAAAAGATGAGAGTGGTTGATGAGTTCCAATGCCTACTGTCCTTGCCTAATTTGAGTGATTATGTTGATAAATGGATAGCTATCATAGGCGATGATATAGTAGCTATTGGGGAAACAGGGGCTGAAGTCTATTCTGTTGCTCAAGAAAAGGACCCAGACGCAGTGCCCATGATCATGAAAGTACCTGCGGACAGAGTGATGCTACTTTAGAGGAATACCTATGGACTACCGTTACCTTGGAAGAAGGAGAAAACACTTATGCAAATATCTTTCTTATCAAAAACCAAACGGTAGTAGGTTAAGGTTACCTTTACTTAAAATCGAGTTAGAACATGAAAAGAAACGCATGTCGACTGCCGCCTTAATTGACTCAGGTGCTACAGGCACGTTCCTGCCTTATGAAATCGCATATGATATACTAGAGTTAGCTGTAGAAAAAGAGGATGTCGAAGTCGTTGGTGCTGGCTCCACCTTTCCTAACTTTTTATCAAGAATAAATAAGATGACGCTCAAAAAGGGCGTAAATGGGATCTGTGAACTCACGGATGTAATGGTTCATGTACCAAAACCTCCCGCAGAAATTCCATATGCAGTATTGGGTAGAGATACTATTTTTCAGTTATTCGATGTGACATTTAGAGAAAGAGATGAAAAATTCTTACTTAAACGATAATGCCGACACCGTAACGTTTATCATGTTATCATAATTCAGTCATTTTATCTATAAAATAATCATTCAAATAATTACAAAAATCTATAATTTTATTAAACATTACATCAACAGCCTCGATTTGAGTTCTACTTATTGTACGCATTCTCTTATTTTTTTCATCTAACTCGTATTCAAATCGCACTACAACACCCTCATAATTAATTGATGAGAAATAATGCTTCCCTTTTGGATGAACCACGATCTCATTTCGAGGAGTTCTCAACGACAACTCAAAAAACTCTTTAAAATCCAAAATTTTTTTGACAAACATTTGATCTCGAATATCACTTTGATGTTTCTTAAACCATTCAATATGAGTGGTAAATTCAACTGTGCTAGGTTCGTTCTCTGTAACAAAGTCTTTGTATAGAGGTTTTAGTATATGTGGGATTCTATTTAGCGCCATTCTACTAAAAACTAGAAACGTATCTGTATCTAATTCAATTTGTCGGCTCAATTGATGTAAATCCATAGACTCATGTTCAGTAACTATTTGAATTCCTTTTTCCAATATTTTTTGAAACTGATCTTTCGCATTAAGATATCTTAAGACAATTAATTGTAAATATTCCATCTTGAATGAAAAATCACGATGGTAAAATTCTGCTTTTTGATAGTATTCAGGATATTGATCAAACATTTTTTGAAGTATTTTCCAAAAAGGAGAATATGCTGGTTTGAAATCCTCGAAGATCATTTTAATGATAAATCTACCTATACGTTTATCTCTAAAAGTCTTAGCATGCATGCAACATAGCTACTCGGGTGGCGTTTCTATGGGCGTACCTCATCTGGTGGTGATCCACGGCCTAGAGATAGTAACCTTTTAACTCTGCAATTATCAGAATAGGTGATATGATCTGCAGGGATATAGGATTATTCGGGGGGGACGACGAATAATGCCCTACTGTACCGAGTGTGGGGGGAAGCTTAAGTGGGATGCGAAGCTCCGCCACTATAGCTGCCAGAGCTGTGGGTTGACTTACACGGAGGCGGAGCTCTCCCGCGCGTTGGAGAAGCTCTACGACAGGGATGACGACGAGGATGAGAAGCGTAAGCAGCGTAACCAGGACTACCTTGACTGGTGGACGAGCTCGAAGAAGAAAAAGGAACAAGTTCCTAAATAGAGTAATTACTATAAGTATCTCTGAAATATTAATATATTCTAAATTGTTTAAAGTTTAATACTCCCAACGAATACTATTCTACTAGATATAATCCGTTTGGTGATGTTATGGTATTTCCCGTCGAATCCGAGGACCGTACGATGCGGAACCTCCTCATGCTCTGCCATGACGACGCGAGGCTCGTCGTCGAGGGCTTCAGAAAGATCCTGTCCATAACAGACAAGTTCATGAAGAACGAGGACACCCCCGACGGAGTGGAGGAGGAGATACAGAAGATCCTTGACGATTCCAGCGAGATCAAGAACGCACTGATCAAGGAGCTCCATGAAATCGGAGGCGTGTTGGTGAGCCGAGACGACTTCTTCAGGCTTATCAGCGCAATGGGAGACATCATGGACCAGACCAAAGGAATAAGCGCACGTTTCATAGCGATACAGAGACACGGGTTCAGCGTGCCTGAGGATGTGGCCCAGGGCCTCAACGGTCTCTCAGACATGGCGTTCGACTCCATGATAAAGCTCCGTGAGGCTATGATGAGCCTAGGCTTCAACAGCGAGAAGGCTGTCGGCTTCACTAAGGAAATAGACGAGCTGGAGAAGGTTTTCGATGAAGCCTATTTCAAGGTCGAGATGACCGTCATAACAAGCGACATGGAGCTACCGGCCGTACTCATAATGAAGGACGCAATCACGCTCATGGAGAACACGGTCGACACGGTCCGCGCCGCCTCAGACCTGATAAGAATCATAGCCCTCTAAAATGACTCCTACGCCTGTACCTGTTCAGCTTCTCGAGGATAACCGCCTCATAGTGTGGGATCATAGACATGGCAACAGGCTGTACGAAGACGGTTTCTACGGTAAGCCCCTGGGGATCGCGAAGCCCAAAGAAGAGTTCATGCAGCCACTTGTGCTGGACGCGGTCGAAGGACTCTATTTGATGCATAAAAAGAAGGTTTCTGTAAGCGACATTCAAGGATCTAAAATAACATATACCGATCTCATTGACAGGCTTTCACGAGAGATCGAGGGATTCGAGGCGAAGTATAGAGTATACGGGGAGCTCAGAGAGAAAGGCTACGTCGTCACCCCCGGGATAAAGTATGGCTGCGACTTCGCCGTCTATGAACACGGGCCCGGCTTAGATCACGCCCCATACGTCATGCAGGTACATGGGTCAGAGGAGCGTCTGGACGCGGCGGAGATAGTGAAGTCCGGGCGGCTCGCCGCCACTGTTCGCAAGTCGTTCATCAAAGCGGTGGAGATTGGAGGAGAGATCCGTTTCCTCGAGTTCAACTGGTGGAAAGCCTAACGCGTGTCCTCTTCGACTATCTTCATGAAGTCCTCGGGCTCTCTGAACTCCCTGTACACTGAGGCGAATCTGACGTAGCTGACGTAATCCAGTTCCTTGAGGTGCGCTATGATTCTGTCGCCGATCTCTTTAGATGGTACCGCTTCATGGCCTTCCTCTATGATGCTCTGTCTCACCTTCTCGGCTATGTCTCTCATCTGTTCAAGAGTCACGGGCCGTTTCTCGCATGCCTTCTGCAGCCCCTTCATTATCTTGTCGATGTTGAACCTCTCGAGCCGTCCATCCTTTTTCCTTACCATGAGCTCTATCTCCTCGATATGCTCGTAGGTGGTGAACCGTCTGCCGCATCCTACGCATTCTTTACGTCTACGTGTCATGTTGTTATGCGACTCCCTGGTCTCGAGGGTTCGCAGCACGTCCGAGCCACAGAATGGACACTTCAATGTTATACGCAAATCGGTAACATCTTATCTTTTAAAAAACTATCTCGAGAATATAGGTTACCGTTGAGCTGGCAAATAAACAACCCTGAGGGTGATTAATTGAACGTATTTTAACAACTATACAAACGTCTATATCGGCTCTATGAAAAGTAAACACCGGCTAGGATTAGACGCGCCATCATTACGGAAGAAGATACCAGAAAAACATGGATTCAGAAACTAGTTTATCCATCCAGAATCTCTTTTTATATTAGGGATATGGATTTGCTCGGGCTGAATTGATACAGGTTGAACAACTTAAAATCGAGAAAAGAGAGAAGAAGAAATCCGATCTTATGGACGATGAACTCGAACTTCTCCCGGTATATACGAGAGAAACGAGCCGGTCAAGAATACCATCTGAGACGATTGATCACCTAAAAGCTCTTAAAAACATTAACCAGGCACTCACCAAGTTCAAGCTAAGTAAGAACGAGGTGAGGGTCTATCTCTACTTGGCGAGGTTCGGCGCCCACAAGGCTCAGAGCGTCGCCGAGGCGCTGAGTGTGCACAGGACAGAGGCTTACAAGATCCTTCGAAGACTGGAGGCGCAGGGGCTGATCAGCAGGGTCATGGAGAGGCCCATGAAGTTTGTCGCCGTGGCCTTCGAGAAGGTCTTGGATAACCTGATAGAGGAGCGGCGGCAGCGCATCTACCAGATGGAGCAGAGGAAGGCTGAGCTCCTGAAGATATGGAGGAGCCTCCCTGAGCCGGAGAACGTTCAACACAGCAAGGAGACGTTCCAGGTGCTTGAGGGTAAACGCCACATCAGCGTCAGGCTTAACGAGCTTCTAGGGGGCTGCCAGGAGAGCATCGACATCGTGGTCTCAGACATCAACCTCATCTGGCTGTATAACACTCCTTTCCTAGACGACTTGGACGAGGTAGCCATGGACGAAGGCGTAAAGGTTAGGCTGCTGACCAACTATTCACCTACCAGCAGCTATGTCCTTGACCAGATAGAGGTGGGAAACGGCGACTTCGCTTACCTTAAGAAACACGAGATGCCGGGTTTCTTCATAAAAGACGGCAAGGAGATGATCCTGTTGATGGCGAACGACCAGAGCAACCTCTACGGCATGTGGACCAACTACGACAGCATAGTTAGGAGCTACGACATACTCTTCAACCTACTCTGGAAGAACAAGTAGATCCTGAACACCTTCTGCTAATCTTTTAGCTTAGAATAAGGTTCAGGTTCCACAGGCTTACCCCGATTTTGATTATGCCGGCTATCAATGGAAACCCTATGAAGTAGCCGGCTACCCTAGTCTTCACTACTCTGTTCAATACATATGGTACCATGATGCAGACTGCCACGACGAGGAAATCTGTCCGTATCCACCGGCCGCTGCTCATAAGTGATGCAGCCATCATGTTTCCCTCAACGAGACCCAGCGAAACTCCGAATCTTGTAGACACCCAGTCGCCTAATGCTCCGACAATAAGTAGGAAATATGCTACCGGTTCGATCTTTAGCTCTGAAGCATTAAACAAATGGATCTATACTATAGATCATTAATCTATAATTTAAATATATAGATCATAGATGCATAGATAAAAATCAATATAATAATTTATAGATAAATTATATGCAATAATGGATTAATTAATTTAAATAACATATTGATGATGATAAATGATTACTCTATTCTCCAATAGAAAGAAGCATCAAACCCAAGGGAAGAACCGATGTTAATCCGAATAGTAATAGAGCCCACGTTGCTTACCCAGAACGTAGTACCAACAAGCTCCACCCCCGGGGTAGCCTGCACGTTTTTCGGAGTTCTGCCAAGGTTGTGAGCGACGTCGACGTAGGTGCTGCCCGTCGTCACAGTGGCTACTCCTGTCTCGTATTCCAGGAATAGATCCGTAGATGCCTTGACGGCGTCCGGGGTCACCAAGGTAACGTATTGGAAGGAAGGATTAGAGTCTTCAAGCCAGATCTGTACCTCTATCTTCTCGCAGGGGTCCCAGCCGCCATACACTGGAGCCGTAAGCTTCATCGGGTTCACCTCGTCTCCTTCTTGACCGTTGAAGAAGACCCTGTTGATCTTCCAGTAACTGCCCGTGTCACCAGCCTGTACGTAGGGCACCCACGTCGAGTTCCTTGTCCCCGACACGGTGTAGGTCACGATGCAGTCCATCTTATCGAAGTCTCTCAGCCGGATGCTGGTTTCCCCTGTGTTAGTCACGTTAGCCCTCATGGTCTGTGAATCCACAAGCCTCCAGGAGACGAACTCCATGTCCTCGTTCAAGACCGCCTCGTTCTGTGATACCATGCTGTCTATCCCTTTGCTGATCACTCCGAAGCTGGATACGGTCGAGGTGATAATAATTGATACGCCTGCAATTATCATGATGGCTGTGAAGGCGGTGGCTACTGTTGTTGACTGACCCATCCTTAATCTCCTATGGTGAAATAGAGTTCGTCGTCGACTCCGTTATAGGTGTTGAAGCGGAAGTAGTAGTCGCCCTTCTCCAAGTCTGAAGACGTCGTTATGGTTATCTCGATGGTCTCGGAGTCCTGCCAGTTGGTGTCGGCGCTGTTTAGCAACGTGAACGCCCAACCCGGCCCCGAATCGGCGTACTGGACGTGGCTATACTCCCCGATTCTCCCAAAGATGATGTCGCTCATCTCGACTACCGTCGAGGGTATGATGGAGGTGCCGGTGCTTTTCACCCATACCTTCACCGTCGTGGACGACGTGTTGACGGCGGATATCACGTCGATGCTTGTTTTCATCTTATCGCTGAGCCTATCAGACATCGATAGGGTTCCGTGCTCCAGCCCTGCCATGGAGGTGAGGAAGACCTGAGACAGGGCCGCCGCCGCGATGACCACGGCTACGAGAACTATGCCTTCAGATACTATCGAGGATGACATCTCTGGGTCAACCTCGATTCAGATTATATAGATAGTTTATGAATCGAAGATATGGAAGAGTGCCGGTGTAGGGAGTGCTCCAGAATCATATGAGAAGTACTATGTCGCCGCGACTTTCGGCTTCTTGGTTCTAAGCTCCTCGACCACGCGCTCCAACTCGGTGAGTGTAGAGATCACTTCACTCTGCTGCAGCATCCCCTCGACCTCGTCCTCGGTCTCCTCCACGTCCTGTTTTGCCAGCCCCTCGATAACGTTTACCTCAGGTAAAGGCTCCGGCTCAGAGGCTTCCTCGGACTCGTCAGGATGATCTATCTCCTCTTCCGTCTCCTCTTCCATTATCTTCACTTCGATAGTCTTGTAGCCGTCATCGCCCGAGGGTACGGCCTCAGGCAATTTATCGGAGGCCTCCTCTTCGTCATCCAGGGCGTCGAAGGCCTGTTCCAGGGGATCCATGGTTTTAACCTCCTTGAAGGTCTCTGGTTCAAAAAGGTTCTCTTCCTCATCTAGACTAGACGACTGGGGTCTAGCCATTTGGACATCCTCGGCGTCTATTTCCTTGGGTTTATCAGGATATTGTAGATCCTCTATGACGTTCAGAACCTGGGTCAGGGCTAGAAGCCCATCCACCTTCTTCTTCACGCTGAAGTATTCTACTACAACCGTGATCATGGCGACCGTGGTTAGCAGATATGAGGCTATGAGAAGCAGTCCCATGAAGTTCTCTCCAAGCATTCCGTCGATGGAGGACACATCCACCGTCTCGTTGATTGCGTATAGCTGCAGCATCAGCACGACGCTGAGTATTACACCTGAAACTAGTAGCCATCTTCCCGGCTCGAAGTTACTTCTTATCAAGTCGCTCATTTCATTCACCTCTACATAGTAGCCATTCCAGCTAGGTAGTTAGCGACGGCCTCGCTCATAATCAAATAGACCGTTCCGCCTAAAGCCATTTGCATCCCGGTATAGTACAAAACCGTGAACCTTGAGTCGCCCTCCATGTTGTAGATGCTGAAGACGTTGTTGAAGGCGAATAAAACCAAGGTGAACACGAAGAAGAGCCTCATGAACGATACTTCGGGCACTGAGAAAAAGTCCAGGAGGGAAGCCATCTCACCTATGAACCCTATGAGTGACGTGAAGAAGCCGTCGATGACAGCGAATAACGCGGCCATTATCACGTACAGAGGTATCACTAGCCCCACGTGGTAGCCGACAGCCGAATATTTTCGCTCCCTTATGGTGACGTAGATGTGGTAGAACTGATCTATGAACTTGGAGGCTATGCCCAGGTCACCTCCAGTGTATATAGTGTCCGTCATGATGGTGTTAATCCGCCGGATCAGGGTGCTGTCTATCTCCGTCTCGAATCCCCACCATGCAACCTTCGGCTCGACACGCATCTTGATCTTGTTGTTTAGACTTTGGATAACGGAGTCTAAGCTGGCGAAGTCCGTCTCCGATGCACTTTGAAGTATCATGGCCAGCGGTATGTGGGCGGACAGGTTGGAGGCCATGTACCTGAAGAACGCCGGGTAATCTGACTCTTTCTTCTTAACGTTGTTCACATATGTCCGCCCGATGAGGCCCCCCAAGAATAGAATTATCCCTATTATTATGAAGTGCATGAACCGGCTCTCAAACGGTATAAACAATACTAGACCCGACATCACGAGGCTCATGATCGCGGCGTACTCTGCGCGCTGCCTGTTTGGGGTCTTCTCCTTCTGCCCTTGGACGAGTACTGCGTCAGGCTTTGATGACTGGAAGATAAGCCATGATAGAAAGTAGAGGATAAAACTGACGACGATCACGATCATGATGGCTAGTAAGATCATTATCTTGGGGTCGTAGAAGATTGATGAGATGAGCATCGTGGTGGTCATGAAAAGGGTGATGCTGAGCATGGGAAGATACGCGTCGCTAAGTGTCCTCAGCCGATTTATGGCCTGCATACGTGACGACTCAAACTCAGCCATGTAGTTAGTGTAGTACTTCTCTATGAACAGGTTCACAGGCTCACCGGACGCGATGCTCTGGCTGAACTTGAACAGGAAATCGCTGAAGCCCTTTGTCGGCGCCTCGGTGCTCATGATCTCAGTGGCTTTTGCCTGAGGGTACCGCCACTGAGTCATCAACACTATTATCCTGTTCAGGTAGGGTACAATGCTGCTGAAGATGAGTTTCTCGGAGGCTACCTGAAGCATCAAGACCCTGCTGATGGTGCCTGACGTGATTGACCTAAGGTAGAGCATGAAGAAGGGGAGCTCGAACTCTATCTTGTCTCCTTTGCTAAGCCCCTCGATGAACTTCGCCAACTTTTGCCGCTCAATAATCAATTCTCTTGACCCACCTTACTCTTGACTTCTTGTTCGACTCCGTGGCCGAGCTTCATCAAGGCTTGGCGCCTTAGCCTCGCATGGGCCTGCTCGATCCCAACGCCCTGGACGTAGAGGATGGAGTCTAGGACATCATCGTACTCCAGTATGCCGAGGGCTATCATGTACTCAAGGATCTCTGCCCTCATGAACAACTCGTCGTAGATCTTCTTGATCTCCGTGCCTGTGTAGCCTTTCATGATGGCGATCTTGTTATCCAGGAGGTAGCTAGTACCCAGCCCCCTGAACTCCACCTTGTCAGTGGAGGGATCGAAGCTGAACACTTCGATGAAGTTGAAAGCCTGGTCCGCCGGCTCGTACCCGAGGATCTCGTTGATGGTCATGACGCGGCGCTTGTACTTCCCCGTCTCGTAGTCGTGGACGGCGCTCTGGAACAGAGCCGCGTTCAGGTTGTCTATGTGGGTCTTAGGGACGTTGATGGGGAAGTTCGTGAGCCTCTGGACGAGTTTCCCCACCGTCGCCGCGTGGAAGGTCGCGATGCTGGGGTGGCCTGTCTGCATGGCTTGGAACGCGATATTGCCCTCCGCGCCTCTGACCTCGCCGACGATGATGTACGTGGGCCTCTGCCTCAGAGCCGCCTTGAGCAACGCGAACATGGTGACGCCTTCCTCGCTCCCGGCGTTACCTGTGTCCCTGACGACCTCTCGTATCCAGTTCTTGTGCGGGACATATACCTCGGGGACCTCCTCGATGCTGACTATCTTGTAGTCACGCGGCATGAAGGTCATGAGGGCGGAGAGGCTGGTCGTCTTGCCGGAGGCAGTCTCCCCACAGATCCATAGGCTCATCTTATTCTCTAGAAGCATCCATATGTATGCAGCAGCTAGGCTGCTCATCGTGCCCCAGTTAATAATCTGGCAGATGCTGATGGGGTTTACAGCGAACTTACGGATGGTGAAGTTGCTTCCCCTAGCTGAGACGTCCTCACCGTACACCAGGTTCAACCTCGATCCGTCAGGCATCTTGGCGTCGACGATGGGCTCCCTGTGGCTGGCTGGTTTACCGACTATCTCGCTGAGCTTGAGGGCGAAACCGTCGAGCTCCTCCGACTCCTCAAACACAATGGTGGTCTCCATCGTCTTGAAGATCTTGTGATCTATATGGATCGGCCCTAGGCCGCTGCAGTGAATGTCTTCAATGTAGATGTCCCGGATGAAGGGCTCCAAGATGCTTGAACCCACCTTCTCGCAGTATATCTCGTACTTGAGCATCTCGTAGCTGAGGGGGTCGAGCTCGATCTTGTCCAAGTTACCTTGTCTGAACCTAGATAGGAAGCCCTTTTTTTTATCTTCATCTTGCTCGGGGTTCCTAGCCTTCGGCTTCATCTTCCTGTTGACTATGGTTATGTTCTTGATGAGCTCGTTCAGGTAGTTCGTCTTCGCCTCAACTGACTTGAAGGCTACGGTGTCATCGATGGAAAGGGCGATCCTTTTCTCCACTTCGGCTAGAATCCAGTCTCTGTTGAAAAAGAGACGGGGCTCAATCGGTTTATAGATCAGATCCTTGTTCTTCCCTTCAACTAGGATGTGGATAAACACAGGGTCTCCCACAGGATAGATCAGGTTAGGCTCCTCAATGGCGCCCATATCCCTTGAAAGGCTATCCATAAGCGTGGGAGGCTCGAATTCCTTCTTTTTGAAGAGGTTCCTCATGTATAGCCTGAAATACGGGTTTTTCTTCACCCGTTTCTCCCAGTTCTTGTTGAACCCCTCAAGCCTAGAGATCTGTCCCTCAACACTAACTTTAGCGTCTGTGCCGTAGCCGGCGAAGCTCTTACCAATAGCCTCAAAGGATTCCACGTAACAACCTCTTCAGGTCCCGAGTTTAGTTATCGTATTTCAAGCAAGTTCCATTCTTTATAGGAATTATAGAGTAGTAACACAGAGTAGAGAAGGAGGTTACAGGCTATCCTCTAGCCGACGAGAACGGCAGTATCTTTATACCGTAGGCTGGATTCACCTCGAAGCTTATTACATCGCTGACGTTCTTCGTTGCTCCTTTCAGCTTAGCGATGTTCATGGTTAGAGCGGTTTTATCCCTGAACGTCTTGATCTCCAAGACTATGTGGCCGTCGCAGAACGCCCTGGTGCGAATTAGCAGCTCCTGGTCAATAGCGTAGGGATGCATCGTGATGAAGAAGGTCTGGCCGAGCTGGTCTACGATGAACCTGCATGTACTGAAAAAGTCCAGAATATCGCTCTCGTCTGCATGTGTCAGGAGGTGAGTCATGGAGTCAATTATGACTATGTCGTACACGCTGGCTCTTTGTTTGATATAGTTTGTGAGTGCTATCAGATAGTACTTGGAGATCTCCTCGTTCCACTTCATGTTGATGGTGTTCAGAGTCGTTATCCTGAAGTTACCGACTAGGAAATAGTCCGAGATGTTCCAGTTCAGCCGCTCCATGTTTGTGAGGAGGCCCTTGACCGTGTCCTCTGTCGTTATGTAGATGACTCTTTTTCCAGCTTTCAAGGCTCCGTACGTTACCTGCTGAGCTAGAATCGTTTTCCCCGAGTCGTTGGCACCTTCAACTAGACTGAGAGAGGGCAGAGGGAGTCCACCGATCTTCCGGTCTAGCTCGGGGTTACTCAGTTTTAGAATGTTCTCGTTACCACTGTCGAGTAAGCTCATGTCTATGCCCTGTTGAGTTTGTTTTCTCGAGCCCTCGTAACCAGGGCGAGTAACAAGAATAGGTGAGTCGGCTCGGTCCACTCCGCGGCTGGTTTATCAAGATTCCTCAGAAGCGACGTCAGCAGAATCTTGTCCTCAAGGTCAGAGTTGAGTGTGCCAAGCCCGACGGATGGGCTGTTACTCCGTCTATCCATGGTCTTGGCGCTCGTCGAGATGTGGTCCATTAT